>Ga0209417_1003358_pt1 | contig 21662 bp, 19 predicted proteins | sample RifGroF2_FD_184002 | JGI IMG/M metagenome (GOLD analysis project Ga0209417, IMG submission 184002) | Groundwater microbial communities from Rifle, Colorado, USA - Groundwater F2 (SPAdes) (version 2) | ecosystem: Environmental > Aquatic > Deep subsurface > Groundwater | place: Rifle, Colorado... | reverse complement strand
ACAATGACTGCCAACTGGGGAGGGGCAGGTTACATATGGAACAAGCCTGTTGTGTTTGTCTTTATACGTCCTGAAAGATATACTTTTGAATTTGCGGAAAAGTTTGATTCATTTACCCTCTCTTTTTTCGATGAAAAATATCAGAAGGCACTTGACATTTGCGGATCGGTAAGTGGCCGTGATTGTGACAAAGTCTCAGAGGCCTCACTCACACCTCATTTCACAGAATTGGGAAATCCCACTTTTGCCGAAGCCAGGTTAGTAATCGAATGTAAAAAACTTTATGCCGACATGCTTACGATCGATTCATTTCTCAATAAGGAACCTGTTTATACACATTACAGTACAAAAGGGGGACTTCATAAAATGTATATTGCAGAGATAATAAAAGTGTGGGAGAGGTAGAAAATCGAATAATAGACTAATAGAGAAATAAATGTCAACTAGTCAGGATTTTGCCGATTTTGTAACCGAACAGATGTCCGGAGCAGGAGCCATCTCCAAAAGGAAGATGATGGGCGAATATGTCGTTTACTGTCAGGAAAAGGTAATAGCACTTATATGCGACAACAAACTGTTTATAAAACCTACTGTTGCTGGAAGAAATTTTCTTGAAGGAGAGCTTGTTGAAGCTCCTCCCTATCCGGGGGCAAAAAACTTTTTTCTGATAGAAGATAAACTGGAAGACAGAGATTTCCTGGCGCAACTAATTAAAATCAGCTACCCGGAGCTACCTGCACCTAAACTGAAGACAAAAAACGTTAGAAAATCACTTTTCTGATTTCTCCAGCCGCTCTAATATTTTAATAATTAACTCATTCTGATTTTCAAGATGCATCAGGATCGTTTCAATTTCCATTTCTGATTTTTGATTCATAGAATATTCTTCCTCTGCATGAATTTCGGAATGTTTTGCCTGCAGGTTTTGCCCTATCAAAATTAGGGGCATAAGACATATCTGAATCATATTGGATATAAAAAGCCACAGAACAAATGCAGGAAACGGATCAAATCTCAGTTCAACCGGAGCCAGAGTGTTCCAGCTCAGCCACAGAGCTGTCCAACTGAAAATTATAGTAAAAAATCCCATGCTGCCAACGTGGTTTGTTATCCATAATGCAATTTTATTAACTGCAGAGAGGTTTTCCTTGTTGAGGACATTTACATTTCGTATGGAGCCATGGCTCCTGCGGATCTCTTCTATTGAATGGAGTTGAGGGTATTTCATAATTTTTCTTTAGGATCAGGTCCGTATTCGTTTACTGCATGGGTCCCCTCAGTAAAGAAAAGAATTAGCAACCAGATAGCACCAATTATCGGAATAAGAGCAACCAGTAACATCCATCCACTTTTCCCGATGTCATGCAACCTTCTGACAGATACAGCCAGACTGGGTATCAATATAGCCAATGAATACAGTAAATTAATAGGACCATTGCCGTATCCGCCAAATGCGATCCCAAAAATATTATCCAGAGCCATTGCAACCAAACCAAAAATAAAATTGAAAAGAACGAATGACCAAAATTCAGTTCTTCTTGCCCTTCCGCCAAATTCAGCGTACTTGTTTTTTAAAATGTCAAGATACCAATTCATGATTATCATTTATTAATTTCCCTACTCTTGTGGCTTTTCGGGATCGCCCCGTTTTTTAATGTGGTTACTGGTCTCCACGATTAGAGTAATTTATATGTCTATATTATGCTATTTGGATATGTGTACACCTGTTACTTCCCCATGTACCCAGGCGATGAGGTGGTCGAATGTGTCTGAGTTGTGATCTATATAGTACTGGGCGGCATTTTGCAGAGCCCGGATGTTTTTGGCAGATGCGTTGTCCATACGGGTGTCTGCAGTGAGCAGGGGAGGTTCTACACGAATGTATCTTTCGGGAACACCAGATGCGGAAAATAGCTGCTGGAGCTGGAAATCTACAGTTTCGGCAACAGATGCAGTAAGGATGTCAATGATTGGCTCCAGCCAGTTGAGGTACCCATATTTGTGAGTCTTTTCCCAGAAGTAGGGTTTGATTACCTTGCCTGTACCTACTGAAACCATGATGTAGTTTGATATACCCTCGTCCGGCCAGAGTTTTACAGCCTCTACCAGTGCACACATAGTAGGGTTGTTGGCATAGACACCTCCATCTACAAGGTGTCGGCTGCTGTTGTCGCGTGCGAAAATGCGGGCAGGTGAAAAATAGGAGGGCGCTGCAGATGTGGATCGGACAACGTCGCATAGTTTATAATCTGCCATTGTGCCATATTTTGACACATTTTTCTTGCTGAACAGCAGCGCCTTGCGAGTACTCAGATCGTAAGCAGTAACCAGACAGTCTTTCAGCACCTCAGATATATAGTGGTCGCCCATTAGTCTTTTTGAAAAATCATAAAGGGCATCTTCGGAATACCTGCTCCTGAAAACTCCCAACCCCGATTTCAGAAGTTGATTCAAAGATCTGTGAAACAGAACGGGCCCAAGTTCTACATAGAAGTCAAGAACCTGCTTTGCCGAGTACTTTGGTTTAAGCGACCCTGTTTCTGCAGGAGTAAGGTATAGACAGGTAATAATGCCTCCGGTTGAGGTTCCTGCCAGAAGATCAAAGCACTCTGCCAGTCTGAAGCTCTCGTCAGACTTTATTGTCTGCAACCTCTCCTCAAGGTGAGCCAGGATTGCAGCCGGCAGTATCCCTCTTATACCGCCACCATCCAATGAAAGAATCTTTTTCATCTGTTATTTACCCTTTAAATCAAATGTACAAAAATATTTGAAACATTGTCAGAGTTGAGCCATTTTTTTAATAGAGGGTATGAAGTTGGAAATGATACCGATAAGTACAAGAACGAATCCAGATATTATAAATGTGTTCGATATTCCAATGCTGTCTGCAATATACCCTGTTGCTATAAGGCTAAGCATAGCCGGAATCATAATAAGACTATTGTGTATTGAGAATACTCTGCCGAGAACTGCAGAATCTAGGCTCATCTGCAGAAGTACCGTAAATGCTCCCCAGAATATGGCACCAGCAATGCCTCCAAACAAGGTGAAACTGACAAATAGATAGAAGCCTTCCGACGGAAGAAATCCGGAGAAGACAAATGTCAGACCAAGAATAACATACATGGCATTGATAAGCAATATCTTATTGAATTTGAACCTTGGAAGGCTCATCAGCCCTCCTCCAATAAGCATACCGACACCCCAGGCAATCTCCACCATGCTCATTTTGTATGTGTCGCCGGCAAAGTGACTAAGGGTCATAAGAGGGAACAATGTGGAGACCGGTACCATTGCAAGACTGGCAAAGATTGTAAAGACAAACATCCACATAAGCCCCGGTCTTTTAATAATTTCATGCAGTCCCTGGTTCAATTCCCAAAAAAAACGTCTGAACTCCGCCCTTATTCCTCTGGTAGAAACTTCTGCAATATGTCCATCATCCGCCATATCTTTTTCATCCAGTATATCTACATTGCCCGGTACACCCCCTCCATTCGTTTTATCGCCGGGGTTTGGAATAACAACAAACAATAGCGATCCACAGGCTATCAAGGCACCAATAACATCAAACATCAACACCCACGTCATGCTGAGTGTGCTGACGAATATTGCTGCTATAGCTGGTGCAGCGATTGTGCTTACAGAGAAAATCATATTATTCACACCTGCTACACGCATAAGTTCTGTTGCAGGTGCAAGCAACGGAACAGAGGCCTCCATGGCAGGCATGTGAAATGCACTTCCGATAGATCGCAATGCCAGCAATAAATATATCAACTCAATATCGGTGGCCCCAAAGTAAAAAAGCACCGCCATTACCGAAGTCAGAGCTGCAATATACAAATCAGCAACAATCATCGTCCTCTTTCTGTCCCATCTGTCAACAAGGACGCCGGTAAACAAACCAAACACAAGCTGTGGCAGCAGTGAAGCCAATGTAGCAAAAGCCAGGACCTCTGCAGAACCAGTCTGCACACTCAACCAGAAAATAACAGCAAAACTGACAACAGAACTGCTCAATGTAGAGAAGAGCTGCCCTGTCCAGATAATTGCGAATACACGTTTCCAGTTGTTAGTCATATGAATTATTTATTGGTCATAACAGTTTCAGATAGTTTCTGATAGTCGATCATATTACAGTCAGTTATAGGCATGAGCCATCAATAACCATGCACAACAACCATCTGTTTTGTTCTCTCTGTCTATTATTTATTTACAACATACAAATTGGCAGATTGTTGAATGATCTGCCAGTAGCATATGTATGATTTACAAATATTTAAAAAATCGTCTGATTATCAGCATAATGCATATATGCTTGAATATGTGACATATAGCTGTATTATTTACTGTATCAATGTTGTTTTTCCAAATAAACTAAAGCAATGTTACTTTGACTGTCCTGTTTTTATCATAGTTTGAACTATTGTAAACTAAAAAGGCAAAAACACCTTCTTGCATACTGACTATGTAATACTTAACCATGTGGGAAACTTCAAAAACTTCCTTGAAGTTTTTTGTATATGACAGGTTTGTAGGTAAATACGAAAAATTTTCTAGATAAAATTTTCTGGAAAATTCTTATAAATAAAAGGATGATTGATAATTACAAAAAACTTCAAGGAAGTTTCACCTGTTAACCCATCTGGCAAAGTTATTTCCAAAGTGTCATCGGCACAGATTCGCCCGTAAAGAGTCACTCCCCAATAATTTTTACGAGTACGCGTTTGCGGCGAAGTCCGTCAAATTCTCCATAGAAGATTTGCTCCCATGGGCCAAAGTCCATATGTCCGGCAGTGATTGCAACCACAACCTCGCGACCCATCACCTGTCTTTTGAGGTGGGCATCTGCATTGTCCTCAAAACCATTGTGCCAGTATTGTGAGTGGGGCTTTTCTGGTGCCAGCTTCTCCAACCACTGCTCAAAATCTGCATGCAGACCGCTTTCGTCGTCATTTATGAAAACGCTGGAGGTGATGTGCATAGCATTGCAAAGCAACAACCCCTCCTTAATTCCACTCTCTTTAAGGCAATCATCAATTTGCCGTGTAATGTTGATGAATTCTCTTCGTTTTCTGGTTTCGAACCAAAGTTCCTTTCGGTATGTTTTCATATGATGCGTCACCATGTACCCTGCTAGTAGCGGTAGTGGTCAGATTTGTATGGGCCGTTAATGGAAATGCCAAGGTAGGCCGATTGTTCCGGTGTAAGAATGGTAAGTTTAACGCCAAGTTGTTCCAGGTGCAGGCGGGCTACCTCTTCGTCCAGATCTTTTGGCAGGCGATATACACTTACCTCATACTTCTTGTTCCATAGTTCCATCTGAGCAAGTGTCTGATTTGTAAATGAGTTGCTCATAACGAATGATGGGTGACCGGTTGCACAACCCAGATTTACAAGACGACCTTCTGCAAGCATGAAGATCGAATGACCATCGGGATATGTGTATTTGTCCACCTGTGGTTTAATGTTGAGTTTTTTGATACCCGGCCATTGTTCGAGCTTGGCTACCTGTATCTCGTCATCGAAGTGACCTATGTTACATACGATTGCCTGATCTTTCATTTTTGCCATATGCTCGGCAGTGATTATATCTTTGTTGCCAGTGGTTGTAACATAAATATTTCCTTCACCAAGGGCATCTTCCATAGTCTTTACCTCGAAGCCTTCCATAGCAGCCTGCAATGCGCAAATAGGGTCAATCTCAGTTACTATCACACGAGCACCGTAACTGTGCATAGAGCGGGCGCAGCCCTTTCCAACGTCGCCATAACCTGCCACAACAACCACCTTGCCGGCAATCATTACATCGGTGGCACGCTTGATACCGTCTGCCAGTGACTCGCGGCAACCGTAAAGGTTGTCGAACTTGGATTTTGTAACAGAGTCATTTACGTTAAATGCAGGGAAAAGCAATTTGCCTTGCTCAAGCATCTGGTAAAGTCTGTGAACACCAGTAGTGGTCTCTTCCGACACACCTTTAACTTCAGGAGCCTGACGATGCCAGCGGGATGAGTCGGAGGCAAGAATCTTTTTCAAAATCTTGTTCAGTTCAATTTCGTCAGGAGTGTCGGCCTTTGCATCAAGAACTGCAGGGTTATTTTCTGCTTCATATCCTCGGTGTATCATCATTGTGGCATCGCCGCCATCATCAACGATAAGGGTAGGGCCCTCTCCGTTTCCAAAATCAAGAGCGCGTTCTGTACACCACCAGTACTCTTCGAGAGATTCGCCCTTCCAGGCAAATACAGGCGTGCCGGCGGCGGCAATAGCAGCAGCAGCATGATCCTGAGTTGAGAAGATGTTGCAACTGCACCAGCGTACCTTTGCGCCAAGATCTACAAGAGTTTCAATCAGAACAGCTGTCTGAATTGTCATGTGTAGCGAGCCCATAATGCGGGCACCGCTGAGAGGTTTTTTAGAACCGTATTTTTTTCGCAGAGACATAAGTCCCGGCATCTCTTTTTCTGCAATATCTATCTCTTTGCGTCCAAATGCCGACAGGTTTATGTCTGCAACTTTATATTCTGTGGATGTGTTCATGGTTTTAATTTGCTAATGGGTTAATTTGCTAATTTGCTAATTTGCTAATGGGTTAATTAAAAGGAGGCTTTTACGATGCGGGCGATATTGTCGGAACGTCCCAAAGTATAGTAATGAATACCAGGTACACCTTCCTGGATCAACTCCTTCGACTGCATAGTGGTCCATTCGATACCAACCTCCCTTGCCTCCTGGTCTGTCTTGCATTTACGGACAGCAGCAACAAGGTCGCTCGGAAAATCAATATGGAATGTCTGAGGGAGAAGGTTAATGTCATTTAAAGCAGAAATAGGTTTTATCCCTGCAATTACAGGAACATTTATACCTGCCTTCTTGCATTCATCCCTGAAGCTGAAGAACTTTTGATTGTCAAAGAACATCTGAGTGACAATATAGTTTGCTCCTGCATCAATTTTTTTCTTGAGATTATCCATATCTATTTGCAGATTAGGTGCTTCGAAATGTTTCTCCGGATAGCCGGCAACACCTATGCAAAAAGAGGAGGGAGTTACATTAACAAGTGACGGCTCAAGATACTGACCATTATTCATGTTCACTATTTGAGTAATAAGGTCCGAAGCATAAGAGTGTCCGTCCTTTTCAGGAATAAAAGAACGGGTACCTCTCACAGGGTCACCTCTGAGTGCCAGAACATCGTCAATTCCCAGAAAGTTCATCTCAATAAGAGCATTTTCTGTCTCCTCCTTTGAAAAGCCACCGCAAAGTACATGAGGGACAACAGTGATGTTATATTTATACTTGACTGCAGCCGCAAGAGCAATTGTCCCCGGGCGCACACGGGTCAGTCTCCTCTCTACAAGTCCGTCAGGTCTTTCGCGATACGAAGTTTCATTACGGTGAGAGGTAAAATTAATGTAAGCCGGATTAAACTCTACAAGCCTGTCTATTGCAGCATAAATCTTATCAATGCTATGTCCTTTAAGCGGGGGAAGAAGCTCAAATGTGAAAAGCGGCCCTTTTGCGTTTTTTATTTTTTCTATTACACTCATTATCTGTGTTTCTTATCTTTTATTGTCTATTTCTAATATTTATTTGTCCATTTTGCGCTTTACAAATTGGGGGCAAGCCACCGGGTAACCTCTTCTAAGCTCATCTTCTTTCTTTCTGCATAATCTTTGAGCTGGTCCTGACCAATTTTGCCGATATTGAAATAAGATGAGGCAGGGTGAGAAAAGAAATATCCGCTGACCGATGCAGCAGGTACCATTGTGAAATTCTCTGTCAGTTCTACACCTATTCTTTTTTCTGCATTCAAGACATCAAACAGAATTCTTTTTTCTGTATGGTCGGGGCAGGCAGGATAACCGGGAGCCGGACGAATGCCTCTGTATTTTGCAGAGAGCATCTGCTCAAGAGAGAGCTTTTCGTCAGGAGAATATCCCCAGAACTCCTTGCGGACCTTTTCGTGAAGCCATTCGGCGGCGGCTTCGGCCAGACGGTCGGTTAAGATTCTTATCATAATGGATGCATAATCATCTTCATGGTAATGAGCGAATTTATCTTCATCAATGGCGGCCGTCACAACAAAAAGACCCATGTTGTCGGTCTGACCCATGTTGTCGGTCTGGCCAACTACACTGGCAGGTGCCACAAAATCTGCCAAAGATAGGTTTGGAACGCCACTCTCCTTAAGCTCTTGATTTCTCAGGAAATGGAATGTGGTGGCCACCTCTTTTGTAACAGAATTGCCAGTATATACAATAACGTCATCACCCTCAGATACAGCAGGGAATAGGCCGAAGACAGCCTTTGCTGTAAGCAGTTTTTTATCGATAATCTCTTTAAGGAAAAGTTGAGCATCGTCGAAAAGTTTTTTGGCTTCATGACCTTTTACAGGATCTTTGAAAATTGCCGGGTATTTACCCGAAACCTTCCATGCAAAGAAGAAGAATGTCCAGTCTATGTAATTGCTAAGCTCCTTAAGATCAATATCATGCATTTCATGAATTCCTGGTTTAGCCGGCTGAGGAAGGGAACTGGTGTCCCAACTGGAATTAGTGTTCCAATCGGAATTGGTGTCCCAATCGGAAATCAATCTGTTTTTTCGGGCATCAGCAATTGAGAGAAGATTCTTCTCAACCTGGCGTGAGTTGTGGTCAAAACTGAGTTTTCTGTATTTTTCCGCTACAGCAGCCACATATTTACTGTTGTCCTCCTGACTGAGTGCAGATAGAACCCCGGCCGCCTTTGAGGCATCCTTTACATGGATCACTGCATTGGAATATGATGGTGCAATCTTTACCGCAGCATGAATCTCCGATGTTGTTGCCCCACCAACAAGCAGTGGAATTGTGATGTTCCTGCGCTGCATCTCAGATGCAACATGCACCATCTCCTCAAGTGAAGGTGTTATCAGCCCGCTAAGTCCAATGAAATCTACATTTTCCCTTATAGCGGTGTCTATAATCTTCTCTGCTGGAACCATAACCCCCAGATCTATAATCTCATAGTTGTTGCACGACAGTACAACTCCAACTATATTCTTGCCAATGTCGTGAACATCACCCTTTACAGTTGCCAGCAACAACTTTCCAGCGCTCTTCTTCTCCTCGCCCTCACTCTCAAGTTCAATGTAAGGTGCAAGTTTGGAAACAGCCTTCTTCATAACACGTGCACTTTTGACAACCTGTGGAAGAAACATCTTGCCTGCACCAAAAAGATCTCCAACCTCGTTCATTCCGCCCATCAAAGGACCTTCAATCAGCTCAATGGACCTTCTGAAAAGTCCTCTGGCCTCCTCCACATCCTGCTCAATAAACTCGTCCAAACCCCTTATGAGAGCATGTTTTATTCTTTCAATAACAGGTAATGATCTCCACTCGTCGGCCTTCTCCTCCTTTTTGCCTTCATTCTGTATGCCTTCGGCAAACTTAACAAGGCGCTCGGTTGCGTCCTTGCGACGGTTAAGAACAACATCCTCTGTAAGTAACAGCAGATCGGCAGGTATCTCTGAGTAAACCTGAAGCATACCGGGGTTTACTATACCCATGTCCAATCCGGATTTTATGGCATAATAAAGAAATACCGAGTGAATAGCCTCGCGGACCTTGTCTGTACCTCTGAATGAAAATGATAGGTTGCTTATTCCTCCGCTTATTTTAGCGTGGGGCAGGTTTTTCTTGATCCATTCTGTAGCTCGTATAAAGTTGACAGCATAGTTGTTATGCTCCTCTATGCCGGTTGCAATTGCAAGCACGTTAGGGTCAAAAATTATATCTTCTGGTGGAAATCCTATTTTGTCTACTAAAAGTCTGTATGACCTCTCAGCAAGCTTTATCCGTCTTTCGTAAGTGTCGGCCTGCCCATTTTCATCAAACAACATCACAACAGCGGCAGCTCCGTATTTTCTGATTTTGCGGGCGTGGTCGAGGAATACCTCTTCTCCCTCCTTAAGGCTTATCGAATTTACAACAGACTTACCCTGAATGCATTTGAGAGCTGGTTCAATGACGCTCCATTTAGAAGAGTCTATCATGAGAGGTAACTTTGAGATGTCCGGCTCGGCCATTATAAGATTCACAAACTTAACCATAGCCATTTCCGAATCAAGCATCGCCTCATCCATGCAGATGTCAATAATCTGGGCACCACCCTCTACCTGATCTCTGGCAATAGCAAGTGCCTCGCCGTATTTCTCCTCCCTTATAAGCCTTGCAAATTTTTTGGAACCCGACACATTTGTACGTTCGCCTACATTCACGAAATTTGTCTCCGGGGCAATTGTCAATGCCTCAAGCCCACTAAGTTTTGTGTATTTTTCTAAAACCGGTTTTACTCTCGGCTGGTAAAGTTTTGCTTTTTCTGCTATCTTTCTGATATGTAAAGGTGTAGTACCACAACAACCTCCAATTATATTTACCCATCCCTCCTTCATGAAATCCTCTGTAATTGAGGCCATGTACTCAGCAGACTGGTCATACTCTCCAAACTGATTAGGCAGACCGGCATTTGGATGGGCCGACACAAAAAATCTTGATTTTGCAGAGAGCTCCTGGACGAACGGCCTGAGTTGTTCTGCTCCCAGTGCACAGTTAAGCCCTATGCTGAATAATGGAAAATGGGAGACTGAAACTAAAAAAGCCTCTAAAGTCTGCCCGGTGAGGGTTCTTCCGCTGGCATCGGTAATTGTACCCGACACCATAACAGGTATTCTTACACCTTTCTCCTCAAATACAGAATCAATTGCAAATAGTGCCGCTTTGGCGTTAAGAACATCGAAAATGGTCTCTACCAATAAGATATCCACGCCACCATTCATCAACCCCCTTGTCTGTTCAGAATATGCTTCAACAAGCTCATCAAAAGTAACTGCCCTTGCGCCCGGATCATTAACATCCGACGACATAGAAGCCGTCCTGTTTGTCGGGCCCAAAGTTCCGGCAATGAAGTGCGACTTTGCACCTCCAGCTTCGTACTGAGCAATTGCCGCCGCAGCTACTTGCGCCGACTCAAAATTCAAAGTATACACAAGATCTTCCATGCCATAATCGGCCATGGATATCTTATTGGAATTAAATGTATTGGTAGTTATTATGTCTGCACCTGCTTCGAGGTACTCCATATGGATTGCCTTTATAATCTCAGGCTTTGTCAGAGACAGCAGATCGTTGTTCCCTTTCTGCAGGCGCACATGATTTGCAAACCTTTCGCCCCTGTAATCATCCTCCTGCAACTTGTACCTCTGGATCATCGTACCCATCGCCCCGTCGAGGATTAGAATCTTTTGTTTAGCAATATCTTCCGGAGAATATTTCATAGTATGATTTTCTGCAAAAATACAAATAAAAAATCACTCCTCTGCCAAAGCTTGTATCTCTTCCATAACTTTCTGACGTTTAACAGAGTCCAGTGCCAGGATATCGAGCAATGCTGGTTGCTCAAATATCTGGCTGCAAATTACCACACCTTGCTCCATAAGTTTTTGCTTATCGGGAGTGGTGAGTCGTGTAAGTGCTGTAACAGGAAAAATTCTCTCTCTGTCTATAATGTCTTTCAGACCATTGCCGTAAGGGTAGTCCCAGCTTAGCAACTTCAACCCGCTGCACTCTCCGTAGGCAGTGGCATCTGAGGTGAAGCGCGTATTAGTGACAACTCCTCCAAAAAAAGTGTACCCTGCAAACTTTGGCAAATCTTTGCGATACTTTATTATATCGTCCACCCTTGATCGAATATAAAGAGGGACCTGAACATTGGCATTCTTATCCTGACTAAGGTAAAATTTGCATTCGACGAAAGTTTGGTTGAAATCACGAGTTGTAATTACATCAACCTCATGTGTAACACAATGCCCCTGAATAACCTGAGCTACTTCTATGTTGTACCCCTGACGCTTGAAAACCTGACCCATAAAGTGTTCAAAAGGATGACCTGTTGGCCCCATTTCCATGATTGCCCGTTTTAGCTTGTATCGGGCTGCAGTCCCAAGAGTCTTTTTTCTTAGAAGCGAAAAGGCCCTGTCGTATATTTTCCTGCTGCTGATTCCATCATAGATCCAGGAATCTATATCCCTTAGAATTGAATCTATTAGCATATCGGCGGCCCCGGAGCGTTGAAGTGAACGTTTGAGTTTTTCCGAAGAAAACGGCTCCATCTCTCCGGATGCTTTTTTTATTAAAAGGGGTGTGCGCATTGGTTCTGATATTTTTCCAAAGGTATTAAAAATTTGGGTACACATTCTACGTCCCCACGTACCCTAAAGTAACTTGCCATGATATTGACTGGCTCCTATAAGGCGGTGGAGGTGACTGAGGTTTTCGTAGGTAACCCGTCCGGCCACAATGATTGACAGGTTGTTGGTATTATTGTCTGGATTAAGTGTGGATTTCAGGTGGTCGCACATTTTTCTGAGCAAAGCAGCACCCTCCAGAGCAGTAGTAGATTTCCCGGAAGTGAGGATAGCATTTACACCTGGTATTGTTTGCAATTTCTGCATACTTGCAAAGAGATCGGGAGTGAGATCTATTGCTTTATGAATTACTACATTAAGAGGTTTTGCCAGCTCTATGAGAGGCAACATTGCAGCAATATCAAGCTCATTATGCTTATCAAGGATTCCAAAGACAACACCATCTACACCAATAGATTTGCATAGTATTATAGATTTACGCATCTGCTCAATTTCATCTGCTGTACAGACAAAAATACCACCTCTTGGGCGGATTATGACCCTCACAGGAATTTTGACACTGTTCATTACAGCTCTTATCAAAGACTCAGCAGGGGTAGTACCATCAAGATCTAACCTGTCGCAAAGTTCCAACCGTCCCACACCCCGTTTTTCAGCCGCAATACATTGTTCAAGTGTCTCGACACAAGCCTCCAGAATGATATTATCTTTTTCCATTATAGTTACTTTATTTTTTGATACTTATACTGCCAAATGTTTTAAGAAGCTGTTCACAAGCTCCAATTTTATACCCCGACGAAAAATATAGGACGTCGCCTTTGTTATTGACAAGAATTACTACGGGCAACTGAGCGGACAGATCCGATAGCTGTTTGTTTATGTCTGACTCAGAAGCAAATACTGAATTGGCAGGTAATACATACGATTCCGGGCGGAAAGTATCTGTCAGTTTCTCCTTGGGAACAAAAAATACAAATGGCAGCAACGACTCGTCGAAAGACTTTTTCATAAGAGACAGATCGTTAAGCACATGTCTTGTTGGCTCCTTGCCCGGGTCCAGCCAGATCATTGCAATGGCGCCATATGTCCGAATCAGCTGACCAGTCTCAATTTTTGACCCATCCATCCGGGTGATGAAATCAGGCAACTTGATGTTTGCAACCGGCTCGACAGAATTCTCAGGGTCACGTACCACAACATTAACAACCTTTTTTGAGCCACTCTCCAGATTAAAGAACGAGACGTTGGTTAAAACCGAGCCATCACCCAGGCGATTTCCCGTAACCAGCATATAATAACCAGGTTCCAGTTGCAAAGAAGTAGGGAAGAGCTTGATATCCTTGCCCTCTTCGAACTCAAGGGTCCTGAAGAAACCATTCTCAAACCTGGCCAAAGTGAAGTTGAAGTAGTAACGGCAGGGTGCTTTTCCGTTATATTTGAGTGAAATATGTGCAGTGACATTTTGGACAGAATTATTTGGGGCAGAATTATTTTGGGCAGAAAAATCTGTTTCGGGTTTCTCAAATACGTTTACCCACTCATTATTAGCATAATATTGCGCCCAACCGGTAACCTGATCAATCCTCGCGGCAACACCGGCTGTGCGACAGATTGCAACAAAAAGGATGTTTCGGCTAACCAGATCACCAGCCCTCATCTTATAAGTTCCAAGTGGAACCGAAGGCACCTTTATATAGTTCTCATTGTCATCCACCAACTTAATATTCTCCTCTATCCATTTCTCTGCCACCTTGGGATTACTGGCAACATCCAACCAGAAACTCTCAGGAAAAAGTGGCATCAACTCCTCCTTGTAAGGAGTCATCATTTCAATGCCAATTCGTGGATTCAGAAGATATTGTGACCAGATTTTGTGGTCATCTTTTGTCGCGGATGTGTTCCGAATATGACTAAGAAGCACATCGGCACGAGCATCGCGAAGATCCTTTTCCGATATGACTCGCAAAATATCAACAACACGAGATAAAAACTCAGGCTCTACCTCGTTTATCACCCTGCACAACTCCCCATGATTTCCGCGGGATTTAACCAGTAAGCCGGCCAGTTCCTTGCCCGTCTGTTTGTCAGGAACAAAATTTTGGCAGGCATTTTCTTTACTGTCAGCACTCTCTTTACTGCCGATTCCAGAGAAACGACTTCTGATAAACTCCATTGTCTGGGACTCATTCATGAAAGTTGATTCATAGACACCCCTCAACGAATCCTCATATGCAAGACGTTTATTGTTCTCGACCCTCTTTTCGTCGGAGACAGCCAACGGAGGCTGTGCACCCGGAGGTATGAAATCAAGTGAAAAAACAGAATCGTCAAAAGATTTTTTAGAAAGAGAAAGAACTAGTGTGTCAATTTCTCTGACAGTAACCTTTTCGTAAGCAAAACGCTCGTCATCGCCCGCCCAAACCAAGATGTCACCCATACCAAGGCGCAAACGTGAAAATCCTTTATGGTCACTCTTAAGCGCTGCCAAACTTTAAAATTCTGCATAATTATAAAGCAGGAACCTTACTGTTGCACCCTTAACCGGAGAGCCCGCCTCATCAACCACTTGCACATATAAATCCTTAGCATTAGCATAGTTATCTATCTGATTCAGTCGTGTATAGTTAGGTTCCTCATTTATAATATATTCCGAAGCATATTGCCCGGGAGTTGTTGTAGCTGTAAGCATTGTCCTGCGGGCGGGCTCGGTGAACCAACCCATGTTAACGTCGGGTTCGGGCTCACAGGCACCGCAGTAGTACCACTTGCCATCGGCCCAGAACTCCACCCAGGCATGATTGTCGTCCTGATGGGCCCAACGTGGTGTGTATATCTGGCGCGCCGGGATTCCGACCGCCCTTAACGCAGTAACAGTCAGTACAGACTCCTCGCCACAACGACCAAACGCCGTCTTTATTGTGGCCAAAGGAGCCGAGGTCCTTCCGTCAGCAGCCTGATAGACAACCCGTTCGTGACACCAATGGTTAACCTCCAGCGCAGCCTCCGTCATAGACATACCCCTGAGACGAGGCAGCAACTCCCGGAAGATCACCCGGCGCGCCGAATCCAGGTTCTCCGAACCCGCCCTTGGAGGAAGCACAAAGTGCAGAAAATCTGCATCACTAGCCATTCTGCCCCAGGCAAAACTATCCCTTGCCATAAGAGCATATCTAACCTGATCCAGAAAGTATGCACCGTCATAATTACTCAGGTCGCTCAAAGTGGAATATGCATACAAAAACATAAGCCCCTCGCGCTCCTGCAAAGAGGCACTATCCAGAACCGACAAAAGTTCACTCCCTCTATTATTCAGGAATTCAGCCTTACGCACCTCAAATTTCTCCAAAACAGCCTTCCGTACAGATGTGTCGGCAATTAAATGTGCGGAACCACTCCCGCATCCCCATAAAGAGACAATCAATAAAGCAAAGATTGTCAATCGTTTTTGTATTCTATACATTACAAAATAATTATAAATATTCTAAATTAGACTCCTAGCAATATATGAGGGTCAATAGAAAGTTTTTTCCCCATATTACGAGCGACCTTTAATGTGGGTTCGCTGCTTCCATTTAAGTATTCACTAATGCGAGAAGGGCTGACATCCAATAATTTGGCAACTCCCTTTTGATTCAGACCCATTTCTACCATTCGCAAACGGAGTATCTCTGACAAAGTAGGCTGAATGACAGGCAAATATGCTTCTTCATAATCTGCAACCAGATTAGACAACAACTCCAACTCCACAGAATATTTATTATCTGAGGGAGTATCATTATCAACTACCTGTAAAAGCTCTTCAACTCTATCTAGGATAATTTCATATTGCTCATTACTAGTTATATGAGTAGGCCTGCCAGGATTTGCAATATAAGTTTTTTGTTTCATCATATACGTTTCTTGTTTCATACCATTAAATTTTTGAGCAGTCATATTTTTCATAATCAGCATGTGTGCATATCTGCCGAATATAAACCATTTTTGTTTTAAAGAGTATAATTGCAATAAGCCTGTAACTATTCCCTTTGATATTAAAAACAAAACGATTGTTACCCACAGCATCAACAATGTTAAAACTCCTTCTCACATCTGCAAAGCACTCCCAATTTGCCCTTTGAGTCTTACAATACCATTCTCGCAACGCAACATCCGAATCTGCATACTTCTCAGAAAACTCTATAATCCTACGGAATGTAATTATTCTCATTGTTCATTATCTCACCTACAAAAATAATGCAAAAAATTACAAAAAACAAAATAAAATACCAATATATGGAACAATATGTGGCAACGACTCTGCTGAAGTCTCCAACATTACTAACCCCTTTGGCAAAGCAATTAGTAAATATCAGATCAGAGCAATGTTGCCGTTGTAGCGTTTTAAGCGGAGTGAGCGTATAGTCTTGTAAACAATTAAAATTTTCAATTATGAGCAAACAAAATCTTCCACTGGGTTATTTAACTAAAATCATGCTGATAGCTATGTCGGGTCTGATACTTTTCTCTTGTTCGATAGGTGAAACGGATTATGAGAGGCAGGTAAAAATTGACGACCAGATATTGTACAAATATATGGCAGACAATAATATTCAGGCACAGAAACACTCAGAAGGATTTTATTATCAGGTATTAACAGCTAATCCGACAGGAGCAGCCTTAAAGAAAAATGATGTGGTGAGTTTCTATTATTCTATTACGAATATGAACCCAACAGATTTAATGCTACTTAACAGTCCATTCGTAGCATTGGGCCCTATCGAGACAAACGATCTGCCTGGGAAAAAACCGGCACAATTCAAGCTGCTCACATATTCAATCATCCCCGAAGGGCTGGACCAAGCCGTCAGCATGATGAGGGTAGGAGAGAAATATAGGTTCTATATCCCATCATACCTTGCCTATGGAAGTTACAGTACTTCCGATTTTTCTGCAAATAGCAATTTTATAATCGATATTAGGATTGTTAGTGCAAAAACAGAAACAGAAATTGATGATATTCAAAGAGACTCAATAGAAAATTATGTGAGCACCAAATATGCAGCATTTGAAAAATATGCATCGGGGCTCTATTTTGTAGACAGCATCCCTGGAACAGGCAGAAGGCCCAACACCGTAGATTATGTGTCAATAGACTTCAGCAGGAAATACATGGACGACAATGTAATCAAGGTAACAAATGGTGTATCGTTCTTCCTCGGCCAGGGACAAGCTGTTCAAGGGCTCGAAGAGGGAATAAAACTGATGAAAGAGGGAGGGACATCTGTCCTGATAATGCCATCAAAACTGGCTTTCAAACAAAGTTTGTGTGTGATACCACAGAAAACAAGAGCCAAACTATTGAACGACAGAATAATATCTGCCGACGTACTGCCTTATTCCATAGTAAAATACGTTGTCAAGCTTAAAGCATCAAATTAAGATAGATAGTCTTGCATAGTTTTTGTTGCAGGGCATTAGGCATTAGGCAATAGGCATTAGGCAATAGGCATTAGGCAATAGGCAATAGGCAATAGGCAATAGGCAATAGAGTGGCAAATACAGACTTTGACGATATAGAAGTAATAATTCAGGGATGCATTCGAAAGAGTATAAAGCATCAGGAGCTGTTATATAAAAAATATTTCGGCTACGCTTTGAGTATCGCAATGTTATATAACAGCCAGCGAAACGATGCCATTGAAACAGTGGATGATAGTTTTCTGAAGGTGTTTTCTGAGATTGAGAGGTTAGACACAAAACAATCTTTTAAAGGTTGGTTACGCAAAATAGTAATCAACACCTCAATAGACAAATTCAGAAAGAAGACAAGGGAGATGCCTCTCATTGAGAGAGAGGCGCTTCCCGACATCCATGAGAGCCACGGAGCCAATATAGAACAACCGGAAATAATCAGCCGGCTTACTGCACAAGAGATAATTGAAATGCTGAATGAACTCCCTGAAGTACAGAAAACGGTATTTTGCCTCTATGAAATTGAAGGATACTGCCACGAAGAGATAGCCGGACAACTGAACATGAGCATGAGTACATCAAGAGTATATCTTACCAGGGCCAAGAAAAGGTTACGGGAATTGTATCAGGTTTATTATAATACAAACCATAAATAATATGGATAAAGATAATGAGATAGGGAAAGAGTTGAGCGAGTTGATAAAAGATACCCTTGCCGGATATGAAGAGGAGTATGTGGCAGGTGCATGGGAGAATTTTGCCCGCAAGCAGAAGTACATTCTTAATAAAGAGGAGAATAGAAGGCGAAGAGTTGTCTTCATGCGTTATGCGGCCGGTCTTGCGGCATGCCTGCTGCTGGGGATTATTGTGCTCAACATGTACAGGAAAGATCAGCCAGATGTAAAAGTGCAGCCAGCCGGAGCTGGAAGCCCTCTGATAGGAGTGATCGACAATAGCAGCAAGACCGATACTGACCAGATTCACACTCCCAAAAAGTCAATAATTATAGCACAAAATTCTGCTAAAAAAAAGGCAGTCAAACCAGAAGCACAGCAAACCGGTAAGCAACAAACAATCATACAACAACCATCTATAAAGCAATCAGTTACACAACAACCAGTTACACAACAACCAGTTACACAACAACCAGTTGCACAACAATCAGTTACACAACAACCAGTTACGCAACAATCCGCTCCGGGCACAACGCAACCAACAGACACCTGGCAAGCAATAGCTGCCAACACTCCTGCCAACACTCCTGCAGACAATGCCGACAATAAACCGGCAAAAAAAGTGCGATTTGGTGTAAACGTGGCCCAGGGGATAAATTCAACGACTACATCCACAGCATACAACTATTCCGGCGGAGTAAACATAGACATTCCACTATCAAAGAATCTTGCTTTATCTACAGGTATGCAGATAGAAAACCAGACAGTTGTGAGTAAAAGCACAGTCAGCAATACCGCTATTCCGTCTGACAACAAAAGGGCAAGTCTCATAAACCTCGACTTTCCATTGAACATCAAATGGAAATTCCTTTCAAGGCGGTCGGGCAGCTATTACATTGCAGGAGGAATATCGTCACTGGCGTATCTGAGCGAGAAGTACACAACCACATCGCGCAAGCAAGAACTCAGAGAGGTCCTGTCGTTTATGGGAAATGAGCCCACAAGAACATACAAGCTGGAGAATGTAGAGACAACAACCACAAACACAGCCGGAGCATCAAATCAGTTCGACATAGCAGGCCGTCTGAATATCAGCATAGGATTTGAAAAACAGATATCACCTACACTCTACCTTCACATAGAGCCATTCATGAAAATACCAGTATCCGGCCTGGCGACTGAAAACCTTATCTTCACAACCAGCGGAATCACGTTTAAAATCTCTTTTTAACTAATATTAGTAAGATTCTCTGCCACGCCGCTCCTAATATGGATATCGCGTTGAGGAAAAGGAATTTCAATATTGTGCTCCTTGAACTTTTTAAAAATTGCAAAGTAAAGTTCACTTTTGAGATCCTTAGGTTTGTCTATGTATTCGCTTGTCCATACCATTATCTGAAAACGAAGGCTGCTTTCGCCAAACTCATCAAAACGCACATGTGGCTCCGGTGTTTCAAGTACTCCCGGATTTTCCTTTGCCACTTCTATCAGTAGATTCCTAATAACTTCAGGATCTTCTTTGTAAGAAACGCCCACCGGAAAATTTAGCCTCACCTCTCTTTTGTTGAGACTCCAGTTGATTACTCTTTTATTAATAAGGTCGGAATTGGGCACAATAACAGCAATGTTGTCGTTGGTGATAATAGTGGTTGCTCTCGCAGAAATATTGACGATATTGCCGGCAAGGTCGTCCATCTCCACCCGGTCACCAACCTTGACAGGCCTTTCAAACAGGATAATAATTCCACTGATAAAATTATTTGTAATGCTCTGCAGACCAAAACCAATACCGACACCCAAGGCACCAACCAATAAACCCAATGCACTCAGGTCTATCCCTGTGGTCTGAAAAATAATTACAAGACCGGTAATCAGCAATATATACCTCACGATTGTGCCTACCGATTCGCCAACTCCAATATCTAAATGATAGCGAGGAAAAATCTTCCTGATCAATAATTTTCTGATTAGTCCGGAAAGGTAAATCACCAGAAAAAGAGAAAGTATAAGAAAGAAGAACGTCTTTGTGGTAAATGGGCTGTCCCCGAAATGAAACAACTCAATATTCCATGTTTTTTTCATCCAGTGAAGGATCTCTTCTACATTATTCATAATTATGCCGATATCAGTTGTGGTAAAGATACAAAAAAATACTCAGCCCTATGCTTTCATGGCCAAGTCCTCATATTCAGATAGTTATCGAAATTATTTATTTGACGTAATGGCCTCATTATCAATGTTTGGCCATGAAAGCATAGGGCTGGGCAGCAGAGTTGCTGAGTGGCATGTATATTGTACATATACTTACAAAGTGTAAGTTAGGTCTGATTAACAGGCAATCAAAAATATTATATCATGAAGAGAATCAAAAGATTAAGAGAGTTAGCAGTAATAGCTGTCATTTTACTCTCAACCACCATGTTTACCGCATGTGGTGTGATAGGCTTAGGAATATCAACAGGACAACCCGGTTACGGTTATGGCGATGAAAATCCACAATGGGCCCCTCCATATTACAGCGGGGCACGTTACTATTATTTGCCGGACATCGAATGCTACTACGATCTTTCGAATCGTAATTTTATTTATCTGAACGATGGCAGATGGTTCTATACGCAGAACATGCCGTCGATGTACTCAAGCTTCGATTTGTATAACAGTTTTGCCATAGTTCTCGATATCAACGTATATCAACCATGGATGCATCACCAGTATTATGTTTCCCATTATCCGAGGTATTATTATCGCGACTACTACGACCATAGCAACTTCCCATATGTACGCGGATTCAATGAAAACAGAAGGAGTGCAATTTACTGGGGAGAAAACGACAGGCACAGGGCACGCAAGTGGGATGATGAAAATGTGAGAAAAAACCGCAACTTCAATTACTCTAAAGAGGACCGCCAGCAACAACAAAACTGGAACAATCAGAATCAAGGAGTACGCAGAGAAAATCAGGAGTTCAACAGGCAGAACCAAGATGCCAACAGACAGATCCAGGATATCAACCGACAAAATCAAGATGTCAACAGGCAGAACCAAAATGTCAACCAACAAAACCAGGATGTAAACAGACGCAACCAGGAGTACAACCGACAGAATCAAGATGTCAAACGCCAAAATACAGAAAACAATCGCCCACCGGTCACAACTCAGCAAGGTGACAGGAACGAGAAGACCAACTACTATGGTAAACCGATCGGTAACTCAGTGAAAGTGAGGAAAGAGATGCAAAACCGTGAGCAACAGCAAAAGGCAGATGCAAAAAAGAACGCCGATCAAAAAAGAAATGCGGAAGTAAAAAGAAACTCTGAGCAAAAACAAAAAGCAGAGACTAAAAA
>Ga0209417_1003353_pt1 | contig 21700 bp, 12 predicted proteins | sample RifGroF2_FD_184002 | JGI IMG/M metagenome (GOLD analysis project Ga0209417, IMG submission 184002) | Groundwater microbial communities from Rifle, Colorado, USA - Groundwater F2 (SPAdes) (version 2) | ecosystem: Environmental > Aquatic > Deep subsurface > Groundwater | place: Rifle, Colorado... | reverse complement strand
TGAACGATAGTGTTCAAATAAAAGATAAATATGACTTTTACGATATCTTTAATCAAAAGCCGCCATTCCTAAATTCTACTTTTTTGGAGACGATAAAACTTTTCGAATGTGTGATCTGGTATAGCGATAACGATCCGTCACTAGATCTCGCAAGCGCGTCGGTACAGAAATACACTACATTGGGCGGAAAAATATTTTTTTCTTTACAATTTCCGCAATCTGTTGAGTTAACGCAGATCCAGGGATTTCTGCCAATCGCACCCGACAGCAGTGATTACGCAACGTTCCTTCCAACAGGTTCCACCGCCTGGGATACCACGCAAACTGATTATCCGAAACTTCAAGTTACTTCATCTTTAGCGAGAGCGAGATCGTTTTATCTAAGCAACATTGGAGTTACTCCTATTTATTATTTCCCGAAAAAAGAGTTAAAGGGATTTATAGGATTCGAGAACAGTGAAAAAAATATTTTCTTTATCGGTATGCCGCTACATCGCATTAACGGAATTTCCGGAAGTGTGAAAAATTTATTAACCAAAGTTTTATTTCAAGATTTCAATTTAACGCCATGAAATTACTACTCTCAATAATCATACTTTCTTTTTTCTCACTTTCAGCTCAGGAGATGGGGTCTATTTCCGGTAAAGTAACTGAAAAGAAAACAAAAGAAGCTTTACTCGGTGTTAATGTCGTTCTTAAAGGAACGTATTACGGCGCCGCTACAGATTTTGACGGAAAATATATTATTAAAAATATTAATCCGGGTACTTACAACCTTGAAGTTTCTCTCATCGGCTACAAAGCAGTAAAGTATGGAGCCATAAAGGTAGAAAAGGGAAAAACAAAACAGTTGGATATCGAATTAGAAGAATCAGCCTTAACTCTGGGACAGGAAGTTGTTATCGTTGGTGCAAGACCGATGCTTGACGCTGAAGAAACACAGAGTAAACGTACGATCTCTAAAGAAGATATTCAAGCTGCGCGCCTTGAGAATATTTCAGAAATTGTAGTACAACAAGCCGGTGTAGTAAAATCGGATAATGAAATTCATATCAGAGGCGGCAGATCAAACGAGAACGCGTTTTTGTTGGATGGCGTTTCTGTGCAAGATCCATTGGCGGGAACCGGTTTTGGTTTACAGCTTTCAGCTAATGCGATCGAAGAAGTTGAAGTTATCACCGGTGGATACAACGCTGAGTTTGGTCAAGCAACGTCCGGGGTTGTAAACGTTCGTACAAAAGAAGGGGGAGAAAATTATCACGGCTATTTCTCTTACAAGAATGACAATCTGTTCGGCAAAACTTCTATACATGTTTTTAATACTGATATTGTTGAAGCAAACGTTAGCGGACCGGAACCATTTACTTCTACACTGCTTCCGGCTATCGGGATTGATATCCCCGGTGAAATAAGTATGTTTGGCAATTTCTATATGGGTGTCACGGATGGAATTACCCAAGGATATAGTAAAGCCACGGCAAAGCAGGTGGTTTCATCAATATTTAACGGTTCACGATTTGCACCTCGCGCAGAGAACAGTTGGTTCTGGTTAGGTAAACTCACTTATAAAATTACGCCTACTATCAAGCTGCAATACTCATTTAATCAGTCGGTAAATATTAATCAGAATTCGCAGTCACTCCAATCGAACCTTGAGTATGTTGAGCCGAGTCCGGGATACCAATACAATTTTCAAAACAACTTTGATAACGCCAATACCTATACGCACAACAATGTTTATCAAACGCTTAGTTTAACGCATACGCTTAATCCAAAAACTTTTTACGAACTTAAAGCGAATGCTTTTTTCACTCACTTACGCGCAGACGCCAACGGAAAGAAGTGGTTTGAGTATCTTGAACCGCAGGACATAACAAATTTCCCGGTTCAATATTACAATATAGGTAATGATACAATTGGAGTTATCCCGGGAGACGGTTTTTGGGACATTGGTAATCCTTATACATGGCATGACCATTACGTCCAAGAATTTTCCCTTAAAGGTGATTTGACGAGCTTCTTCGATGAGAAGAATAAATTTAAAGCCGGATTTGATTTCCAGACGCAGGAGATGCAAGTTGTTGATATTTACCAGCCGTGGGTTGGAGAATTAGGACTGAACAATGATATTTATAAAGTTCATCCGTCAAAGGGTGCTTTTTACGCGCAAGACAATATTAATTTTTCAGGAATGATCTTGAACTTCGGTTTAAGATTGGATTACTGGTTCCCCGGAAAATTTGTTGATGACGCTGTGAATAATCCCGACGTAATTACTATTCCTGAAAAAGTTAGACAAAGTTATAATGATCATACTTTGAGCTTATTCGGTAGAAGATTTAAGGCGCGTTTAAGCCCGAGACTTGGTATATCTCATCCGGTTTCAGATTATCAAACACTCTTTTTCTCCTACGGACATTTTAGTAAATGGCCGAATCCGCAATTTGTTTATGCTAAATTAAATCCTGTTAGTGCGCAATCATCTTTTCAGAAATTTGGTAATCCCGATTTAAATCCTGAAACTACAGTGGCGTATGAACTGGGAATTAAAACCCAATTCTCACCGGATGACATTCTTACCTTGACCGCTTACTATAAAGATATTTTCGACTACGTAAGTACAAGATCAGCGATTATTACTTCAGCGAGACTTTCATCCAAATCTTTTACAACGTATGTAAATTCCGATTATGCCCGTTCAAGAGGTGTTGAAGTTGAGTACAAAAAAAGAATTGGAAAAACTTTCACAGGCTCATTTAATTTTACTTATTCGATCGTTACGGGAAAAAGTTCATCACCGGATGAAGGAATTCTTGTGCAAAGAGGTTCCTTATCTGAATCAATCAAAGAATTTTATATGACATGGGATCGCCCCTTAAACGCATCCGTTTCAACAAACTTTTATATTGAAAAGGATAACGCGTTGTTCGGATTTGGCAACGGGATTTTGGATGATTACAATATTTATATCAGAGCACAGTTTGAATCAGGTAAACGTTTTACTCCCGCGGTTTTTACGGGAAAATACTTAACTGACGGCAGACCGGAATATGTTACGATTTATAACGATAGAAATAACAAGATTGGCGAGAACTGGTTTTGGGTTGATCTGAACTTTGAAAAATATTTCAAAATAAGTTCGCTTAGTTTTACTTTCTTTGCCGAGGTTAATAATCTTTTTGATGCACAAAATTCGGCGATAATTAATCCTACAACTGGTAAAGCATACGAGCTTGGTGATACAACACCGACAAATTGGAATGACCCGTTGTATCCTGATCTGCAAACACCGATTAACGCGTATCCTTTTAATCCGGCGAGATACCTGACGCGGAGAAATGTAAAACTTGGGTTGAGCTTGAGATTTTAAATGCTGAATGAAGTAAGAACAAGGATTAACGATATTCGATTTTTGAACTAAACAAAATGGATGCAAAAAATTTACTTTTAACATAATTTACTTACAAATGAAAAAATTTCTTCTATTTATATTATTACTTTCAGCTACTCATAAAGTAACAAACGCTCAGCTTTTTCCTGTTCTTGGCGGGCAACGGGCGGGAATTTCTACCGCACAGTTTCTTAAAATTGGCGTTGGTGGAAGAGCCGAAGCTATGGGTGAAGCATTTGTTGCAGTTGCTAACGATGCGTCGGCATTATATTGGAATCCTGCCGGGCTTGTTCAGTTTGAGGATAATCAAACCATATTTTCTCATAATACCTGGGTTGTTGATATAAACCATGAATTTATTGGGGCTGTTTATCACTTAGATGAATCAAATGCTTTTGGTTTATCTTTTACTGCGTTATCAATGCAGGATATGCCTGTAACAACTGAGTATCAACCCCTTGGGACAGGTGAATATTTCGGATTTGGAGATATTGCCCTCGGTGTAACTTATTCAAGAAAAATGACAACACAATTTAGTTTTGGCGGAACGATAAAATATATCGAAGAAACTTTAGATAAACTAAAAATGCGCGGTGTAATGATCGATCTTGGAACATATTATTGGACCGGGCTTGGAAGTTCAAGATTTGCCGTTGCCGTAACAAACTTCGGGAACAATCTTGCCCCCGATGGCGAGGTTGTTCTAATCGGAAAGAGAACAAAATCTGAGTGGCAGGCTTTTTCACCTCCTACAATGTTCAGGATCGGATTTGCTTTTGAACCGTATGAAACCGAGTTGAATAAAGTAACAACTTCAATTCAATTGAATCATCCGAATGATAACAGCGAAAACGTTGCCGTGGGAGCCGAGTACACATTCCGTGAACCGACTTTAAACTCATCATTTTTCTTGCGAGGCGGTTATAAGTTTAATGTAGAAGAACAAAATTATTCATTTGGAGCCGGCGTGTTCGTTCCGGTGAGTTTCGCAAAAATTACTCTCGATTATGCTTATTCTAATTTCGTAAGATTAGGAACGGCTCATCGATTCTCAATTATTTTAGGTCTGTAATAGAAGATGAAAAAATATTTTAAATATCTTGTTTTAATAATTCCGTTTTTGCTCGGTTGCGGAGATAAATTAGATCTCAATCAGTTTAACACTAATACACAAGACGTTAATGCGGCTGGAGATACGGTTTATATTCAGTTATCGCCTTCGTGGGAAGGATTTAATAATCCTCAAGCGATCCTGATCGGCAAAGAACCTTTTATCTATGTTTGCGATACCGACAATAATAGGATCGTCATGCTTAACACTGCGGGTGTAGTTTTAGGAGCAAAAGAAATTAAACATCCAATCTCTATCGCGCAGGATTTCAGATTAAATCTCATTGTCTGTGCTGAGTTCGATACTTTGATTGGTGGTGTTACAAGTACTTTCAGCGCTGTTTACAAAATTGATGTTTTCGCCGCGCAACATAATTTACAAAACGCTCCGGTTACAAGAATTTTACCACGTGCTGCCGACTTTAATTATCCACTAAGAAAATATACAGCGGTTGCTGCGTTTTATGACAACTCATATTACGTTGCGCGAAGCGGTCCTAACAATACAAGTGTTTATGACCCCGATAATTCTATTTTGAAATTTCAGCCGAAAAAATATTTTAACGCGGGAGAAGGGGATTCGCTTATCGGAAGAGTTCCAAACTTAGACCCACTTAGTTCCGGGTTGATCTCGGCTAATGGAATCAATTGCATGACACCGTTTAGTAAAAATAACGTTGATTTTATAGCGACATTTTCCGGCGAGACAAGTTTTAAATCGCAGTGGTTCCATTTCTTTGTATCGACTGTCGAAGAAAAATATGTAAGTCAATTCTATCCGCAAGAAGGGGTTGCCTACGCTCAACCAAACAAATTTGGACAGCCGACAGGTTGTTGTTTAGATCAATATGGAAATATTTTTGTTGCTGATGGAAGTCCCGCAAGAGACAGTGTTTACAAGTTTAATCAATACGGCGAAGAAATGCATTCCTTTGGCGGACCAAATGTTTTTACCAGACCAGCAGGTGTGGCATTTTTAGATAAGACTTTATATGTTCTTGATGCAGGAAGTAATAAAATATTAAGATTTGTTCTCTCGACGGATATTCGATAAATAAACAAGTCACAGCATCCCTAAAATGACGATATTAGTCATCTATCTTACTCGGACTTTTCACTTATTTCTGTTAAGGGAGGAAATAAGTGATGTTAAAAAATCTTTCTCAATTTATCTCTCCCCGAAAACAAAAGTTTAACCAAAGGAAAACCATGAAAAAAATTAGTCTTTTATTGTTGTTCATTCTATTTACCATCGGTTTCCGGTCGGCAGAAGGGCAATCGATCGTAATCAATGAAATTTATAATTCAAGCAGTACTGATGAGTGGATTGAATTTCTCGTATTGCAAGACGGGTTGGATTTACGAAACTGGAATATTCGAGATTTTTCTTCCGGAGGTTCAGCTCAAACTCCGTTGAATTTTAATACAAATGATTTGTGGAGTAGTTTAAGAAAGGGAACAGTAATAGTGGTTGCTCGTCCGGAAAATACTTTTGCCGAAGATACTGATCCAAGTGATTACACCTTGACCATTAAGACGAACAACTCGCTTTTTTTTACTGGAAATCCATTTGTTATTGCAGGCTCATCTGAAGCCGTTGAAATAAGGGATGCGGCTCAAGTACATATTCATGGCGTCTCATGGGGCGCAACTAATGCAGGCAGCATTGTTGCTCCAAAAGTACATCTTGCGGGACCGGCAGTAAGTTCAACCTCCGTATTCTTTAATGAAGATGATCTAACGAAAATCGCCGTTACTTCAAATTGGACAATGTCAGGTGTTAAGTCCATGAGTATCGGCAATACCGTAAACAATTTGAATTGGATTGCTTCGTTAAGAGCAAGATCGGAAGGTTCGGGAACCGTTGCGATTTCTCCTTTAACAGTAGGCGGGGATTCTATTATCAATTTAAACTTCAAGTATGTTAAAGACAGCAAATATTCTATTAACACCATAAAAATTATTTTTCCGATTGCTTTTAACTGGTCAAAAAATCTTTCTGATATAACTACTTCGAATTTTTCTGCTGAAAAGAATATCAGCGGGGATACGATCTCATTCACAAATGTTGTATTTACTTCCGACTCAATTGAAATAACCATTGCAAACGCAACTTCACCGATTTTTACCGGTTATTATAAATTTCAATTTCTCACCGGTAGTGATAATGTTCTGGGAGTTGTAACCCCTCTTCCAATTATCACAGTTAATGGCGCACCTATTCCAATATCTGAAGCTAAAATAAACGACGCAGCGGGATTGGGTCTTCGGAATGGTGATTTAGTCACCTTGCGTGGAATTGTTACCGTAGGAGTTGAATTTGGAAGTCCTAGCGCTATGCAGGATAACAGTGGAGGAATTTCGGTTTACGGTTCGGCATTTTCAGATAATGTAAAAGTTGGTGATGAAGTTTTAGTTACCGGAAGGCTCACACAATTCAGTGGGTTGAATCAAATTGAACTTCCGATAGTGAATGCTATCATTAGTACCGGCAACATAATTGAGCCGCTAGTAGTTACTCCTTCTCAGCTAAGCCATGATGGGCAAAACGGTATTGAAAATTATGAAGGGCTGCTTGTTCGATTAAATGGCGTATCGGTTGCAGAAATGAACGGAAGTCCGGTGACAAACTGGGCTTACAAAAACTATATGTTAACTGGTTCATCTCCGGCAGATACCGTTCAAGTACGTGTTGATAATAATACAACAGTTATCGGATTAGTTGCACCTGCTGGGAAGTTTGATATTATTGGAATTCTTAGTCAATATAAATCAAGCGCCCCATTCATCGGCGGCTATCAATTAATGCCAAGAATTCCAGCAGACATTATCTCCAACGGTCCAATTATCGACAAATATCCTGAGGAGGTAAATCTTTCTGCTACTTCAATCAGTTTAAGCTGGGGAACGGTAAATCCCGGAACTTCAGCACTACGTTATGGTAAAACAACTAATTATGAACTTGGCATTGTCTCCGACGATAACTTAAAAGCCGATCATCTTTTAGCGGTAACAGGGTTAGATGCTGCGACTATTTATAATTTACAAGCTTTCTCAGTAGCAAATGGTGATACGAGTTTTTCCGGGAACATCATTTCAAGCACTTCTTCCGGCGCTCAAACAACTGGTCAGATAAATGTCTATTTTAATAAAAGTGTAAATACCGAAGTCTCTTCCGGTGTTAACGCTCAAGGAAATGTTGATTTTAAAGCTAAGATCATTCAAAGGATCAACAATGCAAAACGTTCTATCGATATGGCGATTTATAGTTTAAGCGGAACGGTTGGAGCCGACATCGCTACCGCACTGATCAACGCAAAAAACAGAGGAGTGAAGATCAGAGTTATTGGTGAATATGATAACACCACCGCGCCCTGGACAACACTGCAAAATAATGGAATCACTGTAATAAAAGATCGTTACGGAATTAATGATGGCACCGGATTAATGCATAATAAATTCTACGTCATCGATTACCGGGGTGGAGCCGCAGATAGTGTTTGGGTTATTACAGGTTCATGGAATGCTACTGATCCGGGAACAAATGAGGATAGACAAAATGTAATTGAATTTCAAGACGTTGCACTTGCAGGCGCTTATCAAATAGAATTTGAAGAAATGTGGGGAAGCAGTACAGAACAACCTAATGCACAAAATTCCCGTTTTGGCGCCCGAAAGTTGAATAACACTCCGCACACTTTTATTATTGGCGGAAAACATGTTGAAAGTTATTTTAGCCCAAGCGATAGAACAACCTCTTTCATTGCAAAAACTTTGGGGAAAGCAAAAAAATCCATCAATGCGGCTGTGTTAAGCTTTACCCGGAGAGAAATCGCGGACTCAATTATTTCACTGCATAAAAGAGGTGGAAAAACCCGTATAATTGTTGATAATAATACCGATACGGGAAATCAATTTTCCTATCTTCAATCTAACGGCGTTGATGTGATGTTAAAAGGCGGAAGCGGATTATTGCACCATAAATATGCAATTGTTGATGCTTACAATAGTGAAATCCCTTATTTAGTAACCGGTTCGCACAATTGGTCATCTTCTGCGGAGAACAGCAATGATGAGAACACGGTGATCATTCAAGACGACTTGATCGCTAATTTGTACTTGCAGGAATTTACCGCAAGATATTATGAAGCCGGCGGAAAGGATTCGATCACTATCGTAAATATTGAAAACGATAAGACAATTCCAAGTGAATATTCATTACAACAGAACTATCCCAATCCTTTCAATCCCTCAACCACAATACAATATTCGTTGAGAGAAACTGGAAATGTAGAACTTTCAATTTACAATACTCTGGGACAAAAAGTTCTCTCGCTTGTTAATGAACATCAAAACGTAGGAAGTCATTCAGTTAAGTTTGATGCGTCTCATCTGGCTTCAGGAATTTATATTTACCGGATAAAAGCGCACAATTTTATTGCATCTAAAAAATTACTGTTGTTGAAATAAATATAAATCCCTCTTGGAATTTGTGAAACCAATTATGGGTCGCTTAAATTAAAGTGGACATAATTGGTTTTTTTTGCTCGGATCAAAAACTTTTATAAGTTTACTTCTACAAATTGTTCATTTAAGTAATAGGGAGTTCCTGCAATGAAAAAAATGTTTGGGTTACTGTTTTTCTTTTCGTTTTTAACAATTACATCTTTAGTCGGACAACAAAATCCTCTTTCCGAATGGAAATACGTTAATCCTTTGCCTTTCACATATGATATTCATTCCGCATCATTTGTTTCAGATAATCTAGGATGGGTGACTGGTAAAGATGGCACAATTAACAGAACTACAGATGGAGGTAAAACATGGTCATATCAAATACACAGTAGACAAGCTGATTTACATGATCTCCGAGCCATTTATTTTTTTAATGATAAAATTGGCTGGGCCGTGGGTCTTTACGGTAATATAGTGTACACCGGAAATGGTGGAGAAAAATGGGAAGTTCAGACCAGCGGAACTCAAGAAATGCTTTATTCGGTAAAATTTGTTTCCAAATTTATCGGATTTGCTTTAGGTGGTAACGGGAAGAGCTTGAAAACATCAGATGGGGGTGCTTCATGGTATAATATGCCAGCAACCGGAGCTGAAATTTTATCTAGTCATTTTATTAATGAAAATCTTGGGTATGCTGCTGGATATGGCTATCCTAATAATAGGATGAAATGTGTAGTTGCAAAAACAACCGATGCCGGACAATCATGGAAAAGAACCTATCTTGATTCTGTTGGAGCCTTTAATTCTTGTCATTTTATAGATTCATTACATGGCTGGGTTGTTGGTAATTATGGTAAAGTTTATAGAACAACTGATGCTGGTTCAACTTGGGAAAAAGTTAAAATTGATTCACTCAAAAACTTTACTGCAATTTCTTTTAAGAATGAATTTATTGGATGTATCGCAAGTCAGTATGATTCAATCATTTATAATACTACCGATGGAGGAAATAGTTGGAAAGGTGTATCAATTAATACAGCCGCCTCTTTAACTAACATAGTATTTACTAATAATTTGGTTTATGCTAGTGGATTGGGTGGAATAATTTACGTGTCGAGTGATAATGGAAAAACTTGGTACTCATTGAGCAGCTATGTTACACACAGCAATTTGCTCTCTGCTTCCTTTAGCGGTAATTCTGATGGGTGGGCAGTTGGTTATAACGGTACAATTATTAATACGAATGATGGTGGGAAAACATGGTATTCGCAACAAAGCAATACATTCAATGCCCTGAACTCTGTCTTCTTTATTGATTCATTAAAGGGAGTTGCGTGTGGTTATGAAAGCACAATGCTTAGAACTGAGGACGGTGGAGAAATTTGGAATAAGATTTCGATTGATTCTTCAGGTATGCATTTGAATAATATATTTTTGCTTGATAGAAATATTGGCTATTGCTGTGGTACTGACAAAAATTACAAAAGTATTATTCTCAAGAGTACGGATGGTGGCTTATCATGGAAAAATATAAATACACCCTTAAATGATCACGGACTTTCTTCAATATATTTTAAGGACTCTCTTAACGGTTGGCTCTGTGGATATGATCTTTATTATACTTCTAATGGTGGAGAAACTTGGACTGCTCAGACAACCGGACAAATTAATCCTTTATATCAAGTTGTTTTTAGTGATTCATTGCATGGATGGGCAATGGGATATTTTATTTTTTTAAGAACTACTAACGGTGGAAGGACTTGGAATAGTATTACTATGAAGGAACACAATTCAAATTCTTTATACTTCAAAGATGCGTATGAGGGATGGCGAGTAGGGTCTTATGGTTATATTTACCACAGCACTGATGGAGGATATTCATGGCACACAGATTCAAGAAGCAATCCAGAACTTAATTTTGTTACATCGAGCGGAAACAAAATATTCGCTTTTGGTGAATATGGTGCAATACTTACAACTCCAATCGATGAAGTTAATTCTGTAAGCTATAGAGAATGGGATACCAAATCTCTTGAATATACTTTATATCAAAATTACCCAAATCCGTTTAATCCTTCAACGAGTATTCAATATTCATTAAAGGAAAGCGGGAAAGTTGATCTAGCTGTCTATAACATGCTTGGACAAAAAGTTCTTACGCTCGTAAATGAATTCCAACATAATGGAAATCATCAAATTAAGTTTGATGCATCTCATCTTGCCTCAGGCATTTACATTTACAGGATTAAAGCCAACAACTTTACATCTTCTAAAAAATTGCTGTTGTTGAAATAATTATAAGTCCCTTTTTGAATATATGAAACCAATTATGGATCGCTAACATAAAAGTGACTATAATTGGTTTTTTTTTGCTCGAATCAAAAACTTTTATAAGTTTACTTCTACAAATTGTTCATTTAAGTAATAGGGAGTTCCTACGATGAAAAAAATGTTTGGGTTACTGTTTTTCTTTTCGTTTTTAACGGTACAAGTTACAATCAGTCAACAAAATCCATTTGCTGATTTTGTTCGAATCAATTCTGTATCCACAGAAGCTGGTCTATCAGGCCAAGGACAAATTCTATCACTTGGCAATACATCCTTGATTCTATTCTATACTTTTAAAGATACACTTTACCAGACAAAAAGTGTTGATAATGGTGAGCATTGGGGAGAGGCTAAACCGATAATCACAAATCCGAATTCTCCTTACAATATATTTAATCATTCATTTAATGTAAACGCCGTAATTACTAAAACCGGAAGAATTATTCTTACCTATGCTCGTTCCTTAAATACTTCGTATGATGCTCTAAAAGTGATCACTTCTGATGATAAGGGCGATTCGTGGACGCAACCTAAAAATCTGATTAGTAGTATGACTCTAGAGCGACCGGGTTTGAAAACTTCTCCTGATGGAACTATTTATCTTGTAGGTAGAGGATCATATTTATTTTCAAGTGAGAATAATGGCGATACTTGGAGTAGTAAAACAATTGGAGCAGGAGCAGGAATCCAGGATATTATCTTTTTTGATTCAACTTCTTTTTCAGTTTTTTATACAACTAATACAAATTTGTTTTGTAAGCTAACCACAGATAAAGGAATTACCTGGACATCAGAAATTAACATTACTAACAGTCAGGGAAATAATAGGTTGCCTCGAACTGTTCTTGATGATAACGGTATCCTTTGGCTTTTCTATCAAAAAGAAAAAGTAACCAAAGATGGAACGTTTACAGATATTTATTATCAGCAAAGTGCGGATAAAGGATTGAGTTGGACACAATCCATTCAATTTACAAATTATGTGTTAAATGATTTTGAGCCTTCAATAGCACTACATACAAACAATCAGATATATGTTTCATTTCTTTCCAACAGATTTACTTCGATTAATAATTATTGGGTTGGAGTAGCTGACGTCTCAAAAGATGAAAAATCACCTCAAGCATTTCTCACAATAAATGATAGTACTGATGCAACATCTTTGCTGGTCACTTCAAAACTAATGACTAATTCGCCAATTACTTCTGTAAACATGATCTATTCGCTAAATTCTGGGACTGAACAGACATTGCAAATGTATGATGATGGATTGCATAATGATTTTCTGGCGAATGATACGATCTACGGATGCAAAATTGAGAATCTTAAGTATTATGATAAAATTGAATTCCATTTAGCATCAACGTCGGAGAATAATATCGTTATTAATTCATCGCCAATTATTAGTAACATTCCAGGCCCGGTAAATTATGGCGATAAATATAAATGGTTAAATGTGGGTAGTTTACAAAATTGGTACGGATGGAGAGGAAGTGAAGTTGAAGTTACCGGTCCGACTCAAGGGCAGCAGGATGGAATGCAATGGCCTGCAATTTATGAAAATCAGGATGTCCAAGCATGGAAATCTTTGTGGATTGGAACAAAAGATTTTGTCGATAATGAAAATGTTTACTATCATTCTAAGGTGGTTCACGTTGGACCAAGGGTAGTTGGTGATGGAGAATTTTTCCCACAAGATTTAAAATTAAAAAGTAAATTTGCTGAGCCTATTGTGATGGTGAATGATGTTCTATCAGTAAGAAAAAATGTATCCGAAATCGATGAAGTGGATGAAACTATGATTCCGGATAGAGCTATAGAAAATATTGCAAGCACTCAAATCGGTTTAACAGTAAAGAGAAATGTATTTCAGTTCTCAAATCAATTTAATGATAACTACATTGTTTCCGATTATATTTTTAAGAATACAGGTGATACCGACGCCAACCCATCATCAATTGAAAGGAAAGATAGTACACTAAAAGATGTTTATATTTTCTTATCCTACAGACTTGGCTTTATAAAAGAAACAAGATATGAAATAGGAAATCCAACCGGATGGGGAATGAATACTACTTTTGATACTCGTGGTGATGGACTAAAGCTTGAACCGCCTGGAGAAGAATTTAGAGCTCAGTTTGCCTGGCACGGGAAATATCCTCCATTTGTAGATTATGAAAATCTGGGCGCTCCACTCTGGAAAAAAGCACTTTATATTTCAGAGAGTGATACCATAGGTAGACTTGGCGCACCGCATTTTGCCGGAATACTTACACTCCATGTAGATAAATCTTCGACAGATAAAACTGACGATATTAATCAACCGGCAACTACAAAAGTATTTGAAGCTGACGGACCGCTACAAAGTCAGAATGACTCTCATAATATCGCTAAAATGAATGATGAATATCTTTTTATGACTTCCGGTCATGAGGTAAGACATCTTGATAAAATTGGTGAAACAAATCCAGTGCAACCAACGAAAGATCCTGCATCAGGCGCAATGGGAGGATATTGTGCTGGTAATGGATTTGGACCATTTACAATTAATTATGGAGATAGTGTTCATATTGTTTTAGTTGAAGCGGTGAATGGAATAAGCAGAGAAAAAGCCATTGAAGTTGGTAAACAGTATAAAATTGACAGAGATGCTCTAAAAAAGAATACTGAATTATTTAAAGGAAAGGATTCGTTATTCCAAACATTTAAACGCGCCAAATATAATTTTGAAAACAATTGGACAAAAGCATTTTCACCAAAACCTCCATCCTCTTTTAATGTACAAGGGGCAACCGGTAAAATTGAAATGGAATGGACAATGTACAAGGATAACGATGCCGAAGTAACCGGATTTCAAATTTTCCGTTCGGAAGGAAGATACGACACTACATGTTCACTTATCGCTGATTTACCTGCTTCCGCAAGGAATTACAGTGATTCATTAGTATCCGGAGGACAAAAGTATTTTTACTACATAGTTTCTTTAGGAAAAGAGCTAAGTGAAAATGCTGAATTAGGAATTCCAGCCGGAAAACTTGTTAGCGGAAGGTTTTATACACAAACATATGAACCAGTTTCAGTTGCACCTTCTGGTGTTGAACCTCAAAATGGGGTAATCTTTGAGTATTCGCTTGCTCAAAACTATCCCAATCCGTTCAATCCCGCGACAACAATTCAATATTCGTTGAAAGAAAGTGGAAATGTAGAGCTGTTAGTCTACAATACTCTGGGACAAAAAGTGCTTTCACTCGTTAATGAACAACAGAATATGGGAAGTCATTCAGTTAAGTTTGATGCATCTCATCTTGCATCAGGCATTTACATTTACAGGATTAAGGCGAATAATTTTATTAACTCTAAAAAATTGCTTTTGTTGAAATAATTGGAGTGAGATAAAAGTGTATGAAATGGAAATATGTTACCGGGTGGCTTCCGCTGGTTGTTATTGCATTTGTTAATGGAACCATCCGGCAAATTGGATTTCAAAAAGCGTTAGGAGATTTACACGCCCATCAGCTCTCAACAGCTATGGGTATAACTCTCTTTGGAATATATTTTTATTGGCTGAGCCGTCGTTGGAAATTGGAGTCTCAAAGTGAAGCCATAAAAATCGGATTGTTGTGGATGGTAATGACTATAGCATTTGAATTTGCTCTTGGTCGTTTGATTCTTGGTCGTGAGTGGGCTCTACTTTTAAATGATTATAACTTATTTGAGGGGAGAGTCTGGGTATTGGTACTTCTCTGGGTTGCCATAGCCCCGGTGTTGTTTTATAGAATTACTAAAAAAAGTGCGAATGTTATTTGATTCATTTGAAAATGGAATATGAATTTTACAATATTAAAAAATAAATTTTTGAGAAAATTAAATGAAAAGAAAAATTGTATTTATTTCCTTGTTGATTATGCTAACAGTTGGTCAGTTTGCTTTTGGGCAAGAGCATTATTTTCCGGTACTTAAGAATAGGCTGTGGGGATTCATGGATCATTCCGGAACTTTGGTTATTGAACCTATTTCGTTGCAGACAGCCAATTTCTCAGATGGGTTTGCGTATATCAAAAAGGGAAAAATTGTTGATGATTTAACCGAATCAAGAATATTTTTTCTGGAGAAAGGATTCATCAATACGAATGGAAAATTCCGGGGTATTTCAGACTTATTATTGAGATACGATGATGCAGGTCCCTTTATTGAAGGAAGAGCTCGTGTAAGATTGCCGGGAAGTGGAGTATTCAGTAACACAAAGTGGGGTTTTATCGATACAAATTTTCAACAAGTGGTCAAACCGCAATTTACTACGGTTGGCAATTTTTCTGAAGGACTTGCATGGGTTGAAGAGAAAATAGCTTTTCTATTCGTGGTTATCTCGGATACATACGGTTATATTGATCGAAATGGGAAAATGGTTATTGAAAGCAAGTTTGAAAATGCCGGAAATTTCTTTGAAGGACTTGCAAATATTACGTTGAATGGAAAGAAGGGATTCATAAATAAAAAGGGAGAAATTGTTGTGCAGCCACGTTTTGAGACGGTTGGATACTTTTCTCATTCTCTTGCTCCGGTGAGATTGAACGATAAATGGGGATTTGTCGGCAAGAATGATTCCATCCAAATACCCATTATTTACGATCAGGTTCTTTCTTTCTCGGAAGGATTGGCGCTCGTTAAACAATCCGGCAAATGGGGATATATTGATACAACCGGTAAGATGGTTATCTCCCCAAGGTTTACCGATGTCTTAAATTTTACTGAAGGGTTAGCCCCTGCGGCTGAAAATGATCGTTGGGGATTTATTGATGCAACGGGAACATTCGTTATTCCACCGAAATATGATTATGCATTCGGATTTCATAACGATAGAGCAATGGTTAAAGTAGATGATAAGTTTGGATATATAAACCGTAATGGCGAATTTATTTGGGAACCTACAAATTAACTTATCCTCTTATTCTGAAGGATAAAACTCTCAAGCGAAGAAAATTGATTTTCTTCCATCAATTTATTTGAAAAGAATTATTTAATGGTTAATTTTTGACCACAAATTTTAATTTTTCAGGAGAACCATGAATCGCCCAAAAGGAAAAATCATTCAAGTAATCGGACCGGTTGTCGATATTCATTTCGAGAACAACCACCTTCCCAAAATTCTAAACGCTGTAATCATTCCAAGAACCAATACTGACGGAGTCGCTGAAGAGCTCGTTGTAGAAGTGCAACAGCATTTAGGCGAAGACCGAGTTAGAACCATTGCAATGGACACTACAGACGGTTTAGTCCGTGGAATGGATGCTTTTGATACTTTAGAACCTATCTCCGTTCCTGTTGGACCAGAAACCCTCGGAAGACTTATAAACGTTATCGGAAAAGGAATTGACGGTCTTGGTGAAATTAAAACTGCAAAAAAATATCCTATCCATCGTCCGGCTCCTGAATTTAAGAACCTTGCTACTTCTACGGAAATGTTTGAGACCGGTATTAAAGTTATCGATCTTCTTGAACCTTATGCAAAGGGTGGAAAGACGGGATTATTCGGCGGCGCGGGAGTAGGCAAAACCGTTATTATCATGGAACTCATCAACAATATTGCGCAACAGCATGGCGGATTTTCCGTATTTGCCGGCGTTGGTGAAAGAACCCGCGAAGGAAACGATCTCTGGTTGGAAATGAAAGAATCGGGAGTAATTAATAAAACTGCATTAGTATTTGGACAAATGAACGAGCCTCCGGGAGCGAGACTTCGTGTTGGATTAACCGGTCTTACCATCGCTGAATATTTCCGTGATGAAGAAGGAAAAGACGTTCTTTTGTTTATTGATAATATTTTCCGTTTTACTCAAGCTGGTTCCGAGGTGAGCGCTTTATTAGGAAGAATGCCTTCTGCGGTCGGTTATCAGCCAAACTTGGCAACTGAAATGGGTGCACTACAAGAAAGAATTACTTCAACGGATAAAGGTTCCATCACTTCTGTACAAGCGATTTATGTTCCCGCAGACGATTTAACCGATCCGGCTCCGGCAACGGCTTTCTCTCACCTTGATGCTACAACAGTTTTAAGTCGTCAAATTGCTGAACTTGGAATTTATCCCGCAGTTGATCCGCTTGATTCTACATCAAGAATTCTCCAACCTGGAATCATCGGCGATGAACATTATAACGTTGCTAAACAGGCAAAAGAAATTCTTCAAGGTTATAAAGACCTTCAAGATATTATCAATATCCTTGGTATGGATGAACTATCCGACGAAGATAAAATTACGGTTAAGAGAGCCAGAAGAATTCAAAGATTTTTCAGTCAACCTTTCTCCGTTGCTGAAGCATTTACGGGAATGAAAGGGAAGTATGTTAAACTTGCCGATACGATCAAAGGTTTCTCCGCTATTATCAACGGTGAATGTGACGACATTCCGGAACAAGCATTTATGTATGTTGGTAATATTGAAGAAGTCTATGCAAAAGCAAAAGCGATGAAGTAACATGAAAGTATTTGCTTTAGAAATTGTTACTCCTTCAAAACTTGCTTTTAGTGCTGAGGTTGTTTCCATCACCGTTCCGGGTACGCTTGGAGAATTTCAGGTTCTTTATAATCACGCCGCGATTGTAAGTAATCTTGAAATTGGAAAAATAAAAATTCAAACTCCAAATGGTGAGACACTCCATTTTGCTATTAGTGGTGGAGTGATAGAAGTCCTGAAAAACAAAGCTGTAGTTCTCGCCCAATCACTTGAGCGTTCAGATGAAATTGATACTGACAGAGCGCACCAAGCTGTTGAAAGAGCTAAACAAAGATTGGAACAAAAAAATCAGATTGATGTTGCAAGAGCGGAAGCAGCCTTAACAAGGGGATTAAATCGTTTGAAGGTTTCGTCTCTTAGATAATATTTTTTCTTGGTGTTACTTTGTGTTTCCTTTGTGATACGTGGTGAAACAGAAAAGAGGATCACAAAGTAACACCAAGTTTTCACAAAGTATCTCAAAGGATAAGGCGTTTAATTCCATTCTTTAATGATTTTGTATAGAAGTTGAGTAACAATCCAAGCTTACAGTCTGCCAAACGCATGTATGTCAAGGTCTGTGCAATGTGAACATCATTAAAAGCTTCGACAACTTTTAACTCAATAACTACTTTACTTTCAACAAGAAGATCAATTCGATATCCGCATTCCAATTTAACTTCTTCGTAAATGAGGGGGATAGGTTTTTCTTTTTCAACTTTTAACCCAGCTTTTGTCAATTCATACGCCAAGCATTCTCTGTACGCACTCTCAAGTAACCCGGGACCCAAGGCAGTATGAACTTTGAAAGGCGCAATCAAGAATAATTTTACTTATTTCATTTTCATTCAATTGGCATTACCCACATTTATAATATTTTTTCTCAAGTAGTAATTTCTTTAACAGCACGCATTCTCTTCAACAATCGAGAGAATTCTCCTACCCATAATACAATAGATGAACCGGCGATGATTAAAACCCAATCACTAAAACTAAGGGGAACTACTCTAAAAAGCTTTCCTCCGAATTCAACAATCAAGATCTGCATCCCGAGAATAAATCCATTGATCACTAAAAATGTTTTGTTGGACAAAAACTTGTGAAAAGTTGAGTTTATCGTTCCCAGAGTTTTTGCATTGAAAAGATTCCAAAATTGGAGAAGTACAAATAAGGTAAAGAACATTGAGAGTTCATAATCAGTAATTACTCCGTCACTTTGCATCCAAAAGATGGTTGAGAGCAATACCACGATAAATGCAGAAGCAGAGAGAAGGATCGATTTAAACATTGGTTTAGTAATAATAAAATCACTTGGTTTGCGCGGTTTATGTTTCATCACCGTTCTGCTCGGCGGTTGTGTTGCTAACGCAAGTGCCGCAAAAGTATCCATGATTAGATTCACCCAGATCATCTGGGGAACAGTAAGCGTTAATTGAACGCCGATAAATGGTCCAAGTAAAACGATCGCCAGCGCCAACAAGTTAATTGTTAACTGAAAGAGCAGGAACCTCTGAATATTTTGGTACAACGATCTTCCCCACATAACCGCGTTAACTATGCTCGTGAATGAATCGTCAAGAAGAATAATATCACTTGCCTGTTTGGCAACTGCTGTTCCGGTTTTACCCATCGACAATCCAACATTGGCATAATTTAAGGCCGGTGCATCATTTGTCCCATCTCCAGTTACCGCAACTATTTGATCTTTTTTCTGCAAAAGTTTTACCAAACGAAGTTTATCTAACGGACGGGCGCGGGAAAGTATTTTTACATCAAGAATTCTTTCGGCTGCTTCTTCATCAGAAAGATTTCCAAAATCGGGTCCTAACATCAAATTCTTTTCATCCGTATCAACATTGTTATCCCACAATCCAATTTTACGTGCGATTTCTTTTGCTGTACCGGGAGTGTCTCCTGTAACAATTTTTAAATTTATTCCGGCATCAAGACACGCTTTAACAGCGTCAGGAACTTCCTCACGAACCGGATCGTTAATTGCGATAAATCCTAACCACGTCATATTATTCGCAATCTTCTCAAGTTCTATTCCTTCAGAATATTCACAATTTTCTAATGTGGCGAACGCTAAAGTACGCATCGCCCGGTTTTGATACTCACGCAACTCAGCAAGAATTCCTTCTTTTTGATTCGTAAAATCTTCAACTTTTTCTTCCCCTAAATATTTTGTACATAAATTAAGTACAATTTCCGGAGCTCCTTTAACAAGTAATATCGGCTTGGGATTTAGCTCTGATGTACCGTAAGTCGCCATAAACTTGCGTTCGGTGGTAAACGTCCACTGCTTTATTATTTCAAAATCGTCTCTCCATTTTTTATAATCAACTTTATTCTCATGGAGCCATAGAAGCATGGCGCCTTCTGTCGGATTCCCCAACACTTTAGCGGCGCCATCTTTAATTTCAAGGTTTGCGGTTGAATTTCCGCAGAAAGATTGGATGATCGTTTTTTCAATAGGTGAGAGTTGCGCTGAATTGAGTTTATTCGTTTTTAGGGTAGGGAAGTGAACATTGTAAGCGCGCATCTCATTCATGGTAAGCGTTCCGGTTTTATCGGAACAAATTACGGTTGCCGCGCTAATCGTTTCTACCGCGTGCATTTTTCGAACAAGATTATTCGTGGCAGTCATCTTCCTAACGCTATAGGCGAGACTTAACGTTACACTCATCGCCAACCCTTCAGGTACAGCCACCACAATCATGGTTATTGCTATCATAAAGAATTTTAAGAACTCTTCGGTTACGTGAGCGTTTAACCATTCCCACGGATAGGGAGATATAAAATTCAAAAGAATTGCCGGAACAAAAAGGACGAGACAAAAAACCAATCCATACACAGCACCTTTTAACCAACCGAGCAAACTATTATTAGAAAGTGCATCAGGTCTATGTTTTTGTTTTCCCATCAAATCAAGTGCATCAAAAAAGATCGGCATCCAGACACGGTTTAAAGCTGCGAGAATTGCGATTCCCAAAGTTCCAACAATGAACCATTGCTGCCAGGCTAAGATCAACTCACCAACTAAAACATCGCGGATGGTTAATGCAACGAAGGTTACAGCAGCGGTAGAAAATCCAAAGACGCCAATAATTTTACTTAGTTTATCCAATTGAAGATTGAGCGGGGTTTTTTGCCCGGTCTCTTCCGTTGAAGCTTTGGCGGTTTTTCCAATTTCGGTTGAATCTCCAACTGCGGTAATTTCAATAATTCCGTGACCGTCAACAACGAATGTTCCTCTAAGAACTTTATCGGCAGGATAAGCCTTTTCTTTAAGTGATGCTGTCGCCAATTGATCTGAATAAAGTTTTGTCACCGCTACGGACTCACCGGTTAAACTTGATTCATTTACCTGCAACGAGATAGCTTCTACTACGGTTCCATCAGCGGGAAGTTCCTCTCCTGTTTCAATCAGCACAATATCGCCAACTACCAGATCTTTTTTTGGTATTGTGGTATAATTTTCATCGCGAATAACTTTTACAGGTTCATCGTCCGTTACCTTATTTAAAAGATCAAATTCCTTGTTCGCTTTGAATTCATTTAAAAAAGAGAGTGTTGTTGCAAGAAGAATGGCAACGATAATTCCTATTCCTTCTATGTAATTTCCGTCCACCAGGCCAATTCCCGTGGCTACTAATGCAGCGATAATAAGAATACGAATGATGGGGTCTTCAAATTTTTCGAGAAATAATTTCCACCAGGGAGTTTTGATAGGAGGTGAGATCAGATTATCACCATAGATTTCTCTTTGAATGATAACTTGCGAAGAATTTAATCCTTCATATGATTTTGAATTTTTTTGCTCTTTTTTCATAAATATCTGCTAATCTCCGAAGCAAATTCCTAATTCTCTTCCGGTTAATATTGTATCACAATCAAGCGGAACCGTTTTCATCCTGTTTGTGGA
>Ga0209417_1003352_pt1 | contig 21717 bp, 17 predicted proteins | sample RifGroF2_FD_184002 | JGI IMG/M metagenome (GOLD analysis project Ga0209417, IMG submission 184002) | Groundwater microbial communities from Rifle, Colorado, USA - Groundwater F2 (SPAdes) (version 2) | ecosystem: Environmental > Aquatic > Deep subsurface > Groundwater | place: Rifle, Colorado... | reverse complement strand
GGAAGAGGCGAAAGTACGATTCATCCTGAATTCATTCAAATGACCGAATATGCTAAAAATAAATTTTCGGAGGTGTCTTTAAACTTATTTTCCAACCTATGCTTCAGGAATGATAGAATCATCGAGTGTTTAATCAAATATGATTTTCAAATGTTCATTTCTATAGACAGTCCGAACAAGACCGAGCTCGAGGAAATAAGAAGAGGGAGCAGATACGATGTAATAATCGAAAATATTGCTAAACTAAAATTATCAGTTAAAAGGCCTTTTATCGTATTCACCTTGCAGGAAGAAAATTTTCACAGGATATATGACATAGCTGTTTTTGTTCGATTCTACTAATTGAATATAATTTATAATACGGTAAGAAGAGATGAAGGAATGGAACCATTTATACAATTAGTAGAATCGAATCTTGAAAAAATAAAAATTGAATTTCAGAAAGCAAAAAAACTTTTGGAAGATGTGAATTTGAAGTGCAGTATTCCCAATCAGATTGCAGGCATAGATTTAAAATCAAATAATACGAAGACTTTCGGAGAATACAGTTTGTGTCCTGCACTAAATTCCGAGCTTTGTATTTTATTTAACGGGGATGTAACTCCCTGCAACATGTTCAATCCTTATATTTACGGCAATATCATAAATTCAAATATAAAAACGATAATGAACAGCCGCAAGAGGCTGGATTTTATAAGAGATTACAAAAGTAATTATTACTGTAAAAATTGCGCATGTCTGGGCATAGAATAATGGAAGCGATAAAAATAATATTCTTGGGATAATAAAATGAGTTCACTGTCAAATCTACCATACGGCAAGATCCTTGAATACTGGAATGAAAGGCTCAAGGGCCGTAAGCACAGGATCAAATTCGTCTTAACAAAAATAATTGAAATACGTGCTTTTACCAAGAGTAAAGAGATGCCAAAAAAGATACTGCAATCAGAAGGCCGCATTACAGAATCGGAGAAGCCGAATAATATTCCGAGTGAGCCTAAACTTTCTGTTGTTGTGCCTACTTACATAAGAACTGAATTTGATAAAGAATGTATGAAAAGGCTGATCAGGCTTCTTTTGAATCAGAATTATCCGATAAATACCATTTTAGTCGTGGATGACAATTCCCCGGTGGAGTACGAAGTTGATAAATCAGAAAGAATCTCCATAATAAAGCAGAATATTAATCAGGGGCCTGCTAAAGCCAGAAACAAAGGGATTGAAAAATCACTTGAAGTAGGCTCAGATATTACAATATTTACTGATGTTGATTGTGTTCCCGATATTGACTGGACGCAGAATATAGTAAAAGAATTCAGATCAAAAATAAACACTCACATTGTTTCGGGCAATACTAAGTCATACAACCGAAATTGGCTTGGAATATATCATGAGATAAACGGAACTCTTAACGGCAGGAAATTCAAAGATTCTGATCTTCTTCTCTACGGACCGACATGCAATCTGTCAATTTCAAGAAATGCAGCACTTGAGTTAAGATTTAATGAAAACTTTCCGAATGCAGCAGGGGAAGATATAGATTTCTGCTACAATGGAATTAAAAAAGGCTTTAATGTTAGACACTCCCGCAAAGCTGTGATTCGCCACGATTACGGTTATAAAAGATTCAGACCTATTCAAAATCTGAAAATGTTTATGAATCAGTTCAGAAAATACGCGAAAGGCGAAAAAATTCTACTAGAACAAATACCAGACTATTATTCATATTTTAACAATACGGAAGAGATCAGTTCTTATGAAGATTAAATGAAAGAAAATTTGTCAAATAAAGATAAAATATGAAAAAATTCTACTAGAACAAATACCAGACTATTATTCATATTTTAACAATACGGAAGAGATCAGTTCTTATGAAGATTAAATGAAAGAAAATTTGTCAAATAAAGATAAAATATGAAACAAAGTATCGTTGAAGTATCAGGCACAAGGACAAGGATAGCGGAATGGGGAAAGAAAGACAATCCGACAGTTTTATGCTTACATGGATTTGGTAGTACGCAATTGAGTTTTATTGAGCTGGCAGAGGCATTAAAAAATGATTTTTACTTTATCAGTATTGATTTGCCGGGTCATGGTCAAACAGTTTCGTTTGAATCAGATGATGATTATAGGATTGATAGAATTGCCGAATGGGTAAATGATCTTTGTATTATGTTGGATATTAAGGATTTTTATTTGCTTGCGCACTCGTGGGGCGGTCAGATTGCAATGTTCTATTATAGCAAATACTTTAGTAATGTAAAAAAAATGTTTCTTATAGACGGCGGTTATCATATTCATTCTTATGTTGACAATTATAATCTGGCTAACGGGACAGGAAAAACGATTGTTTGTATTTGATATGTCAAGTAAAATGCACAAAATACTTGACATTATAAATATTCTTGATTAAATTACTCATAATTAATAAGGCAGGCAGAATGGCAACAGCTTCCGACATATTAAAAAGAATAGATAAGAAAGAACCGGGTGCTCTGTTCGGTTACGAAGATCTTAAACTTGATAAGAGTGAATTCACCGCCGCTGCAAAGGCTTTGCAAAGATTAAAAAACAAAGGTATTATCAAAAGCTTGTCCCGTGGCAGATTTTATAAGCCCGTAAAATCTGTTTTTGGAGAATTGAAGCCGTCAGAAGAAGAAATATTGAAAAGAATACTGTACAAAAAAGGGAAAAGGATCGGATATATAACAGGAATGGGTCTGTATAATCAGATGGGTTTTACAACTCAAGTGTCAATGATATACAGAATTGCGTTTTTTGACAGGAAGATATCAACTACTCTCAGCACAGCCAGAATAAAACCGGCGAGGAGTTATATTCCTGTTACTGAAGATAATTTCAGATCGCTGCAGATCCTTGATGTAATAAAAGACTTTAACAAGATACTCGATATGAATAAAAAAGGCGGTCTTATACTTTTAAGGGACTATATAAAGAAAACTGATAAAACTCAACTTATCGAGTATTCAAAAAAGTATCCGCCCAGGGTAAGAGCTTTTCTTGGAGCTATACTTGAGAATATAGGCTACGATAAAAAAGAATTAAGTATTTTGAAGAATGCGATCAATCCTTTATCTTCTTTCAATTACGGATATAAAATTGAAACTTTACTGCCTTTAAAAAACTGGAATATAAAATGAAACTGCACGAAAATACACAATTGTTCATAGAAGCATTAAGAACAACTTCTGAATTATTCAATATAAAAAACATCTATATTGAAAAGGATTACTGGGTAACTTATGCTTTGAAACAAATATTTAATTCACCAATAAAAGATCAGGCTGTTTTCAAAGGCGGAACTTCACTATCAAAATGCTATAATCTGATAGACAGGTTTTCAGAAGACATTGATATTGCGGTTCTAAAAAATGAAGGAGAAAGCGAAAATATAATTTCAAGAAAAGTCAGAACACTTAGCAAATCGGTTAACGAATATTTGCCTGAAGTGAATATAGAAGGTATTACCAGCAAGCACGGCAGGCTAAGAAAAACAGCGCATGTTTATAACAGAATTCTGGATGGTGAATTTGGAGCAGTAAAAGACAGGATAATTCTGGAAGTAACTTCATTTGGTAATGCTGAACCGTTTACTGAAAGAAATGTAAGTTGTTTCTTATCAGAGATGATGAAGATAAACAAGCAAAACGATCTTATCAAAGAATATGAATTACAACCTTTCAAAGTACAGGTATTAGGAATAGAGCGAACATTTACCGAAAAAATAATGAGTTTAGTAAGATTTTCAAAGCAGACCGATCCATATAAAGACCTTGCTGAGAAGATCAGGCACATTTATGATCTTCATATGTTAATGCAAGATCCTGATGTAAAAGCATTTCTTAATAATGACGGATTTGAATCAATGATGCAAAAAATTGGTAAGGAAGACTTAGAAAGTTTCAACAACAATAATGAATGGCTGTATGAACATCCTTGTAATGCAATAATATTCAAGAATCCAGAAGAAACCTGGGAAAGAATAAAAGCACCTTACAATACTACATTTAAAGAAATGGTCTTCGGGGAATTACCGGAAAGTACAGAATTGATCACAATGTTAAAAGAAATACATTCTGGATTAATTAAGATTTCATGGAATATTAATTAATTGTTAAATCAGGTTAAAATATGAAACAAAGTTTTATTGAAGTTTCAGGTACAAGGACAAGGATAGCGGAATGGGGTAATAAAGACAATCCGATAGTTTTATGCCTGCATGGATTTGGTAGTACGCAATTGAGTTTTATAGAGCTGGCAGAAGCATTAAAAAATGATTTTTACTTTATCAGTATAGATTTGCCGGGTCATGGTCAAACAGCTTCGTTTGAATCAGATGATGATTATAAAATTGATAGAATTGCCGAATGGGTAAATGATCTTTGTGTTATGTTGGATATTAAGGAATTTTATTTACTTGCGCACTCGTGGGGCGGTCAAATTGCAATGTACTATTATAGCAAATACTTTAGTAATGTAAAAAAAATGTTACTTATAGACGGCGGTTACCATATTCATTCTTATGTTGACAATTATAATCTGGCTAACGGGACAGGATTGACATCTCTTGAAGAAAATCTGGAATTTTATCGGAGAGATTTTGATGGCTATATTTTTGATACGATGGAAAGTTTTATCGGAGCAGAAAAAGTAAATTATCCGCGCTGGTCTGAATTATTGAATACTGCGACTATGGATTTAGCTATAATTAAAGATAACAAATATTGTTGGCATGTTCCGGGGAATATTGCTGAAAAGTGCCTGATCGGTATGTATAAGTGTCCGCCGGATCTTATTTATGCTGATATAAAATCTTCTCAAGCAGGGAACAATATTCTTCTATTGCAATCATCCATTCCTGAGAATCTTTTGTATAGAGATATTTTGGCTGAAAAGTTTCGATTGGAAACAGGCGGTGTTGTAAAAAAAATGTCTCTTACCCACATGATGCATTGGGAGAATCCTGAACTTGTTATAAATGAAGTTAGGGATTGGTTTAAGTAGAGCTGATTGTCGAATAAAAATAATTCAAAATAAATACTTGAGGTTCACTAGATGACACTGATCTCTGTTATATTACTTTAAAAGTAATGTCGGAGTGCGTATGTCGAAAAGTGAATTGGTTAAATTTGAAGAGGGTGTCAGTGAAAGGATATTTTCTGTCCGGGGATTTCAGGTGATGTTGGACAGGGATTTGGCAGAGTTGTATGGGGTAGAGACAAAAGTTCTTAATCAGGCTGTAAGAAGAAATATTGAAAGGTTTCCGTCAGAATTCTGTTTCTTACTGAATAATAGAGAGATGCGGAATATAAGGTCACAATTTGTGACCTTATACAAGGCTAGCCGTAATTCAATTTCACAAACTGAGGGTTCGAGTGATTCAAGGGGTAAACATAGAAAATATCTTCCTTATGTTTTCACGCAGGGAGGTGTAGCGATGCTATCTGCCGTGTTGAAGAGTGAAATGGCAGTAAAAAGGATCTGGGCAGAAAGTTGTTTGGATTCACGAAAATGGATAAAGCCGGATTAAAGCTGTTGGATAAGATTAGTTGAATAATTATGAAATTGCCGGTAAATTTTGTATATTACTTGAAATAAGCGGAGGATATTATGGACTTAATTACACTCAGAGAATTCTTTTTGTGGGGAACCGTTATAGGTTTCGGGCTGATGGTTTTCATAACGCTTGCTTGGAGAGCAGTACCGGAGCTTGTAATAAAAAGTCAGAAAATTTTCTTCCCGGTGCTGAATAGAGAACAGATAAGTCTTGTCATGTACGGGTTTCTCGGAATTTTTAAAATAATGATAATCGTGTTCTTCGCCATTCCGTACCTGATATTGCTGATTATCAGTTAAAATTGTAGAAGTTTAAAATAACAATATAAGTGGGCTGTTCAATGGAAATATCAATAAGAAATGAAGCTGAAAGCGACTATCGTAAAGTGGAAGAAATAACCCGCGAGGCATTCTGGAATCTTTATGTTCCCGGATGCAATGAGCACTATCTCGTTCATATATTGCGGGATCATCCGGATTTTATCGGCTATCTGGACCTCGTAGCGGAACACGAAGGAAGGCTGATCGGAAATATAATGTTCACTAAATCTTATGTGATGAACGAAGCAGGGCAGAGGATGGACACTCTGACTTTCGGGCCGGTCAGCGTTCTTCCGGTCCATCAGAGAAAAGGTGTCGGCTCGGCTCTGATCAAAACTTCGATCGAAAAAGCGGTTGATTCCGGATATAAAGCCGTAATAATCTATGGAGATCCGCAGAATTACTGCAGGCACGGTTTTAAAAACGGGAAAGATTTTGGAGTCAGTGCTCCGGACGGAAGCTATCCTTACGGACTGCTTGTGGTTGAACTGGAAAAGGGCGTATTTGATGGACATAGTTGGAAATTTTTCTCGAGCGAAGCTTATGAATTTGATAATAACGCTGTCGAAGAATTCGACGATCAGTTTAAGCCCAAGGCAAAAGAGCATAAACATTCTCAGGATGTTTTTTCGATCCAGATAAGAGCTGCTTTAAAATAAATTATTTTATCTCTCTTTGCAGAGGCAGGTGCCCTGAGGGATAGAGGTGATGACATCTCCTCTTCTTACCGAGGCTACGAATTCCTTATTGCCGACTATCGAGGTCAGCAAACCTTCATTAGAACAGAGAAGTATCTTTCCCACACTGTCGTTAGAAACGCTTAAAAGGCATTTTGAATTGCCTTCGATCACATTGTTACGCATCCAGTTCTCAAATCTGCTCCTGTTGTTCTGTCCGATAGGCAGGATGATGTCGCTTATGACCTTCCAGCTTACCGTCTGTCTGACCGGTTCTGCTTTTCTCAGGCAGAGATATGAATAGTTCAGCTGTCTGTGATCTAATCCGGTGATCTTGTCAATGAAAGAAACCGCATCGGGAACGCGCCAGGTGTTTTTGAACCAGCACCAGTCTTTTCTTTCGCTCTGGGCGGAAAGAGGGCACTGTAGCGTATGAAGGCAGGGGGAAATTATTTCAAGTTTAGTTTTTGTAGTTTTAAGCAGCACATTTCTAAGTGTGGCGAGCGATCTGGAATGAACATCCTGACCGGGCTCAATTATAATCATAACGCCCTTAAGAACCTCAATGATGGACTCAAGCGTAACCATCCTGTGTTTTTCAGGTATCTCGTTGAATACGTTCGCGCACAGAATAATATCTGCCCTGTGGGGCAGTTTTATGGCTGAACTGTAATTTGACTGTTCGATATTAAGCTTATCGCCGAAAGATGCCTTCATCAGATCATATCCAGTTTTAAGCATGGTTTCGGATCTTTCGACCGTCATGATATTGATCTTTTTTGAACCAAGATCCATTTCAAGAAAATCCAGTGCGAGAAGCAGTCCCATGGAAGCGCTTAAAGGACCAGCTCCGAAATCGAGTATGTTCAGCGTGTCTCCCGATTCATTGAAAGCTTTCTTTATCTGTTCTATATTCTGCTTGTTCTTAACGATCGCGAAACTTCTCTGAATGTTCGGGAAATAAAATGACGACATATAAGCCGAAATGAATTTTTTCTCGCCCGCGTATTTCTTCTTAAAATCATCCCTTTCCTCATTAAAAGATTTCCACAGCGTCCTGATCTTGTCTCTAAGCTTATCGCTCTCGGATCTTTTTTTGAGTATCTCCATACTGTTGAAATCCTCAACCCCGAAGATAAGCTTCTGCCATTCGGAATAAAATACTTCCCAATTAAAAAACTTATATTTCATATATCCGTTAAAAGACGCCATTTTTTACCTTTTTTTAAAATTTGCCCAAATATAACCGAAACATTTAATAAAAGATAGAAATATTTTTCAAATAATTACTTAAAATCGCTTGACATTAGCATGTAAAACTTTTATTATTTATCAGTTAACGAAACGACCACACAAATAATCTCTAAAATCAGGCCTAATTAATGAAACTGCCGTCAAATAAGAAGATAATTCACTTAGCGAAAAGTGTTTTTGACATCGAGATAGAAGAACTCAAGAGAGTTTCGTCAAACCTTGACGATAATTTTTACGAAGCGATAAAACTGATCATCGAATGCAATGGAAAAGTAATAGTTTCCGGAATGGGAAAATCGGGTCTTATCTACTCCCAGATCGCGGCAACTTTATGTTCCACCGGAACTCTCGCCATTTATATGCATCCTGCCGAAGCGCTTCACGGCGATCTGGGAGTAGTCGAGGATAAAGATATAATTATAATCCTGGGCAAAAGCGGAGAATCGGACGAGATAATAACCATGCTGCCCGTTCTTAAAAAGATCGGCTGCAGAATTATTTCGATCACCGGAAATGTTAATTCCACACTTGCAAAATACTCTCATGTAGTATTGAATTCTTATGTCGAAAAAGAAGCATGCAGCCTTAATCTGGCTCCTACTTCAAGCACAACAGCCGCACTCGTTATCGGCGACGCGATCTCTACCGTTCTTTCCCAGCTCAAAAATTTCAAAGAAGAGGATTATGCTCTTTTCCATCCGGGCGGAACTTTGGGAAAAAGACTTCATCTTATGGTATCGGATTTTATTCATCCCGTTGAAGAAATAGCAGTCTGCGACGAAGATACGAAATTCAGGGAAGTGCTGATAAAAATGAGCGAAAAGAACCTCGGTGCCGCCATGATCGTTCATAACGGCGCGCTCAAAGGAATTATAAGCGACGGTGATGTCAAAAGAATACTTACCAGACACAAAAATGTCGATGAACTCACAGCAAAACAGATAATGACAGCAAATCCGAAATCGATCGAATACGATACTCTTGCATACGATGCCCTCAAAGTCATGAGATCAAGCGGAAGTTTCAGCGTAATGCCGGTACTTAAAGGCAAAAAGCTTGCGGGGCTGATCAAACTTCACGATCTCTTAAAATCAGGATTATAAATCTACATCAGGCAATGAAAAAAGATAACTCAGACAACCTTACCCCGATGATGAAACAATACCAGGAAATAAAAAGCAGAAATCCTGAGCATATTCTGTTTTACAGGCTGGGCGATTTTTACGAAATGTTCTTCGACGACGCAAAGACAGCAAGCAAAGTTCTGAACCTCACTCTCACTACGAGAGGAAAACATCTGGGCATAGAAATACCGCTTGCCGGATTTCCGCATCATCAGATAAACAATTACCTGCCAAAGATGATCAGAGCCGGATACAGGGTAGCCGTATGCGATCAGACCGAGAACCCGAAGTATGCCAAAGGCATCGTGAAAAGGGATATCACCGAGATAATCACTGCGGGGACGGCGCTGTCGGAAGAAATGATAGACAAGGACTCAAACAATTATATAGCCTGCATTTTCACGGATGAAAAGAAAGGCTGGGGTTTTGCCGCGGCCGATATTTCAACAGGTGAATTCACAGCCTGCGATCCGGAAAGTCTGTCCGCGCTTAAAGAGATAATCATGATGTTCAATCCCTCCGAGCTTCTTGTTTCTTCATCAGAACTGCAATTCGGTACGGATGACAAAAGAACCATTACAAGAATAGAGGATTATAAATTCATTCAGGATACTTCCGCGGATAATCTGAAGAAACATTTCAGAATAGCGGGCGTGTCATCGCTGGGGTTTAAAGAGAGCGACATGTCGGTGATCTGCGCGGGAGTTCTGCTTGAATACCTGTCGGACAATATTAAGTCGGGATTTAATCATCTTGAAAAGCTGAAAAGATATAACGATAAAAATATATGCGCGATAGATTACAGAACAAGAAAGAACTTAGAGATAACCGAGCCTGTCAATTCAGACGGAAACAAAAATGCAACTCTTTACGCGGTTATGAACAGGACGAAAACCCCGATGGGCGCGAGGCTGTTACGAAAATGGCTCACCCAGCCTTTAAGGGATAAGTTTGAGATCAACAAAAGGCTTGAGATAACGGAGAAGCTGCTTTTTGAGAACTTTCAAAGAAAGAAGATCACTTCACAGCTATCCGAGATAGGCGATATAGAAAGGCTTGCGGGAAAGATAAGCGCAAAAAAGATCAGACCCGATGAATTTATCAGGCTGAGGAATTCACTTCAGATAATACCTGAGATCAAAAAGAATCTGGCCGAAATAAGCTCGTCTTATATCAGAGAGCTTGAAGAGGCATTCGTTTCAAACTCTGAATGCGTCAGGCTGATTGACGATTCGATCAGCGTGACCAACGATATAAGCCTGAAGGAAAAAAGATTTATAAAAAAGGGTTGGTCAAAAGAACTCGACGAGCTTTATGAGATAATTGACTTCGGAAAGGATAAGCTTCTTGAACTTTCTGAGAAGATCAAAAAGGATATCAACATTCCGACTTTAAAGATAAGCTACAACAAAGTTTTCGGATACTATTTTGAAGTAACAAAAAAATATTCAGACATGATACCGCCGAATTTCATCAGAAAGCAGACGCTTGTAAATTCCGAAAGATTCATCAATCAGGAACTTAAGGAATTTGAGGACAGGATCCTAAACGCGGACGAAAAGATCGAGGAGCTTGAAAAAGAGCTTTTCGAGAAAATTCAGGATACCGCCAGAGAGCACATTGAGAACATCAAGATAAATTCATCCGTGCTTGCTTATCTCGACTGTCTGAATTCGTTCGCAGCTTCCGCTGAGACAAATAATTTCGTAAGACCGGAATTTTCCGATAAAAGAGAAATTATCATAAAGAACGGCAGGCATCCGGTTGTCGAACTGAACCTCGGTTCGGGAAATGATTTCATACCTAACGATCTTACCGTAACAGAGGACAAGAACCTGCTTATCATAACAGGGCCGAACATGTCGGGAAAATCAACATTTTTAAGACAGACCGCGCTGATCGTTCTGCTTGCTCAGGCGGGAAGCTTCGTTCCTGCCGAGTATGCTGTGATCGGTATGGTCGATAAGATCTTCACCCGCGTCGGCGCATCGGATAATTTAAGCGGAGGCGAAAGTACTTTTCTCGTCGAAATGAACGAGACTGCGAATATCTTAAACAATGCGACCTGCGACAGCCTGATAATTTTCGATGAGGTCGGGAGGGGAACAGCCACTTTCGACGGGCTGAGCCTCGCATGGTCGATCCTCGAGTACATACACAATGAACCGAAGCTTATGTCGAGAACGCTTTTCGCCACGCATTATCACGAGCTGACAGACATTGATAAAATATGTGCGAGAGCGAAAAATTTTCACGCCAGCGTAAAAGAGCATAAGGACGAAGTTATATTCATGCGCAAGATCATCGAAGGCGGCGCAGATAACAGCTACGGAATTTATGTAGCTAAGCTAGCCGGAATACCCGAAAAAGTTCTCTCGAGGGCACAGATAATCTTAAACAACCTTGAAGAGAATGAACTGACTCCGGATTCAAAACCGGCGATCGCAAAGGACAGAGAGCATAAGATAATCGCAGATCAGCAGAGCCTGTTCATCTTCGACAACGACAATCTTAGGGAAGTGCTGAAAGAGATTGACATAAACAACATAACACCCATGCAGGCTTTCGTCAAGCTTAAGGAACTAAAAGAAATTATTTAATTTAAAATATAAAGGAACATAAAATGCAGAAAAAAACAGGTACCAAATTCATTTTTGTGACTGGAGGAGTAGTCTCTGCTCTGGGCAAAGGAATTGCTGCCGCAAGCATAGGTCTTCTTCTTAAACAGAGAGGTTTGAAAGTATCGATCCTGAAGCTGGATCCGTATCTTAACCTTGATCCGGGAACTATGTCGCCCATGCAGCATGGAGAGGTGTATGTTACCGAAGACGGCGCCGAAACCGATCTTGATCTGGGCCACTACGAAAGATTTATTGATGTCAATATGACAAAGCAGAATAATGCTACTGCAGGCCAGATATACGAGACCGTTCTTTCAAACGAAAGGAGAGGCGATTATCTGGGAGGTACCGTTCAGGTAATTCCGCATGTAACAAATGAGATCAAGAACAGGATCCAGTTCATTGCTGACGAAGGTAAACTTGATGTTCTGATAGTTGAGATCGGTGGAACCGTCGGCGATATAGAAAGTCTTCCTTTTATAGAAGCGATAAGGCAGATAAAATACGACGCGGGCAGTCAGAACGCTCTGTATGTGCATCTGACATATGTGCCTTACATTGCCGCGGCAGGAGAGATAAAGACAAAACCCACACAGCATTCCGTAAAAAATCTTTTGGATTCTTGAATACAGCCTGATATACTGATAGCAAGAACCGAACAGCCTATTCCAAAAAGTGCAAAAGAAAAGATCGCATTATTCTGCAATGTCGAAAAAAGATGCGTGATAGAAGCTAAAGACCAGTCAACTATATATCAGGTGCCTATCGAGTTCAACAATTATAAGCTGGACGAGATAATATGCGAAAAGCTTGGGATAGAAGCTCCCGAGTCTGATCTCGAAGATTGGAAAAAATTTGTAAAATACATAAAAACACCTGCCCACAATGTAAAGATAGCGATTGTCGGAAAATATGTCGGTCTGAAAGATTCCTATAAAAGTATAATAGAGGCCTTCGTTCACGCAGGGAGCGAAAACAAAGCCAAAGTTGAACTTAAATGGGTTAACAGCGAGGACATTGAGCACAGCGGACCGGCGGATATCCTTTCTGATGTATCAGGCATACTCGTACCCGGAGGGTTCGGCGACAGAGGCATCGAGGGAAAGCTGCTGGCCGTAAAATATGCCAGAGAGAAAAAAGTGCCGTTTTTTGGTATTTGCCTAGGTATGCAGTGCGCAGTGATAGAATTTGCCAGAAATGTAGGAGGAATGAAGAACGCCAATTCTACCGAATTTGCAAGAAAATTAAAATTTCCGGTGATCGATCTTATGGCCGATCAGAAGAAGATCAAGATAAAAGGCGGCACGATGAGGCTGGGAGCGTTTGAGTGCGAGATCGAGAAAGGCACAAATATGTTCAACGCTTACCAGAAAACCACCATTTCAGAAAGACACAGGCACAGATTTGAAGTTAACAACGAATATATAAATACTCTCGAAGACTGCGGGCTCGTGCTTGCAGGTAAAAATAAAATGCTGAATCTGGTAGAAGCTATTGAGATGCCCGATCATCCGTGGTTCGTGGGGGTTCAGTATCACCCTGAGCTTAAATCGAGACTTACAAAGACACATCCGTTATTCAGGGATTTCGTTAAAGCGGCAATAAATTTTCAGAAATAAAAAAAGATGATAAGAGAAGAAATTCAATATCTGTTCGACCGCGGCATGTTCGGAATGAAAATGGGGCTTAAGAACATTCTTGAGCTGCTGGAATACTATAAAGTAGATTATACGAAGCTCGTGACCGTTCATGTGGCCGGAACGAACGGAAAAGGTTCTGTATCAAATATAATTTCCCAGGTTATGACAGCGAACGGATACAAGACAGGGCTCTTCACTTCTCCGCACCTTCAGAGGTTCAATGAGAGGATCAGGATCGACAATATTGAAATATCAGATGAAGAGTTGTCGGATTATATTAAATTCTTTAAGGAAGGCATCGAGAAATTCAACTGCACATTTTTTGAAGCCAACACCGCGATAGCGTTCAAATATTTTCTGGATAAGAAAGTTGATATCGCCGTAATAGAAACAGGGCTGGGCGGCAGACTGGACGCTACAAATATTATTACGCCTGTCGTATCAGTGATCACAGGAATAGATTTTGACCATCAGAAGCAATTGGGAAATTCGATAGTTCAGATAGCGAAAGAAAAGGCGGGAATTTTTAAAAAAGGAGTACCGGTAGTAGCAAATTTCCGAAGAGAAACAGTGCTTAAAATATTCAGGCCATACGCTAAAAAGAACAGAATAGAGCTTCATATAGTAAAAAAGAAAGAATTTAAATTTATAAATTCAGCAGGCAGAAAAACGTTTGAGTTCTTCATGAACGGGGAAAAACAATCGTCCGTAATAAATTTAAAAGGGAAATATCAGGAAGATAACCTTAGGACTGCCTTAACCGCGCTTAAGAAAATTTCAAAAAAGTTCTGTTTAGATACAGAAAAGACAGCCCAAACGCTTTCGGACATAAAAGTTAAAGGCAGGATGGAATTTATATCAAAAGAACCCCTTTTTATGATCGATGCCGCCCATAATATTGAAGGACTGACATTTTTAAAGCATGAGCTTGAAAATTCAGTGCGCGGCACAGTCCACCTTATACTCGGAATGGTTCGTGACAAAGACTACGAAAAAGCTCTGAAATTTATTTCGGGGATCAAAGCGAAAAAATATTTTACTCAGGCTGAAAACAAAAGAATGCTTGATATAGAAACAATGAAAAAGGATAAATATTTAATTCTTGACAGGACAGCAGTCTATTTCTTAAAACCGTATGAGGCTTATTCTGAAGCCGTAAAAAATTATAAAAAAGGCGATATGATCGTCGCCGCAGGTTCCCATTTTATTCTGGGAGACCTTTTGGATCAGTTAAAAATAAAAAAAATAATATAAAACCAAGGAAAAACAAATGGAAGATCTGCAAAAGATGGATTTAAAAACGCTGAAAAGCATGACGGTCAGAGAACTGACCGAGATCGCGATCAAACAGGGAATTGATGATTATGCCACTCTGCTAAAACAGGAACTTATTTTTAAGATCCTGGAAGGAAACACACAGGAAGAAGAGGGGCTGGAAGGCGACGGACTTTTAGAGATCATCGCTCTCGACAAAGACAACAAGTACGGTTTCTTAAGATCTCCGAACACTAATTATCAGCAGGGGAAAAATGACATCTATGTGTCGCCTGCCCAGATAAAAAAATTCGGGCTCAGGACCGGCCACTATGTATCCGGACAGATCAGAGCTCCGAAAGAAGGGGAGAAGTATTTTGCTCTGTTAAAAGTTGACAGCGTGAACGATTTTGATCCGGAAACGATAAAAAAGATAATAATGTTCGAGAACCTGACACCTCTGCATCCGAATGACAGATTCAAACTGGAAAATAAAAAATTCGGTATTGAGAACGAGACCTTGAGAATACTTGACCTGTTCTCTCCTTTAGGAAAAGGCCAGAGAGCTCTTATCGTATCACCGCCTAAAGCAGGAAAGACAACGATAATGAGGCAGATAGCGAATGCCATCGCCGAAAATCATCCCCAAGCTAAGATAATGATGCTTCTTGTTGACGAAAGGCCTGAGGAGGTTACTGAGATGCAGAGAAGCATAAAAGGTGAGGTGATAAGCTCAACCTTCGACGAAAAACCCGAAAAACATATCTCAGTAGCGAGAATGGTGCTCGACAAAGCTAAAAGGGAAGTCGAATACGGCAAGGATGTCGTAATTCTGCTCGACAGTATCACGAGGCTGGCAAGGGCTTATAACGCCGCGGCGCCGCACAGTGGAAGGATTCTTTCCGGAGGTGTCGACGCGAATGCGCTTTACGAACCGAAAAGATTTTACGGTGCTGCAAGAAATCTTGAGGAAGGCGGAAGTTTAACTATAATAGCCACGGCGCTTATAGATACCGGAAGCCGTATGGACGAGGTTATTTTCGAGGAATTCAAAGGTACGGGTAACCTTGAGCTTGTTCTGGACAGAAGGCTTGCGGAGATGAGAATTTATCCTGCTATTGATATAAACAAATCAGGTACGAGAAAAGAAGAGCTGCTGCTTGAGGCATCGACTCTCAATAAAATATGGATCTTAAGAAAAATGCTTGCTCCGATGTCGAATATCGAATCTATGAAATTCATGAAAGAGAAGATAGGCCAGACGGAAAACAACCTTGAGCTGTTCAAACTTATGACCAGCGGTTCATCTCTATAGTAAGTTAGATTATAAAAGGAAATTTCTTGAATAAATTAAAAATTTATCTTCCCTACCTGATCTTTCTTGCGCTGACCCTGATCCTGTTCGGAAAATTTGTTTTTTCGAACGGAGTTCTTTTCAGTTCCGATCAGCTTGAAAGCGGAATATTCTTCAGAAAATTCTATTCAGAATTCGTAAAGGAATTCTGGGAGATCCCGCTTTGGGACAGATATATTTCATGCGGTCTGCCCTTTGTTGATGCGACCCACGGCGATACCTTCTATCCCGCCGCACTTTTACAGTTCTTCATCCCGCTTCACAAAGCTCTTGGATTAAAGCTCGTCCTGCATGTTTTTCTGTCAGGCGCTTTTATGTTCGTTTTTCTTAAAAATTACGGACTGAGAAAGTTATCCGCTTTTGCGGGTTCGGTCGCCTACATGACCGCTCCCATGATCATAACTCTCGTATATCCGGGCCATGACGCCAAAATGTATGTGGCCGCGCTCCTTCCGCTCGGAATGAATTTTCTTTATAAAGGAATTGAATCAAAAGGGAAACTGAATTACCTATATTTCGGCGCGGTAGTGGGATTCATGATACTTTCTTCACACCTTCAGACCACTTATTTTGCTTTGTGGTTCTATTTCCTGTATATGCTCTATAGAGTTATTAAGGATTATTTCGAAAACAGGAAGCTGTCGGATACAGTAAATAAATTCGGTCTTTTCTGGGCAGGAATTGTCCTCGCGCTTTTTATAGGTGCGGTTCAGCTGATCCCTCCTTACATGTACACAAAAGAATTTTCGATAAGAGGAACGGAGGCCAAAACTTCATACGAACACGCAATATCATGGGGTATGCATCCCGAAGAGGCGATGTCGTTAGTCGTGCCTGAATTCTGCGGCGAGAACCGGACATCTCATGTTCAGACTTACGAAGAGCAGAAAAAAGTGGTGGAAGACGGCGGAAATTCTTATTGGGGAAGGAACGCATTCAAGCTCAACAGCGAATACTCGGGCGTAATTATACTTATCTTAACCATGCTCGCGGTATTTTTTTACAGGGGAAAATTCAGAAAAGACATTATTTTCTTCTCTTCTTTCGGAGCTTTCTCGGTTTTGTATTCTCTTGTAGATCATACGCCACTGTTCAGACTTGTTTATTCACTGATTCCGGGCGTTAAGATGTTCAGGGGTCAGGGAATGATCCTTTTTATTCTCTCGTTCGTTCTTTCCGTTGTTGCAGGGGTTCTGATCGAATATATAATTCAATTGAAAGAGGAAGGGAAAACAGAAAAATATCTCAAGCCTCTGCTTATCACAGCAGCTGTTATTTTTGCAGCAGGGATTATAAAATCATTTGCGTTACCTGCTATGATGGGAATTTATAAGTCCGTATTCGATCCGGCCAGGATGCCTTCACCGGAATACATGAGCGTAATAAGAAGCGGGATCGTAATCTCGACTTTCCTTATAACGGCATCACTCGTGGCGATCTACATGTATCTGAAAAATTCATATAACACCTTAATATTTATTGCTATCATATCGGCACTGCTTTTTATAGACACTTACCGCGTCAACAATAAATTCATCCAAACAGTTTCAAAAGATGGTCTGGGAATTAAATTTACCGATATTGAGATCACAAAACAGCTTCGTGAGCTGGAGTCGCAGGAAGGGTATTTCAGAGTATATGACCTGAATATGTTCGGACCCAACCAGCTGCCGATCCACAGGGTGACTACACTTACGGGATTTCACGACAACGAGCTTAAATGGTTCAGAAAATTCAGAGGGGTCAATGAGGAAGGCGTAAACACTGATGAGAACCTGACCGGCAACCTGAATGAATACTATAATAACAATTTCCTCAATCTTGCAGGAGTAAGGTTCCTATTGTACCAACCGAAAGATACTAAAGGCGAAGTCATTCCCAACGCAAATTATCTGCCGAGAGCATTTGTTGTAAGAGGATATGAGGTAATTGCGGATGAAGATAAGATAGTTGAAAGGCTGAAGTCTGATTTTAATCCAGGTTCTTCAGTTATCCTTGAGAAAGAACCAAAACTCAGCTTTATAGCCGATTCAACTGCAGCAGGCGAGATCGTAAGCTACAAATATTTAGGAAACGAGATCGAGCTTGAAGTTAGAATGAATTCAAACGGTATAATCGTGATGACGGACAATTATTTCCCTTACTGGCACGCTTATGATCAGAACGGAAAAGAGCTGGAAATCTATAAAGCAGATCTGACATATAGAGCAGTCGAACTGGAAAAAGGCGACCATAAGATAATATTCAGATATATCTCAAAACCTTATATAGTCGCGAAATATTTATCAATTATAGGGTTGATTTTTCTTTTAATTGTCATTATTTTTGTCCGGTTTAGGAAAAAAGCATTAAATTAAATAAAACGAGGTAATTATGATCAACAATCTTTTCTGGCTGGCTCCGATAGGCTCTGTGATAGCGCTTATCTTCGCTTTCTACTTCTACAAGAAGCTTCTTGCGGAAGATGAGGGAACCGACAAAATGAAAAAGATCGCCGCTCATGTCAGAGTGGGTGCGATGGCATATTTAAAACAGCAGTACAAAGTAGTGGGAATCGTATTCATCGTGATAGCAGTAATTTTCGCGATCATGGCGTATGTATTAAAGATCCAGAATGAATTCGTATGGTTCGCATTTTTAACCGGCGGATTTTTCTCCGGACTGTCAGGTTTTTTCGGAATGAAAACAGCCACTTATGCTTCCGCAAGGACAGCTTGGGCTGCGAAGAAATCTTTGAACGACGGTCTGAGAGTGGCCTTCAGGTCGGGAGCGGTAATGGGTCTAGTTGTTGTAGGGCTCGGACTCTTAGACATTTCTTTGTGGTTCATCATCATGAATTATCTTTACCCTATGGGTGAAGGCAATAATGCTATCGTAATTACTACGACGATGCTTACATTCGGTATGGGGGCTTCAACCCAGGCTCTGTTCGCAAGGGTGGGCGGCGGAATATTCACTAAAGCTGCCGATGTCGGTGCCGATCTTGTCGGTAAAGTAGAAGCGGGAATACCTGAAGACGATCCGAGGAACCCTGCAGTTATAGCTGATAATGTCGGAGATAATGTGGGTGACGTAGCGGGCATGGGCGCAGATCTTTACGAATCCTACTGCGGTTCGATACTTGCAACGGCATCTCTGGGCGCGGCTATGTTCGTAGGCATGAACGACTCTGTTATGCAGTTCAATTTTATTATAGCTCCGATGCTGATAGCTGCCGTAGGAATAGTTCTTTCGCTTATCGGTATATTCATGGTTAAAACAAAAGAAGGTGCTACGCAGAGAGAACTACTTGCTTCTTTGGGCAGAGGCGTGAATGTAAGTTCATTGCTTATAGCAGTAGTTTCATATTTCGTGGTAATGAATCTTAATCTCAACAATTATATGGGTATCTGGGCGGCGATTATAACAGGTCTTGTAACAGGACTCGTGATCGGTAAAGCTACAGAGTATTATACATCTCATTCATTTAAGCCTACTCAAAATGTAGGTAATGCAGCGGCTACAGGACCTGCTACAGTTATTATTTCAGGTCTAGGACTCGGAATGCTCTCTACAGCGATTCCGGTAATAGCAGTTGCGGCGGGAACTCTGCTTGCATTCGGTTTTGCTTCAGGCTGGGATTTTTCACATACAGGAATGGGACTATACGGCATAGGTATAGCGGCTGTAGGTATGCTTTCAACTCTCGGAATTACTCTTGCTACTGACGCTTACGGTCCGATAGCCGATAACGCAGGCGGAAACGCTGAAATGAGCGGACTGGAAAAAGAAGTAAGAAAAAGAACCGATGCTCTTGATGCTCTCGGAAACACTACTGCAGCTACGGGAAAAGGTTTCGCGATAGGTTCCGCAGCTTTAACAGCTCTTGCTCTATTAGCTTCTTATGTTGATGAGATCAAGATCGCGATGGAAAGAGTAGGCATAACAGTTCTTGAAAAAGCAGGGAATGTTTCGCTTGATACAGCTACTCTAAACGATTTTATGACCCATTTTAACGTTACCCTAATGAACCCGATCGTTCTTATCGGTATATTCATCGGATCGATGATGGTTTTCGTTTTCAGCGGAATGACGATGCTTGCTGTCGGAAGAGCCGCGGGAAAAATGGTTGACGAGGTAAGGCGCCAGTTCAGAGAAATAAAAGGTATCATGGAAGGTACAGCTGAACCTGACTACGCGAGATGCGTAGAGATATCCACAAAAGGCGCTCAGCGCGAAATGATGCTTCCTTCGCTTCTCGCTATAATCGTTCCTGTACTCACAGGCTGGATGTTCGGAGTAGCCGGTGTGATGGGACTTCTTATCGGCGGTACCTCAACCGGTTTCGTGATGGCTATTTTTATGGCGAATGCGGGCGGTGCGTGGGATAATGCCAAAAAATATATAGAAGAAGGAAACTTGGGCGGAAAAGGCTCTGATGCGCACAAAGCCGCTGTAACCGGCGACACGGTCGGTGATCCTTTCAAAGATACTTCAGGACCGAGTTTAAACATCCTGATCAAGCTTATGAGCATGGTCGCTATCGTTATGGCAGGACTTACGGTAACTTACAGTATATTCTAAATTCAGGATTAGAAAAAAAGCCCCGTTCGGGGCTTTTTTTATTTCTTGTAGATCGTCTGAGTCGGATAAGCGAATTCAAGTCCCTTCTCATTAAAGCGGTTTAAGATCTCAAGATTGATCTTAGACTGTGTGTTAAGAATATCAGCTTCTTTTCTTATGTAATAAATGAATAGTATTCCGAGAGAGAAATCACCCCAGCTGTTAAATGACACCAGACAGTTTTCTGTTACGATATCCTGATTGTTCTTAATAATATCTTTTAACATGTTCATAGCCAGTTCCATTTTATCGGGTGCTGTTCCGTAAACAAGGCCAAGATTGACAACCACTTTTCTTGTAGGCTCGGCAGAATTGTTCGTTACGCTTGATTCAGCGAATCTTGAATTCGGTATAGTAACCAGTCTTCCGTCAAGCTTTCTGATGCGTGTGCTTCTTATTCCGACTTCGTCAACAACACCGTCGTCTCCGCCGATAACTACCCAGTCGCCGAGCTTGAACGGCTTATCAATAAATATCATCACTCCGCCGAAAACATTTTTAACTGTATCCTGAGCAGCTAAAGCAAGAGCGAGACCTCCGATTCCGAGTCCTGCTATCAGGGCCATGATGTCAAATCCCGCATTGTCCAATCCTACGATTATACCGATTATCCAGAGAAGTCCCTTCGCAGCCGTACGCAGGATAGGTATGATCTGGTCGTCGAATGTGTTCTCTGATTTCTCAGCAAGCGGCACCAGAATTTCACCGATCAGCGCATCAACAGCTCTTACGATCAGCCAGGTGATGTTGAAGATAAGTGCGAACATGAGAGCTCTCTGCATGAAATTCTCGAAGCCTTCAGGAAAAGTCAGCCTGTTGAAACCCATCCACATACCTGTAAGGACGATCCCGTAAACCACAGGTTTTTCCAGCGCATCAATAAGAGCATCATCAAGGTTGGTTTTTGTTTTAGCGGTAAGTTTCTTAACTACTTCCTTGATCACCCAGTAAATTGCTTTCGAGAACAGAATACCGCCGAGAACGAATAAAAGAGAGTAGAACCACTGTTCTACAGTGTTTCCGTAAAAAGCCTTTGAAAGAAAATCTTCCATAATTTATATCCTCAATTATTTTTGGCAAATATAATAAAACAAATAGCTTGATGTCAAGCTAAACTTTTCCGACCGGAGCAAGATATATTACGAACTCGTCCTTTCCGTCGGCACGAACGAATTCGTTGCACAGCTTCTGATCGTAAGCGCCTATTCCGCAGGTACCGCAGCGAATTGCTTCGCAAGCAAGATAAAGGTTCTGGCAGAGATGTCCGGCATCAAGTGCTACTAGTTTAGGGGA
>Ga0209417_1003351_pt1 | contig 21731 bp, 8 predicted proteins | sample RifGroF2_FD_184002 | JGI IMG/M metagenome (GOLD analysis project Ga0209417, IMG submission 184002) | Groundwater microbial communities from Rifle, Colorado, USA - Groundwater F2 (SPAdes) (version 2) | ecosystem: Environmental > Aquatic > Deep subsurface > Groundwater | place: Rifle, Colorado... | reverse complement strand
AACAGCAATAATGGATCAAAAAAATTTAGCGTTCGTTCCCCACGTTCTTCCGGTATTAATTGGAACAAAAGTGGTTTTTCCAAATAGCGATCAGACCCGGCATAGTGTATTTTCGAGAAGCAAAATTAAAAAATTTGATTTTGGCACATATCCTCCCGGCACAGAAAAATCAATAATTTGTGATGAAGCGGGAATTCTCACCGTCCTTTGCTACATCCATCATGATATGTCTGCTTATATTGTAGTATTGGAAACACCTTATTTTGCCATGACGAATGAATCAGGCGAATACACAATGCACAATATCCCTCCGGGGAAATATCATCTCACTTTTTGGCATGAAGAGAGAGAGATAAAATCACAAGATATTGTAGTTCCCGAACACGGGACAGTTAATAAGAATATTAGTTTAGAATAAGAACAGAACACAATTTTGAAAAACTTCTTAAAAAAAATATTCTCGGTACTCGGAATACAAGGTAAATTAACACTTATAATTATTCTGCTATCAACTCTTCCGATCATCTTAGTTAGTATCTTCACTGTAAATCAGGAGATCAAATATAAACAAGTAGAAAATATTCGAGATATAAAAACGGATGTGAAGGGGTTAAGCGAAAGGACGGTTCTATTTCTAACAAGAATTGAGAGTGAAATAATGCTTGTAATGAAATCGACCGAGACTAAAAAAATCCTTGATGATCTTGACCATAATGAAACAATTCAGAAACAAACAAAAGAAAAGGTAGAAAAAGAATTCGTTAATATTCTTACCGACAACGATTACTATCTTAAAATAAATTTATTAAATAAGAGGGGAAAAGAAATTATTTCCGTATTTCAAGATCAGAAAAAACCGTACGTTGTTGAACAAAGGTATCTATCTAAAACACCAAAAATGTTTTATGTTGGTATTGCCAACGAAATGAAATCGGGAGAAATTAATTTGTCTCCATCGGAGATAAAAAATCCAACGAGCAACAAATTTATACCAATAATCGATTTTATTTTACCCGTCTATAATCAAAAAAATAAGTTAGCCGCTATTCTAACAGTAAACATACATGCAGAAAAATTATTTGAATTGCTGGTTCCTTCACACGGAACAACTTCAAAGCAGATCTTAATTGTTAACGGGGAAGGATTCTACATATTCCATTCCGAAAGAAAAAATAATTGGAACAGTCTTTTCACCAGAAAGTTTGATGAAAATATTTTCCATGATTATAATCAAGAAATAGCGCAAAATATTCTTGCAGGGAAGACGGAGACAACCCTTAAACAGCCGGGCAGAATCATACAATACTCTCCCATTTTTTCGGGGAATCAGGCAGCAACAAATAGATACTTTATTGTTGAAGATATGTCGGCGGCAGAAGTCCTGCCTTCCATCCAGAGATTGAAAGAACTATTCACCGTTGTAATAATTTTTGTAGGATCACTCTCTCTAATTATTGGTTTTTGGACTGCGAGAAGATTTCTCCGGCCGATTAAGCAATTAATCTTAGGGACACAAATTATAAGAAGCGGGAACTTAAATTATAAACTTGAAATAAAGACACAAGATGAATTGCAAGAATTGGTCAATAACTTCAATCAACTTGTACTCGAATGGAAGAATAAACAATTGCTGGAAAAGGAGGTACGAAAGTCTGAAAAACTTATTGCATCATTAACACAAACTGCTACCGATGCAATTTTGGAAGTCGATTCAAGTGGTAAAATAATTGTTTGGAACGATGCCGCTTCAAGGATTTTTGGATTTTCTAAAGATGAAGCTTTAGGCAATAGCGTTTTCAGGTTAATTGTGCCGGAACGAGATAGAAGTAAAGCAAAGGAAAAAGTAGCGGCATTTTTGAAAAACGGATCTGATACAAGTTTTGGGACGACAATAAAAATTAATGCATTACGGAAAAATGGCGAAGAATTTCCGGCGGAGTTATCTTTTTCAAGCGTCTTGATGGACGATCAACTCTACGCAACGGGTATTATCCGAGATATAACTAAAAGGGAAAAAATGGTTGCCGATCTGATCGAAGCTAAAGAAAATGCTGAAGTCGCAGATAGATTAAAGTCAGAGTTTCTTAATCAAATGTCGCACGAGATACGTACTCCCCTTAATGCGCTGCTTAATTTCTCAGATTATATTCATGATGATCTTAAAGAGAGGAATCAGTTGACGGACGATATAAATGAGAATTTTCATGAAGTTCAAGAATCCGGTGCAAGAATCATTAGGACGGTAGAATTAATCTTACTCATGTCTCAAATACAAACCGGTAGTTATGAAAACAATCCAACTCAAACGAATATTTACGATGAAATTCTGATACCATTAAGTAAGAAATACCACCAGACGGCAAGTGAAAAGAATTTGGAATTTAATGTAATCAACAAAAGCCATACTCCCTTTTCAAATGTTGATCCTTATTCTGTGACCCAAATATTATCTCATCTCATTGATAATGCAATTAAATTTACTAACAAAGGAAGTGTTACTGTTGAAATTGAAAACAACATTGAGAAGAAATTAATTGTTGCAGTAAAGGATACAGGTATAGGTATCTCAGAAGCGTATTTGCCAAAACTCTTTGCTCCCTTTTCACAAGAACAACAAGGTTTAACAAGAACATATGATGGGAACGGTCTTGGATTAGCTTTAGTTAAACGATTATGCGAAATGAACTTTATTTCAATTGAAGTGACCTCAATAAAAAGTAAAGAAACTTGCTTCAAAATGATTTTTCCATGACCCCAAAATTATTTTACCCATATTACTGAAGCCAAATATTGAGTAATAAGTATTACGTTTTAAATCATGCATTCCAAGCGCGGAAAATCTTCACCTTTTTTTCCACATTGTTCATCTTCTTGTAACTTTCCAATCTTGCTTTAAGCACGAGTGAAATTTCCGAACCTTTTGAAATTAGTGTGTGTCCGATTTTATCTTTTATTGCTTCTGCGATAACCATTCCCGCTTCTATATTTTCTATATCGATCGTTACTATTCGGAGACCTGTATAAATGCCGGCAATCTCAGCATCAAGTGCAACTAAGATGTTTGTATCATACTCGTCGGGATTTTCTTTCATTTTCTGAATGGCTGTTTTTTCATCTAATCCGGTACGAAGAAAAAAATCGTAATCATCCAACACTTTTAGAATGCGGGATTCAATCGGGATTTCATCAGCTTGAACCCTTGTCTGACTTTTTGACGGGGAAGCATACGGTACAAGCTGGTAAGAAATAATGTTAGAAATATTTTCCAATCTTGGAATATTTGCAAGGAGCGATTTTCCAATTTGCGGATGGGAGAGATAGAGCGTTTCTTCTTCCGGCGTAAGTTTTTCGCCGTTAAGTCTCTTCTCAAGTATGTCTGATGGGATAGCCACACAACCGATCTTTGCGAGCAGTACCATTGTTTCAATTTCCCATGTGTTATTAAGCCCGAACCTGTAAGCGATATTTTTTGTAAGCGTTGTTAACCGGTTCGCCTGGCTAAACGCTTTCGGATTAAAGACGGATAAAATATCCATCAAAAGTTTAATGCTTCCCTTTAAAGTTTTTTGGAGAAGTTCCTTTTCGGCGGTGACAAGGGCATATTGATTGAGCGCGTCATTTAACGCGTCCACAAGCACATCGTTTTGGCACGGCTTTGTTAAGAGTCTGAAAATGCTTCCTTTATTTACGGCGGTAATCGCGGTATTCGTATCAGCATAGCCGGTGAGCATTAGTCTAACGGTGTTTGGAGAATATTTTTTTACTTCGGAGAGGAAAGTATTCCCGTCAATTCCCGGCATTTTGAAATCGGATAAGACAACGGCGAATGAATCCTGCTTTGTAAATAACTTTATAGCCTCAAGGGGATCACTGCTGGTTGTTATATTAAATTTTGTTCTAAGCGTACGTTTGTAGCTCGATAAAATATTTTCGTCATCATCAACTAAAAGAATTTTATTGTTCATTATTAAAGTCTCCATTATCAAAATTTTTGCAAGTATTTAACACAAGCTTGTTGCCCGGATACAATTCCTTTAAAGCATACGGATCAAATTTTTCTTGGTTAACAAGCAAGTTCGCTATGTGAACCGCAGACATTGGTGAAGCTTCGACATCCTCCTGCTTTAACGGCAGGTGATGAAATGCCGCTATTTCCAAAATAGAAACGGGCAAACCCCATAAGCCGAGTAAGTATCCGCCGACTTCGGTGTGAGAAGTTTCGTAGAGTTCATATTCAGCCTCAATAAAACTACAGTTGTTAGCAGCCATTTGTTTGTGGATCTTTTCGGTATAATCCGGCGTTTGCAGTAAAATCAATTTGCCGATGTCATGGATAAGTCCGCCTAAAAAAGTTGTATCCAAAACGCTCTTATCATAAGTCTCGGAGCGAATGATTTTTTTTGCGAGTTCACCCACGCGGTAACTGTGCTGAAAAACTCTTTCGGCAAAAAATTTATTATAATCATTAAAACTTAATGAAGAAAAGATTTTTACATAAAGTGCTAATGATTTAATCGTTTCAAAGCCCAAAAAACTAACGGCGTAAACCGGGTCTGTAATTTTTTGCGAAACTCCGAAGAACGCCGAATTAACTAATTGTAAAATTTTTGTAGTCATCGCAACGTCTTTTGAAATAATTTCTCCGATTCCCTTTACGGAAGCAGTCGAAGAGTTGATCTCTTTCTGAAGTTTAACGTAAATGTCCGGCAAGGTTGGAATGTTTGAAATACCGGAGATGAGTTTCAAAATTTTTTCATTGTTTACAAAACTGCGGAGTCTGCTTATCCGCTCGATAGATTCTTTTAGCGTTACGGCATCACAAGGTTTGGACAAAAACTGATGTGCGACGTTGGGGAGATTAAGAATTGATTCTTTTTCGCTATAACCTGAGAGGATGATTCTAACAACATTCGGATAGAGTTCCTTTATCTTTGTGAAAAGACTTAGTCCGTCTATTTTAGGCATGCGCATATCGGAAACAACAACATCAAATTTGTTGGAAGCCAATAGTTGCAACGCTTCTTCACCGCTGTTGCAAAAAGACATGATCCATTCTTTACGGAACGGATAAAGCATTCGCTTCAAACCCTGAATAATGTTTATTTCGTCATCTACAAAAAGTATATTCATTTATGTAATTATATAGTTAATAAAAATCCGCCCCGAGCGGACTGCGCAAAAATAGCGAGAATATTAAATGATTAAAAAAAAATTAACCGAATGGATGAATGAAAAATGAATAAGAGAATGTTTTCCATTCAGTCATGCAGTCATTCAATCATCCAATCGATGATTTATAACTAAGCGATTCCGGTTTACGAGATTACGAAATTGGCAATTGAATGATAAAAGTGGCGCCCTTTCCGTAAACCGATTCTACGGAAATGCTGCCTTTGTGATTATTTACAATAATGTCATGAGCAATTGAAAGCCCTTGTCCGGTTCCTTTCCCGACTTCTTTTGTTGTAAAGAAAGGATCAAAGATTTTAGATAAATTTTCTTGCTTAATGCCTGTTCCAGTGTCGCTTATCCTAAGTTCAACAGAATTTGTATTGGGTTTTGTCTCGATTATAATTTTCCCTTTAGCGCCGGAATCTTTTTCAACCACAAGTTGAATAGCATGTACGGCGTTGATAATTAAGTTCAGAATTACCTGGTTAATTTCATCGGGGATGCACGAGATAGCAGGTAAAGCCGGATCAAGTTTCATTTCAAGATCGGCGACATATTTCCATTCGTTTTTAGAGATTGCAGCAGTAACCTGAATTCCATGATTCAAATCGGAATAAGTTTTTTCTCTCTGTTCCGGATGAGCAAAGTCTTTCATCGCGGAAATAATTTTGCTCACCCGTTCAATTCCAACTTGTGTCTGCTCTATTGCAGAAGGAATTTCACTGATGAAATAGGGGATGTCAAAATCTTCCTGGATTTTTCTGATTGCTTTAATAATTTCCACAAAATCCTTAAACGCAGCAGAATCTTTCACCGATTCATTAATTGAAGTAAGCAGCGTAGTAAAAGATTGGAACGCATCTTTAAGAAAATTAGTGTTGTCGCTAATATACTGCATCGGCGTATTAATCTCGTGCGCAATTCCCGCGGCTAATCTTCCTATCGATTCCATTTTTTGTGAAAGCGAAAGCTGTTTTTCTATTTTCAAACGCTCCGTCATATCGCGGATAATGTAAACGAATCCCCGCACTTTACCTTTTTGATCCAGCAGAACATTTGAGTTGATGGAGATAGTAAGTTTTCTTCCGCTGCGCGAAAGGAGCGTTAAGTAGTCGTTAATATGTTCTTCCGGACTGTTGCCCGTGTAATTACTGTGAGCGTTTTCTTTCTCCTCTGGCGCCGGTTTATCTTTGTGAAATTCAAGTACGGAAAAAACAGATTTGCCAAGAAGCCATTTTTGCTCTACACCGATAATATCTTCCGCGGCGTTATTCACCAGATTAATTTTATCCTCAAGATCAGTTGTAATTACGCCGTCGGTAATGCTTCTTAACGTAACGCTCAGTTCTTCTTTTTCCGATTGCAGCGCTTCTTCGGCTCGTTTTCGTTCAACAGCATTAATAATAATGTCGGCGATGGTCGGCAACTGATCCAAATCTTCTTCGTTCCATTTGTTTTCAGTTTGCAGCCGTTCGTAACCCATAAATCCTTTTAGGCGTGAACCATAAACCATAGGAACAAGGATCAATGATTTTGTTCCTTCAAACAAAAGCCTTTGTTCATCGGAAATTTCTTCAAAGTTTTGTAATTCAAAATGAGGAAGATGAAGCACTTCAAAGTTTGAAAGTTTCCCGGTTATCCAGGAAAAAAGTGATACGGGAACGTTTCTAAATCCACCTGATTTAAAATCAACAATTTGTTCCGTCCACTCAAAAGTTTTATCAACAAGATTTCCATTTGCTGAAAAGAGAAAGAGGTAACTTCGCTGAACATTTAGAAAATCTCCGATACTTCTGATCGTATCGTTTATTCCATGATCAATCTCTTCAGAAGAGTAGTGGATAAAGTTGGAAGAAATAGTAGTGACCATTTTTTCAAGTCTAATTCTGCGATTAAGAGCTTCTTCCATTTTAAGCTGCTCTTTAAATAACATGGCGTTATCAAGAACAATGGCTAATTGTTCACCGATCATCGTAAAAAGTTCAATATCGGAGTGGGTGAAACTATTGCTCGATAAAGTATTGTCTAACCGTAAAACGCCAACAACTTTCTGCCTGCTTTTTATCGGTACAGCCACGGTGGATTTTATCTTTAACCGCTCGGCATATTCCGCAGGTAATAGTTTAGTTTTTGAACAATCGTTTATTATTATCGGTCGTTGTTCCTTAAAACAAATCTCATTAAACTTTGAAGCCATATTTGTAGAAACAGAAACATCATCCAATTGGTTTGCATCAACAAGAATATCAAGCGTTGGATCATGGAGAAACAAACTTGCCCGATGCACGCCGCGATCGCCTAAATATTGGGGAATAACCTCATACACTCTCGAAAAAACTTTGTTCAGATCCATTGTTGATTGGAATGTTTCGTTCAACGCTTTTAGCAATTGCAATTTGGTGATTTTATCTTTTAGCGCTTCTTCGGCATTTATTCTTTCCGTCACATCCCGAGAGATTCCAACAATTCCGGTAATCTTTCCTTTCTTATCAAAGATCGGAACCTTTGTGGCGGATATCCATTTCTCGCTGCCGTCGCTTTTCACCATCTTCTCAACTTTGTCAATCAAAGGAATTCCCGACTCCATCATGCGCTGCTCATCTTGAAGCGTTGTTTCAGCAAATTCTTTCGGGAAAAAATCGGTATCGGTTTTACCGATGGCATCTTTGGGCGATTGTAAATCAAGCAGTTTGGCTTGCGCCTGATTAATGCGAATGAAGCGGCTGTGATTGTCTTTAAAATAAATAATGTCGGGAATGTTACTCAACAAACTATGAAGAAGATTTTTTTCATACGCGAGTTGTTGTTCCGTTTCTTTTCGCTCGGTGATATCGTTTATAATTCCGACAACTCCACCTGGAATATTGTCATATCGCATAAAAGTAGCCAGATTGAAAATTACATCGTGCAGCGTTCCGTCTTTGAACTTTATTCGCGCTTCAAATGTGTTATGCCCCGGCTCGTGATAAAGCGATTCGGTAATTAAGGCATAAGTTTCTTCAGCCTCTTTTGAAGCAAACTCAATAATGTTTGTTTCGGTAGTTAAGGTTCCCGGAAGTCCCATATTTTTTTCAAAGACGGTATTTACCCCCAAATAAAAACCGTTGATATCTTTATAGAAAACGGGATTTGGAATGGCGTTTATCAACACTTGTAAAAAGGTGAGTTGGTTCATCAACAAATCGTCAGACTCATTGATCCTCTCTTTTCGTTTAATCTTTTTAGATGATTGCTCTATAGCTGAAAGCAGGCGCGGTAAATCGTCCTTGATAACAAAGTCGGCAGCTCCCATAGAAAGTGATTCGAGCATCAGCTTTTTTGAAATTTTTTTTGACACGAAAATGAATGGAGTTTCGGGATGTCTTTCTTTAGCAAGCTGCAATGCGTTTAATCCGCCCACTTTCGGGAGGTGATATTCCGAAAGGATCAACTGGCAATGGTTCGCTTCCAACGCGCTAATAAAAGAGTCTTTATCAAACACATGAGTTGTTTTGCAGTCGATCTGACTCTCTCTCAAAAATTGAGTAAGGAGATCGGCATTCTCAGAATTCTGCTCCAGTACAAGAATGTGCGGCTTTTTATTCATTAATAAGGGATTATACTATAGTAATTGAATAGTTTTTCTATACGTTACTATCGAAGAAAATGATAATTATTTGAGGATGTTATCTTACGCAAATATTAGTGATAACGAATCTTAATCATAATCTTTTTCCCGATCTTCGAATCTTAATCATAATCTTTTTCTTATCCGCCTCGGCGGATTACCCGTTTTTGCGTACCTAAAGCAGATTATGATTAAGATTATGAATATGATTAAGAAAATGATTAGTCCGTATACATGGTGAGTGAGTAAATAAAAGGGGAGTCAAGCGCCGGTGAGAAACCGAATAAATAACAGTGGAACTCACCGGTTACTTTGCATCCGGCGCTAAAAATGTGTCTTAGTAGAAAAAGCTATTGTACGCTTCTCGTAACTTCAATTCCGAGTTGTTCCATACGGTACCGTAATTTGGAGCGGGAGAGTCCTAAAACTTTAGCCGCTTTCACCTGGTTTCCGTTGGTAATTTTTAGAGTTTTTTGAATCAGGTCTTTAAGGACTAATTCAATCTTAATCCCTTTTGCCGGTATTTTTAAAATGAATTTATCGTCTTCGCTTAATTTTCCGGTTTCATTTTCAAAGATGAAGCCAAAATGAGATTCCTTCAACTCCTCATCTTCGGTTAAGAGAATAACTCTTTCCATCACATTTCTCAGTTCGCGGATATTTCCTTTCCACGCATATTTCTGGAACATTAAAATAACTTCGGGAGAAATAAGGTTCGTTTTTTTATTGAACTTAATCGAAAATTCTTTTAAAAATGAATACGCCAATACGGGAATATCATCTTTCCGTTCTCTGAGCGGCGGGATGGTAATTTTTGCTACGTTCAACCTGTAAAACAAATCTTCACGGAAGGAGCCTTGTTTAACTTCTTCTTCAAGATTTTTATTTGTAGCCGCAAGCACTCGAACATCAACTGATGTTTCCTTTTCTGCGCCGAGACGATAAAATTTCTTTTCTTGCAATACGCGCAATAATTTAGCCTGAAGATCCAAGGAGAGTTCGCCGATTTCGTCTAAGAGAATAGTGCCGCCGTTTGCAAGTTCAAATTTGCCAAGTTTAGTTTTAAGAGAAGCGCCCGTAAAAGCCCCCTTTTCATGCCCGAAAAGTTCGCTTTCAGCAAGTTCTTTCGGTATCGTTGCGCAGTTGATCTGGATGAAAACGGCATCTTTTCTTAAACTGTTTTGATGAATAAATTTTGCAAAAACTTCTTTACCGGTACCGCTTTCTCCTTCTATCAAGATTGTAGTATCGGGGCTTTTAGCCAGTTTTTCCGCAGAGTTAAGTACCCGTAAAATTTTTGTGTTTTTGCCGAAAAATTCTTTTGAAAGTTCGTTCTCTTTAAGCAGACTGTGTAATTTATCAACTTCCGCTTTTAAGGTTACATTTTCCAGCGCTTTGTGCAAGACAAGTTTAAGCTGTTCCAGGTCGATCGGTTTTAGCATAAAATCGAAAGCGCCTGATTTCATCGCAGTAACCGCTATATTTACATCGGCATAACCGGTAATCATTATCACCGGAATGTGGGGATATTTTTTATTGAAAATTTTCTGAAGTTCAAGTCCGTTGTGCGTAGTAAGATAAATGTCGAGCAGAATTACGTCCGGTTCAAATTCATCTATCTTATCAAGCGCTTCTTCAGCTTGCATGCACACTTGAACATCATAACCCAGTTTTGTAAGTACCTTATTGAGTGAAAGTCCAACAAGATTATCATCGTCTATAATCAGAATTTTAAATTTCATTTTCTTGTTCCACAGAGTTTGGATGAAATTGTAACATGAATTTTGTTCCTTTGCCAACTTGACTTTCAAAGGTAATTTCGGCGTTAAGTTCTTTCGCTAAAGATTTGCAAATGCTTAAGCCTAATCCCGTTCCTTTTATTTTTTTTGTGAAAAAATCAGTGAAAATACTTTTTTTGTCTTCATCACTTATCCCAACTCCATTATCTTCAACTTCCCACACGATACTGTTCTGAGGATTGTTAAATATTCTAATGGTTATTTTATCTCCTGCGGTACAGGCTTCAACTGCATTAGTCAGAAGGTTAAGGAAAATCTGAAGCAATTTATTGGGGTCGCATTTTATGCCGGGAATACCAGACGCGTATACCTTAAAGACGGCGATTTTTTTGATCGAAGCTTCCACTTCAATAATATCGAACGCATAATTAGAGATTTGTTCAAGCGAGCAGAGTTTTTCTTCCCCGGCTCTCGGGCGGGAAAAAAAGAGTAAGTTATCCACCAATGTCTGAATTCTCAATAGCGCCTGTGATGAGTTTTCTATGGTTTCTATCAGATCATCAGAGAGTTCATCTCTATGCATGTTCAGGTAATCCAGGCTTAATTTAACAACTGAAAGAGGATTTCGTATTTCATGCAACAGGGTAGCGGTAATTTTGCCTAAAATATGTAATCGATTTTCAAATATTAAGTTCTCAGACATGACACACCTTTAAGACCTGCGCAGATTCAATTTTTTTAGTAGCTGATGAAAAGTTAAACTTTATGCGATTAATTTTAATCATTCGGACAGTAATTTGCAAATAAACTTTATCTATCCAAGGACATTTTAAATTTATGTGAAAAGGATTAGCTAACTCTTTTCTCCGCAGAATAGGTTTATTTAACGGAGAAGGTTAAGTAATTTCAAATCCTTTCGATAATAAATCGAAATCACAGAAATGTCTTCATTAACAGTTTTAAAATAAGCTAAATGGTTGTAAGTAACACAATAAATAATGAAATACCTCTTATACCGGAAAATATGATTGAAGCTGCGAACGGAAAGTTCAGGAATTTAGCCAGGGAATTCTTTCAGTTCGAGGCAAAATCTTCAATTGAGTATTTAACGAGTATTAAAGAAAGCATCAAATTTTTTCAGTTAGATGTTCCTCCGCAGCTTAATGAGGTTTTTATAAGATTTGAAGAAGCTCCTCTTTTCTGGATTTACGATTCTCCCATCGTTCAATACCTCGAAGACATTCTTAAAATATACTTTGGCAAAAGTAACGACTACGATTACTATAAAACGATAAAGGAATGTTATACAAAATGGAATGTGATAAAATCTGAAAACGAGAGAAGATATTTTGCCAACTCTGCGTTAAATTATATCGATAAATCTTCTTCAAAACATAACTTTTTTTATTTAATCTTAAAGGGAGTGCTCTTCACGTTTGACAAGGCACTGGCAAGTCCCGCAACCGCTGTCACTCTTTTTAATAAAAGTTTGGAAGTTCTTAATTCAACCAAAGTGAATGAAACTTACAGGGACGAACTTCACTATCTGATAAAAGTTTTTACGGGCTTCGCATACCTGAAGCAAAAGGAAAATGAGACAGCGAGAATAAGTTTTAGCAGCGCGCTAAATGCAAAACCTAACGGCATAACCGCAAAATTTTATCTCGCTCTTGCCGAAGTTCAACAATCAGAGATAGCATCGGCGGCTGCCCTTATAAAAGAACTTTGTGAATATGATTTTAAGAGAATAGAATACTCAATCAGTAAAAACAATCCGGGAATGTTCCGTTATTTTGTAAACAATTCTGTAATTTATAACATCTTTTACCAGAGAGAGTTCTCGATAATATATGATGAGATTGAAAGTAACCTTCATACCGTTTTTAACCCCGATTCATCCATAATAGTGAAGTTAAAAACAAGTCTTACAAAACTAGATGACCTGGATGTGAAGGACTATTATTCCGATGAAACAAAGAAAAATTTTGTATTCATGCAAAAACTAATTGATCATTATTTCGAAAGTAAAAACATCCTGGTTATCAGCTCCTACCGCCTTTTAAACGAAAAATTTAACTCGGCGGTAAAATCGATCTACGAAGCAATGAAGTTGAAATACTCGGCTGAAATAAATGAGCAATTAGGAGTCCTTGACGATCAGATAGAAGATAAAAAATTAGCCATTACCGTACTTACAAACGATTTCGATTCATTAAAAGCAAAGCAAAAGGATAAACTTTCCTCAGTGTTAAGGGAGATTGAGACGAAAGTAGAAGAATACATTCTTCAAATTGAATCGAAGATCAACTCAATTCCCTTAGAAACAAAACACGATCCCGTTTATTCATTTAGAAACATGATGACCTATAATATCGTAGTTTCTACACTGCTGTTTTTTATCGGCGGATGTTCCGGTTATTCCACCCAATATTTTAGAGGTGGAATGGAGTTCAAAGAAGTATTAGGGCAATTGGTATTAGCAGGTTTTAAATGGGGTTTGGGCGCTTTCCTTGTCGGATTTCTGTTGGCTCTAATCGTTGCCATTTCTACGTTTGTTAGCCGCTCAACGTACAAACAAAAATTGTTACAGAAAATTAATTGGTTGAAGAATCAGAAAGAACTTGAAATTAGCGGAACCAAAAAAGAATTTGAAACTAAAGAAAAACTCCTAAAAGAGAATTTTGATGAAAGAATTGAAGATCTAAAAGCCGCGATTGAGGCATTAGTAAAAGATCGCACGGAGTTAGCAAGCGAGATAAAGCTTGAAGTAGAGGAGAAATTGAAAGAAGAGTCCGCGCCGCTGTTAGCCTTGATAACAGTGTAGTCCTTCCAATAATATGGCTAAAATTAGCCATCATGCCATAGTTCAACAAAATCATTCTAGTCATATTACAATTAAGGCAATTTTCGATGTTTTTTCTGGAACACTATTTGGTAAAACTGAATAGTTAAGCATAAATAAAACGACTTACTTTTTCAAAATAAGGATTAAAATGGATCCAAAAATATTACAAGAAATCCCAGTTGATTATACTTTTAATTCAGAAATAAAAGAACAATTATTAGTTAGAAGATTAGTTAAACCCGGGATGACCGTTTTTGATCTTGGGGCTCATCTTGGAAAATATACAAAGTTGTTTAGTCTACTAATTGAAAACGAAGGAAAAGTATACGCATTTGAACCGACGCCGGAATCCTTCAGCGAATTAGAAAAAGAAACCACGATTTTAAATTTGAAAAATGTTTTTCTTGTAAATAAAGCAGTATACTCTGAAAATACTACGCTGAAGTTTAATCAATTTCCACAAAAATATTCTTCGTGGAATGGTTTAGGAAACCCAATGATGGAAGACCCGGAAGATCGTCAAAAATTTGTTCCCCACGTAAAATCAATCGAAGTTGAAGCTGTGGCAATCGACAAATTTTGTGAGGAATTAGGGATATCCAAAATCGATTACGTGAAATTAGACGTGGAAGGAGCTGAAATATTTGCTCTCTTCGGCATGAAAGAATTATTACTTAGGAAAGCTATCAACTACCTTCAATTTGAGATTTCGATGAATATGTTGGATGGGCTTCATTCAAAAGCCGATTACGTTTTTGAGTTCTTAAATAAATTAGACTACGATTGCTACGAAATTTTAAATGACGGAACATTGGGACATATTGTAACCGGGTCTAATTCTTTTTACGAAAATTATCTCGCAATTCCTCGAAAACAAAAGTCGTTTGAGGAGTTTTTCGAAAGTCCAACAACAACTTTTCAGAATGAAAAAACTTTTACCGATAACGGATACTGGACTCCACAAACTGCGATGTTACGTTCTATTAATGATATCGTACAGAGTATCGAAGGAGTTGCAGTTAATGCTCTTAGCATTGATGAAAATCCAACACTTACTGAAATTTTGTTGAGCAGATGGACAAATCTAGATATAAAGGTTGCTAAATATCCCGAAATCGATGCACAGAATCTTTCCGTATTCAAAGATGAAACCTTTGATGTAGTTTTCTCTCACCAGGTCCTGGAACATATTCCTAAACCCTGGATTGCAGCCAAAGAAATGAATCGTGTTTTGAAATGTGGTGGAGTGGGCATTCACACATCGTGTGCTTACAATCCGCGTCATGGTTACCCTTCATTTAAAGACTACTACCGATTTTTACCTGATGGTCTCGCAGAGCTTTTTGATGATGTTACTATTTGGGTAAAAGATGGTTGGGGAAGTAAGGAAGCAATTCTCTATAATTTAGCGATTGACGATGGATTTGGACAACTTGGCGGCAGAAGATTTGTAGAAGCATTAGGGAAGAAAAATGATGAAAATTTCCCATGGGTTACTTGGGTTATTTTTCAAAAGAAAAAATGAAAATATTTCTTTCCAAATACAAAAGTATAAAAACAACCGGTACAAATTATTTCATTCAAGAAAAAATAATCGTCGCTAACATGAAAGATAGTCGAATCATATCCCGTTTGTTATTCAATCGGATAGTTCCATTATGAATAAATTTTAATTAAATCAGGTTACAAATTATGAGCACAAAAAATATTATTATCTCCGGAACTAATTTCTGGAATCCCGGTGATGATTTTGTAAGAGATGGTGTAATTAGAATTTTACATGAATTATTTCCTGATGATCAACTGAATTTCCTCTTTTACAACTTCAATCAGGATTTTTTCCCGCAGAATAAGTTCAGCGGAATACACAATATGGTAGCAAAAGGAGATCTGGAACAGTATAAAGATTTTATAGATTTTGTTGTCATCGCGGGGCTTTCTGCTGGTACTGAAATTAAAGATTTGTACAATTGGATAATTGATAATAACCTTACCGATAGAGTGTATTTGATTGGAGCCGGTTACGAGAACAAGTATGCCGATACACACATCTATGAAGAGCCTGAACTAACAATATTTAAGAATGCAAAAATTATTACAAGCAGAACAAAAAAAGCTCCAACAATTATTAAAGAATTAAATCTCCCTTTTTATCACATAAATTGTCCGGCTATTTTGTCTGTTCCTGAAGTAAAAGATATCCCCTCTAACAAAAAAATTGAGCGAATAGCTTTTTCCGTTCAACTCCCGCATGAACTCGGAATTTCCAATCACACTTGTGCACAAGCAATGTATTTATTGTCGATCGAATTGATCGGTGAATTATATAATAAGTTTGAATTCGAAGTTATTGCTCACCATAAATCCGAATATTTTCATTTTCTTAACTTGTTCAAACAATACAACCTAAATATACCGGTGATTTTCTCTTCATATTATCAAGATTTATTTCAGCTTTATAAAAGATATGATGCGATAATAACTACCCGACTTCATGCTAGCTTGTTTGCAAATGGCTTTGGGATACCCGGAATTATTCTGAATGATACAGATCGGCATACCCATTGTTTGGAAGGATTTCCCCATTCGGTTTGGGTTAATTCAAAAGATAATTTCCACACTGAGTTTAATAAACTCAAATTAAAAAATTTGAAAACAATTGCGGAAGAGGCAAAATTATTTAAACAAAATCTTATAAACCAATATGTTGAAATACTAAAAGAACCATTTAGATTAGTGAATAATTCTTCTGCAAAAAAGTCAATCACCTTCAAACAAAATAGTAATTCTTCATCTGTAGCAATTGATACGAGTAAAATTTCGCAACAACTGGAAAGCGTATATGAAGAATCGGAAAATGAAAGAAATATACCCGTTCATTTTTTCACTATTGTTTTGAATGGAATGCCTTTCATTAAATACCATATTGAAGTATTCAGTAAGTTATCCTTCAAATGGCACTGGCATATTATTGAAGGCGTTGCGGATTTGAAAAATGATACCGCTTGGAGTCTTGCACATGGCGGTCGCATTTCTGACGAACTTCATTCCGATGGTTTAAGTAACGATGGCACAACTGACTATTTAGACGAGTTGAAAAATAAATATCCGGATAATATTACTCTTTACAGGAAAGGGGACGGACAATTTTGGAATGGTAAATTGGAAATGGTAAATGCTCCATTTGCAAATATTGATGAAGAGTGTATCCTTTGGGAAGTTGATGTTGATGAATTATGGACAACTGAACAACTTAAGAAAGGAAGAGAAATTTATATTTTAAATCCTCAAAAAACCGCCTCGTACTATCTTTGTAACTTTTTTGTAGGAGAAAAATTAGTAATTACAAGCAAAGATACATATGGCAATTATACTGATTTTGAATGGCTGCGCACATGGAAGTACAAACCGGGAGATAAATGGCTCACACACGAACCTCCGGTGTTGAGCAGGAAAAATAATAATGGAGAATGGAGTGATCTCGCAAAAATTGATCCTTTTATTCATGCAGTTACTCAATATCATCAATTGATTTTTCAACATTTTGCTTATGTAATTCCCGAACAATTAAAATTTAAAGAAAAATACTACGGGTATAAAAATGCTTTAATCCAATGGTCGAATCTCCAGAGAGAAAGTCAGTTTCCTAAATTGCTTAAGAATTATTTTGGGTGGGTGAACGATGATGCCATAGTTGATAGAGTTGAAAAACTTAATATTACTCCGCTGCTTTCATTCGATAAAAATGAGGTAGCATTTAATTCAAACTCTTTATCTGAAGGAGTGTATCATGAAATTGTTTTTCTAAGAACGGATTCGATTGGGGATAACATTCTTTCATTATCGATGATAGCAAAAATTCACGAGAGATACCCACATGCAAAAATTGCAATAATATGCCAAAGTCATATAGAAGAAATCTACTCGAATATTCCTTTCGTGAATAAAATTATTACGTTTAATAAAGATGCAGCTTATTCAGACAATGGATTGGATACCACGCTTGAACAGAACTTAGCATCAATAAAAGCTGATCTTTTACTAAACCCGGTTTTTTCGCCTGAACCGCTTTCATTTGAAATTGCAAAATGTATTAATGCAAAAATAAAAGTCGGGTTTAGAGGAGATTATTCTAACATCACCCCGGAAGAGATTGACAAAAATAATTTAATATATAATTACTTGATCAATGTTCCTTCAGAACAAAAAAGTGAAATTGATAAATATAAAATCTTTCTGAATCAGCTCGGTATTCAGAGTGACGATTTATCCCCCTCACTAAATTTAGCCGAAAGCGATAAAGACTACGCAAGAAAATATTTTGAAGATAGGAAACTTGACCCAAAGAAGACAATTGTGTTGTTCCCCTATTCTCAATGGGTGATTAAAGATTATGATCAGTTTAACAATATTATCTCATCTCCATTTTTAGACTCGTACAATTTTATACTTCTTGGAGGAATCGAAAATTTTCAAAAATCTGAGATACTTTCTTCAATAGCTCCTGAAAGAGTTTTCAACTTAGTTGGCGAAACAACCTTACTCCAAACCGCAGCAATAATTGAAAGATCAAAGTTGTTGATTGGTTCGGATTCCAGTGGTGTTCATCTTGCATGTGCGGTCGGAATTCCGAATGTTGTAATTATGGGAGGTGGACATTTTGGGCGATTCATGCCTTACTCAAAGCTGACAACTCTCGTTGCTCTTCCATTGTCTTGTTATGGTTGTAATTGGCAATGCAAATACGATACTTCTCATTGTGTAAAAGCTGTCGATTATAATTTAGTCCTTGAAGCAATTGAGAACGCATTGGAACAGAAATCAGAAAGACCAAGGATATTTCTAAATCCATCAACTAACAAAGAAGCTTTTAACAAACTTCAAAATATGCTTTCAAATTATATCAATGTTGATAGTGTTGAAATTGTAGAAGGGAAGTCGGACAAAATTCTTTCACTCAGTCAGCACTTAATCTCTTTATCCGAGAAAGCAATAGCTGATGGACAATTAGAATCTGCTTCCGAGATGATTAAAGATATTTTACTTCTTGAACCTTCTAACCTGGATGCTTTAAACAATCTTGCCGTTATCTATATCTTAAGTAAACAGTGGATTGAAGCAAAAAATCTTTTATCTAAATTAATTGAATTAAATCCGTTAGATGAAGTTGCTGCAGATAATATGAATTATTTGAATACTCTTTTATCGGAAGAAGGAATGAGGGACAATCCAATACTTCTTCCTAGAATAAGTATAATCACTCCATCATATAATCAGGGTGAGTTTCTAGAAACCACAATTAAAAGTGTGCTTGATCAGCATTATCCAAATTTAGAGTACATCATTATTGACGGCGGTTCAACCGATAACAGCGTTGAAATAATAAAGAACTATGCGCAGCATCTTTCGTATTGGGTGAGTGAGAAAGACAAAGGACAGACCGATGCAATAAATAAAGGATTTAAAAGAGCTACCGGTGAAATTATTGCATGGCTTAACTCAGATGATTTTTATTTCCCCGGAGCACTAAATCTAATTGCTGAAATGTATGTATCAAATCCGGATGCCGGGCTGTATATTGGAAACGGTGCTGTAGCTGACAGAAGTGCGAAGAAAATCAGAAGATATTCTCACGATATAATTTTCGATTATGAAACACTTCTGAAAGGATCAAATTATATTCTCCAACCTTCAACTTTTATTAATGCAAAGGTTTTAGCTGAAGTTGGATATTTGGATGAGACTCTCCATTATGCGATGGATCTTGAATACTGGATACGAGTTGCAAACAAATTTTCGGTGATGACCATCAATGAAGAACTGTCCGCATACCGTTGGTATGATGATATTAAAACAAAAAATGGGGGACTGAAACGATGGGTCGAACAATGGCACATCATCAACTCCTATTCAAAGTTGCAAATGACCCCGGGTTTGCTGGTCGAGTTTTTTAATGTTCTTCAAGAAAAAGAAGTGAACGATCATCTTGGTGTGAATGTATCTGAATTTTCACAGAATGTAAGAATGCAATTTTATCAGGTAATGCAGCAGCTGCTCAATACCAATGAATGTATTCCTAAAATTGGAAACGGAGAAATATTTTCTCCGGTCAATATGAAGAAAACTCCGCTTGATTTACAGCCAACAAAAACAGTGAACATTGTTAAGTCTTTAGGCTCAAATCCAAAGGTTGATATTATTCTTCAAGCAACCGGTGAACATGCCTGGGCTGTTGGAAGGGGATGGGAGAACGCTGCTAAAAAATTGGGTGTTTTTAACAGAACTTTTGCCCCGAGAGCAAATTGGGGTGATCCGGATGTGAATTTTGATGATGGACTGGAGAATTATCTTAAGTCCGGGAATTCGGATATCTTATTTCTAACCGGATTAGATTGGCACTCACAGGTTCTTCATAAAAACCATCGCTGGAGAGAATTATTTCAGAAATCAACCGCAAAAAAAATATTGTATATCCAGGAATCTGTCATCAATAATTGTAGATTATTCAAAACCGATGAAATGAAAAAAGCCGTTTTGTCTGCAACAGCTATTTCAGATTTTGTAGTTTACACAGATATTATGGATAAAGATTTTCTTGAGGGACTTTCAATCCCATCCTTATGGCAGCCATTTGGAGTTGATGATTCAATCTTTTTCTCTCAAATCGAACTTAATAAAAGAATTCATAAACCTTTTTTCAGAGGGAAAATCAAACCCTTTTATACAAACGATACGTATGATGAGCGAAGACGATTGTTAAAATTTTTATTGGATAATAATTTAGCGGATCTCATTCCCTACCAGGATAAACCGGTAACGGCAGAGGAAATTGCTGCAGATTTTAATAAATATAAAATGGCAATTAACTTGCCTTCAATATTTTCAAATCACCCCACAAGAGTTTACGAAGCGTTAGCATGTGGTGATGCTTTGATTACAAACAGGACGAATAATCTATTGGTTGATGGTTTGTTCAAAGACAAAGAACATGTAATCTACTATGAAGATGAAAAAAGTTTAAAAGAGGCAATTGAGTTGTTGTCGTCAAATAACGATCTCTTGACCAACATCTCAAAAAATGGAACTGAGTTAGTCAGAGAGAAATTTACACTTGATAAACATTTATCGGAGATATTAAATATAATAAATGAAGTAGAAAAAAATCAAAAACATGTATCCGATGGTAATGAATTGCGGGTACAAGAAAAGAGTACTCCAAATTCTTTTAAGAAAAAAATTGTTATAGACGGAGCAATTTTTCAATTTCAGCATAATCAACCGTTAGGTATAAGTAGAGTATGGACTTCGTTGCTGACTGAGCTTGGAAAAAAAGAAAATAATATTTTACTTCTCGATAGAGGAAATACCGCTCCTGCAATTCCTGGGATTGAAAAAATATCAATTCCCTTATTTTATGATTATGAGGTAATGCCTTCTGAAATCTGCTACCTGGATGAAATTTGCTTTGAAAATAATGCGGCGCTTTTCATTTCTACATATTATACATACACTAAACACACCCCATCCCTTCTTATGCTGCATGATTTTATTCCCGAATTATTTAAATGGAAAGGATTTGAATGGGACGCAAAAGGAGAAGCTATTAAAAAAGCATTTGCATATTTATCTGTATCTGAATCCACTGCAAAGGATCTAACGAAATTCTACCCTGAAAATAAAAATAAAGATGTTTGCATTATTTATAATGCCGTGTCAGATGAATTTTCACCAAAGAGCGATAAGGAGATAGCGGCATTCAAGAAAAAGTATAATATCGAAAAACCATATTTTATTATTTCGGGTAACCGCAATTTATATAAGAATGTAGTTCAGTTTGCTGCTGCGTTCTCCAAATTAAAAAATAAAAAGGACAATGAAATTCTTTTTACCGGTGGTAGTCCGGAACTAGAACCGGATATAAAAAAACATTTAGGTAAAACAAAATATCAAATAGTGTACCTTACGGTTGATGAACTTTCAACTGCATATTCAGGAGCTGTGGCATTGGTTTATCCTTCAAAATATGAAGGCTTCGGTCTTCCTATAATTGAAGCAATGAAATCAGGTTGTCCGGTGATTACTTGCAAAAATTCTTCACTAAAGGAAGTTGCGGGTGAAGCGGCAATTTTTATCAAAGAAGATGATATAGAAAGTTTGAAAAATGCCATGCTAAAGGTGGAAAAACCTGAAGTTCGCGAAAAATATATAAAAGTAGGGTTAGAAAACGCCAAAAAATTCTCATGGACACTGAGTGGCGAACTACTTGATAAAAGAATAAGTAGTTATTTGGAAACGTATAACCCGATAGCTCAAAAACCGCAACCGAATCTTGGATCGGTTGATAACTTATTTTTTAAAATTAAAACCG
>Ga0209417_1003350_pt1 | contig 21741 bp, 14 predicted proteins | sample RifGroF2_FD_184002 | JGI IMG/M metagenome (GOLD analysis project Ga0209417, IMG submission 184002) | Groundwater microbial communities from Rifle, Colorado, USA - Groundwater F2 (SPAdes) (version 2) | ecosystem: Environmental > Aquatic > Deep subsurface > Groundwater | place: Rifle, Colorado... | reverse complement strand
GAAAGCGGAACCGGCGACATATTTTTTCGCATCGGGATCATTCATAACGGTTATCGGATAATCAGTCCGGTCGGCGTTATGGTCATAAATGATGATCTTCGTTTCGATATTATTCACTTTGAAATCTGGTCCCAAATAGTTTTTTATGAAAGTTGTCTGTTCAGCGGCAGTCATAATCATACTGGGATTATTCCCTCCGAACAGAGGTTCATTTTGAATTGTAACTGCATCGATAGGAATTCCTTCGGCTTTCATCCCCTGAATATATTTAACAAAGTATTTTGAGTATGCAGCGTAATACTGTTGTTTCAAACTTCCGCCGATTGAGGAGTTTTTTGTTTTCATCCAAACAGGCGCCGTCCATGGTGATCCTAATATTTTTATACCCGGATTAATTGCGAGAATTTGTTTGAGAACATGAATTAAATCTTTCCGTTCCGGTTCCAAACTAAATTGCGCCATAGCGGTATCGGTTTGTCCGTAGGGTAAATCATCATAAGTAAAAACTCTGTCACTTAAGTCTGACGCGCCGATACTGATGCGAAGATAGCTCATCCCGATATTGTTTCCATCCGTTGCAAATAATTCATTAAGGAGTTTTGCTTTTTCAGCGTCACTCATTTTATTAATCAGTATCGCACTTCCACCGGTTAAAGCGCATCCGAATCCATCGATTGATTGAAAGGTTTGTGATTCGAATACTTCTAAAGTAGATAGACTTCCTCCTACTACTGTTGTTTGGCCGCTTTGACTCTGAAATAAAGCGGTTTTGTCGGGATTGGTCAACCAAAATTCCACGGTTGTTGCATTTGTTGAATCATTCTTTTTAGCATCAGGACTTGTTGCGCACGAGACAAGTGAAGCTAAGAAAAAGAGGGAGAGAAGATGTTTTTTAAAAAGTATAGTCATGGGAAATCCTTTATCGTTCAATTAAACTTTATCCGGAAATTCATTTAATGAAATATAAAAAAATTATACTTGAGGCAAACTTAATTTATTTAACGAAATAATGGACATCGTATGATTTACTGGAAATGTATTAATTCAATCACGCAGGATTTTTACTTAGAAAATATCTTCAACGCTCATCTAACATCGTTAATGTTAGTAAGTCACCTTACGCAGTTATAAAGCGAAAGAATTCTTAATCATAATCGTCTTCTTATCCGCCTCGGCGGACTACTCGTTTTTTTGTAATTAATGCAGATTCAGCCAAAGGTTGACAGGTAAGAAAAAGATTAAGATTCTGATTAAGAAACCAATTCAATCTTTTCCGTAACGTTAGTTAGTAAGTCTACTATTCACGAACACAATCTTCAGTCATGCCCATTTATAAAATGTTGCCAATGGTTTACTAAAAATATTTTATCATACATGCTTAAAAATAAAAAGCATAAATTATTTGTACTTGCATCTTGGTAAAAAATATTTTAGTTTTCAATCGAGTTTAGACCGATTATTATTCATAGATTCTTTGACAGTTTTATTTTTAGAGCATTGAGTTACTGAAGTTGGAATTACGCCAACACATTCTGTAATTATAAATCAAAATAACTTGCTGGGTGTCCTATGAAAAAGAATGATTTCCCTTTCGACAAATATTTGCTCGAACTAAAAGACGGAAAGCACAGGTTCGAGAATGTTTTCCAATCGCTTGCCAGAATGATCTTTGGCGAAACTGATCTTATCAAACCCATCATCGTAAACGGTCGTAACACATACGACTTCCTCGTTTTCAGAAAAGGTAAAAAACATATCATCGGTTTATACGAAGTAATAAACAGCTTTGTAGCCTTTGTTAAAGACGCCGCAGAAAATGGTGAGAGCAAAGAAATGGCTTTTGTTCTTGTCGGTGAACCCGGTAACGGCAAAACATTTTTTGTTGATTATCTCACTTCTATTTACCGCGATTTTATCAGCATCCCCGAAAACGCAAAATATACTTTCCAATTTCAACTGCCGGAAGAAATTGAAGGTTATGGAAATATCAGGACGATTGAATCGCAGACTTATGAGGACCCGGTTATTCTGGCGATGAATCTTTACGACAAACCCGAAGATAATAAAGAAGCTTTTATAAAAATGGGTTTCACTCAAAGTCAGGTAGAAAAATACTATTCAAATTACCGCCCGCTTGGCGCGGATACCGAATTCATCCTTAATGATTTAAAAATGTTTTACGATGATGATATTGAAAAAGTAAAACAAAGAATCACGGTAAATAAAATTCGTATTAGTTCTACCATGGGAACCATTACAGGAAAATATCCGGCAAAAGATAAACTTACAAGTTCAGGTGTTGATCTTGTTGGCGAAGAAAGCATTCAACGCTTGCTGCATATAACCAATCCCAATAATCCTTATCGTTTTGATTTAAGAAGAGGCGCCCTTGCGCGCGTTGGTAACAGCGGAGTGCATTTTGCTGATGAAATATTTAAAAACAAAACCGACCTACTAAAAATTTATCTTGGTGTTATTCAGAATAGAGTAATTGAGATAGATGCATTTAAATGGCCAATTGATACCTTTGTTGTTGCTACAAGTAACAACACGGATGTTCAAAATTATAGAACCGCCGGTGAAGAAAAACCAATTCTCGACAGATGCAAATTCTGTTACGTTGCGCATAACACAAACTACCGTCTCCAGGAACAACTTACTCATTACGCTCTTGGTGAAGGAAATAAAACAACTTTTATGGGAGAAGAACTACACATTGATCCGAATCTTATTTATGTCCTTTCAATTGTTGTAACGTTAAGCCGTTTGCCGAGAGTTGAAGATAAGTTAACTCCGGTTGAAATGATGAAACTTGCAGCCGGTGAAGTTGCCGGTGAAAAAAGTATTAAAGCGCTTGCAGAAATAGTTAAGGAACTTGAGCGTGAATCGGACACAACTAAACGCTTTGGGCAAAAAGGACTTGGGCAGAGAGATTTAGCAAGAATGATCAATACTCAGCGGGGTTTTCCGGAGACTAACGAAGGTGAATGCATTTTTGCTCTTGATGTTTTTAAATCTTCCGAAGATGTAATTTTAGATTACGTTTTAGATAATAACGAACGGGCAAAATATTTCGACGATCTAAAAATTGCGAAAGGATTATACCGTAAAAGAATTCGCACCGAAATGTTCAATGCTTTTATGGATGAACCGACTGCAATAAAAAAAGACGTGATGCTTTATGTTAATATGATCGTAGGGATGGGGCGCTCTGATTTAGGTCCTGATAAGATTATCACCTATAAAGATCCGCAAACCGGTAAAACGCATCCAATTAAAATTGATGAAAGATTTATTAATGCGGTGGAAAATGAACTTGAACTTAAAACTTCCGAGCAGAAGGAATCTTTTAGAGGACAGGTAAGAAAAATTTACGCTCAGAAACTTCAGACGGATAAGAACTATGATTTTATGGACAACGTTGATCTGGTAAAAGCCGTTACTGATACACGCCTCAATTCCGATATTGCGTCTGCCGGCGGATTAGTCGGCGCTTTGGCGAACAGAACAAATGAAGACAATGAACGGCTGTATAGCCGAATCGTTGAGACGATGACAAAAAAACTTGGTTACTGCAGAACGTGCGCAGAAAAAACGATTGAGTTCTTCTGCACACAAGATCATCAAACTTAAAATTGTGTTACTACAATGAAGAAGAAGAAAACACAACTTGCTAATACAAACGATGCGTTGAGCAAGCAAAGCGACTTTGATTTCTTCAAGCATTTGTTAGTTACTTCAAACAAGAACTATTTGGAGTTTTACAATTACTCCGACCTTCAGTATATCTCCAATCTTGTTGCAGACAGTTCCCTCTCAAGCCGTATCTATGATTTAGATAGATTACTGGAAAAAGATAAATTAAGAGAGAAAGACGGCTTTGCAAGAAAAATAAAATTAGGCAGACTTGTAAAACCTTCCAAGGAAGGGGCTGATAAAACAATTATCATCCCCACAACAACTGAAGAAAAGTTTTTACATTGGAATAGTGAAGCCGCGTCTGAAGGAGAATCCACCACCGGCGGAAGTGGCGAAGAAGCTGAAGGTGAAGTGATTGGAGAAGAATCGCTTCGCCCCGATGAAGATGGAGATGGACAAGGTGGACAGGGTAAAGGTGGTGAACACGGCATGGGTGCAGACGCTTACGATGTCGGCAGAATTCTTACCGAACAATTTGAATTACCAAACCTGAAAGAAAAAGGGAAGAAAACTTCACTCACTAAATTCACCTACGATTTAAACGACAAAAATTTAGGTCACGGACAAATTGTAGATAAGAAAGCCACTCTTAAACGTATCGTCAGAACAAATCTTTCGCTGGGAAGAATTAAAACAGAAGGTGATATCGATACAACCGATATGCTTATCAATCCAAAAGATTCTGTCTATCGCATTCTTACTAAGGAAAAAGACTATGAATCGCAAGCTGTTGTATTTTTCGTGCGTGATTATTCCGGTTCGATGCAAGGGAAACCCACCGAAGCTGTAATAACACAGCACATTTATATAAATAGTTGGTTGGTTTATCAGTATAAACGACACGTTAAAAGCCGTTTTATTTTGCACGATAACGAAGCGATTGAAGTGCCCGATTTCTATACTTACTACAACAAACAAGTCGCCGGCGGAACTGAAGTTACTGCCGGTTACGAACTTGTAAATAAAATTGTTGAAGAAGAAAATTTAGCTAAGGATTACAACATCTATATTTTCCACGGAACGGATGGTGACGATTGGAGTACCGACGGCAGAACCGCTATTGATGAGTTGAAAAAAATGTTAAAATACGCAAACCGGATAGGTATAACGGTAGCGGAAAATAACAGTTCATCCAGAAACGATTCCGTTGTTGAAAAATATATTAGAGCATCCAAATTGTTGGAGTCTGAGCCGGTAAAACTTCACTTCGATTCTTTTATTGCCGCGGATGCGGATGAGTCCAGGATAATTCAAAGTATTAAAACACTTATCTCTTAGCGGATTATGCAACTCATCGACCAACATACTAAAAAAATTATGGAAGGCTGCAAAGAACGCGCCGCCGCCGCCGGACTAAAGTTTGAAAAAGAAACTCTTGAGTATATAGTAACCAATGCAGATCTGCTGGAACTCTCACCCAAAATTATGATCCCTTCTCTTTACGATTATTGGCTTCAAGATATTCAAGTTCTGCGAGGGAAAGGTGAGTATGAGTATTATCCGAACAACCCGTACGAGACCGTCATCAATACAAGACCCGCAATATCTTTTTATAATGATAATAATCCCGATTGGTTGAACGTGATGATCTTCTATCACGTTATCGCGCACATCGATTTTTTTCAGAACAATAAATTTTTTGAGAATACGTGGGAATATGATTTTAAAGAAAAAGCATTGACCGAAAAAAGAATTATCGCGAGACTTCGTTCTCAAAACGGACGATTAGTTGACTACGTTATTGAGTTTGCCCGCAGTATCGATAATCTTGTCGGCTACTTTACGGCTCTTTCAAAAATAGATAATAATTCGATGCTCAACCTGCCCGGAAAAATTGATTACTACTTCAATATTTTTTTGCAGGAAATAAAAGCTGTTACCATGAGAGAATTCCTTGCTGAGGTTGATCGGTACAACAAAGTTTTGGAGACCTTTGCCGAAGAAAGCGAGAATGTATTTTTCAAGGAGATTGCGGTTAAAAATCCTGAGTTTGAAGAGTATTTTGCGAACCACACAAAAGAAAAAAAAACCGATAAGGCAAATGATCTACTTCAGTTTATCTTGAACGAAAGCAGCTTTATCAATGAAAGTAAAAACATTTGGATGAAAACTGTGGTTGAAATAGTAAGAGAAACTTCTCTTTACTTTTCTCCACAGATCAGAACTCAAATTATGAACGAAGGTTGGGCAAGTTATTGGCACGAAAAACTTTTTATGACCGATGAAAGAATCAAGGGACATGAAATTGCTTTTGCGCGTCTTAACGCTAAAGTAACCGCGTTGAGTAAAATCGGGCTTAATCCCTACGCTATTGGGTGGCGACTCTTTATGCACATTGAAGAAATGGCAGACAAGGGGCGTTATTCCGCTGAGTTTGATAAACTCGCAAACATTGAAGAAAGAAAGTTGTTTGATAAAAATTTGGGCGCCGGGACCGATTACATTTTTTATGTGAGAGAAAATTATTGTGACGGAACTTTTATCAACCGGTTTCTCGATCAGGATTTTGTGAACAAACACAAACTTATGGTTGTTGGGCAGCAAATTGATCTCCAACGAAACGTGAGAAAATATTACGTTAAGAGCCGCAAGATTGAAGATTATAAAAAAATGATCGTAGATACGTTATATCATCCTCCGTTTATTAAGTATGAAGTAATACCCGATAACACGCTTTATTTAACTCATATTTACGAAGGAAAAGAACTTTATAGAGACTATATCCCCAACACCATGATCGGGCTTGAGTACTTGTGGGGGAACACAGTTGAACTTGAAACCACAGAAATTGATTGGGACGAAATGAAGCGTAAAAATGAGCAAAAGGATTTATTCGCGGCTGGAGATGATGAAAAAATTGAGCCGATTCTCCGAAGAGTAGTTTATACTTCCGATAAAAGAAAAGTAACAAAACGAAAACTTTAACGCTGAAAGAAAATGCCTCATAAATATTCTTCACATAGTACAAAAGATATTATTAAGCTTTTAGATAAACGAATAAAGCGCGAAATGGACCACTCCGTCATTTCGTTTGATGAATTCCTTCGCTTATTGAGCAACGAACCGTTCCTGATTTTGAGGAATGTTTTCCAGCTTTTTGCAGACATGATATATTTTTACATCGATGAAGAAGATGAGTATGAAAATGATCCTGAGAGCATTAACTACAAAACCATTCGCTGTGAAAAATTATTGGTGCAAGGTACGGATATTCCCTTCTTTGCTGATCTTCCATTAGCAAATCGTTTGGTAAGATTGGCTGAATCCTTTAGAGAAGGATCGCAACAAAATAAAATATATATTTTTATGGGTCCTCCCGGTAGCGGTAAAAGTACTTTTATAACCAATCTGTTGCAGAAATTTCAACAATTCACCTACACTCCGCAAGGCGCTTATTATGAAATTGTGTGGAGACTCGACTCCTCAAAACTTGGTCCTGACTTTGCCCCGGAAATAAAAGCAGCCTTAGAAGAATATTATAAAATGAGCTCCCCGTCAGCGCCGCCCAAATCATCCTATTTTGAAGTTCCATGTCCATGTCATGATCATCCCTTTTTATTGATCCCCAAAAATTATCGCATAGAGATTTTGGAAAAGTTGTTGAGTGATGAATCCAAGTCGAAAATTTTTCACAAGAAAGAATATGACTGGGTATTCAAAAACTCACTCTGCACCATTTGCAACTCTATTTATTCAGCGCTTGCCGATAGGATCACTTCCCCATCCGATATTTTTAATATGGCATTTGTTAAAAGATATTACTTCGATAGAAGTTTGGGCAACGGTATTAGTGTCTACAATCCGGGTGACAGAGATCCTGACAAAACTTTTTATACCAACGAAGTTTTGCAAAATGAGCTGGGGATAAAATTTATGAACAGCAATCTTGTAAAATATATCTACTCCCGGTATGCAAAAACGAACAACGGAGTCTACGTTATTATGGATGTTAAAGGGTTTAATGAAAATCGATTTGTCGGGCTGCATGGAATAATTAGTGAGGGAACTTATAAGATTGACGATATTGAAGAAAATGTTGACTCCCTGTTCATGGCGGTAATGAATCCTGAAGACGAAGAAAAGCTTGATATTCAAGAATCTTTTAAGGATCGGATAAAAAAGATAAATGTGAACTATATTTTAAATTATAACGAAGAAGTGAAAATTTATTACAACGCTTTTGGGGAACAGATCAAAAACCGGTTTCTTCCGGGAGTGCTTGATAATTTTGGAAAAATAATTATCAGCTCAAGAATGAATCAGAAATCGGAAGCCATGGCCGGGTGGATAACCGAACGGAAAAAATACATCAAATATTGCGATGAAGATTTACTCCTTCTAAAGCTTAGCATTTATAATAATAAAATCCCCTCATGGTTATCGGCTGAAGACTACAAAATATTCGACAGAAAACTTAGAAGAACGATTATCGGGGAGTCTGAATTTGAAGGACGATCAGGATTCTCAGGACGTGAATCGCTCAGTATCTTCAATGAATTTTACAACTTTGTTAGAAAAAGATATTACGATATCGACGAACAAAAAAAAGATATTCTAATTACCATGCTTGACATTAAAGAGTTTTTCAGCAAGCACAAAAATTATCTTGATAAAATTCCCTCCGGCTTTATTGATTCGGTTATCCGGTTATATGATTACGATGTAATGCAGCAAATTAAAGAATCCCTCTTTCATCAGAATGTGGAACGCATAAGTAAAGATATTCAAAATTATCTGTTCGCCGCAAACTATGATTTGGGCGAAAAGATTACAAGCCCATACACTAACGAGGTTATTGAGGTTTCTGAAAACTTTTTTGTTGCGATCGAGCAAAATCTCTTTAGCAAAAAAATCAGTGAGAAAGAGCGGAAAGCATTCAGAGAGGAAACGGCAAAGAAATTTATTACGACTCTTCAAGAGATGCACGTAACCGAAAGCGGCATTGAGGAAACCCAAGTCTATAAAGATATCTATAATACCTACATACGAAATCTTCGTGAAAACATTTTTCAGCCTTTTACGGAATACACTTCGTTCGAAAGTGCGATCAAAGAATTCGGTACGCCAAAGTTTGAAGTTTATGACAACAAAACAAAAGAGCAGGTAAATTTCCTAATTGCCAATCTAACCACAAAGTTCACCTACACCGTAGAAGGAGCAAAACAAATTTGCCTCTATATTCTCACTAATAAAATTGCGGAGAAATTTCATTCATAGAAATTACCCGGGGTTAAAATATTAATCGCGTAAAATTAAAATTGCCCCCAGCAGAATGAATGACACTGCAATTATCTTTTTTAGCAGGTTCGAATCTTTAAATATTTTCCCGCCGATAATTGTGGCCCATAAAACAGAAGTACGTTTTACCGCGAGTGTTAAAGCCACCGACGCAAGACTAATGGAAACAACCTGGGTATAACGGTAACCAATCGTGAGCAGCGAAATCAAAACAATCCAGAGTATATCTTTCTTCTTGAAATTCGGGAGAATCTTTTCTCGATTCTTTTTAAAAGAAATATAAACTGCTGTAAATATGAACGCGAAAAAAAGATGTTGAAAAGCGGTAAGAGAAATTGGTGAAAGATTCATCTTCACCAAGAGCATTTTATCCATTATAGAAGAGGCTGTAAAAAGAAGTAAAGCCGCCAGAACATAGCGATGATATTTTGATCTAAAAAAGACCCGCAAAGGAAAAAGAATTTCTCCCAGATTTTTACTTTCTAAAATATAGGTTCCGGTTATCAGAGAGAGAAGTCCAATTATCTCGGTTGCCTTTAACGATTCACCGAGTAAAAAAAAAGCAAAAATTGCTACAAAGCCTGGAGTGAGAGCAAGTAAGGGCAAAGCGTTGCTGATTTGAAGATTCTTTAACGCCGTCATAACGCATAAAAAAGCTGCAACTCCGATAAGAGATTTAGCAAAAAGGATTGACATATTTGATGAATTAATTGTCGTGTAGTCAACTGCAAAGAAAAACGGAAGAGAGAAAACAAGATTTACAATTGCGAGAAGGAACGAAAATTCCAACGGGCTCCGGTTAAACAGTACTTTCTTTTGAGCAATTGCAGCGAAAGCTGAAAAGAACGATGAAATAAGTGCGATAAAAAACCAGTTCATAGTCTGTTAAAATAATTTAAAAAGTTTCTCAGAGTTACCAATGCAAGTTCAGTTTAAGAAAAATATTTCTTCCCGGTTCGCCTTTAAGTAAGCCGCGGCTTGTAGATAAATGATTCCGGTAATCTTTATTCAAAATATTTTCAATACCTACCGCTGCCTGAAGATCAATGGAACCAAATTTTATAAAAGTTGTTGCGCATGATAAATTAAAATATGCGAATCCCGGCGTTCTCAGTTCTCCGCTTGCAATATTGTTCTGCGAAGCTGAAATAGTTGAAGAAAAATCGGCAATGAGATATTCCGATAAAGAAAATTTTACTCCAACAATACCATTCAAAGGCGGAATAGTTGGAAGGTTACTCTTTTCTGTTATGTTTTTTCCTCTCACGTACGATGCAGTAAAATGGAAAAGGTAATCATTCGGTAAATTATATTCAGTGTGTAAATCAAACCCGTATAATTGCGCTTCACCGATATTCGTTTTTACTAATGCCGTTCTCCCCTCAAATGTTCCCGGTATTTCAGTTACGAGATCATTAAAACGATTGTAAAAAATGCTGGATACCAATTTGTAATTCGGGGAATAATAGCGAAAACCAAAATCAACCGACTTCCCCTTTTCCGGTTTAAGATTTGGGTCTCCCACCCGTACATAACTTCCCTGATCTATATATTGAAATCGCTCTTCAAGCGATGGGGAGCGAAAGGAATAGCCAAGACTAAGTGTTAGGTCAATATTTTCGTTGCAAGTATATTTCAAACCGAAATTCCAGCTATTTGATATTTCGTCGGTATTAATTTTATTCCAAATAACTTTTTGACCGATAGGAGAATAATTACTTACTCCGTTTACGATTTCATAAATGGGATTAAGAGTTGTTTCACCCGTGATCCAAATTTTATCAACGCGAGCGCCGAGTGATAAAGCGAGTTTGTTTTTCACTAATTCCGTTTCATCCTGCGCAAACACACCCAGACTTTTATATTTTGAATTAGGAAGAGGTTTCTCACCAATAATTTTGTTGGTTGTACTTTTAACGTTCCCCAACGTATCAAGCGCTTCAATCTTTTGGAATTTTTCACGGGTACCATTATAAAATCTGTCCCAATAATCAACTCCCAAAACTAGATTGTTATACTCTTCAATTAAAAAATTTCCTTGCAACTGTATGCTGTTGTTTTTATGAATTGCTCGTGGGGTAATTTTTAAAACCGATATTCTTTTGGTTGGAGAGGTTGCAGTAGCTACAACATTTTGTATCATGTGAGGAATGTTTTCAACATTTCGCTCGATAGATTGATATGAATATTTAGCAGAAAATTTATAAAAGGCATTAGAGATATTTTGAACTTCATAGTTGGCGGAAATCATTTCCCGTTTCTCATCCGGATAGCGAACTTCTGCATCACTCGAGAAAACAGACGCACCGGGAATTCCAACATCTTTAGCTTTAAATAACTGATAATTAAATTTGAGCAAATTATTTTCCAAAGGAATAAGACTCACTACTGCTGAGAGACTGTAATCTTTAAATTGACTGTTCTTCAATTCTCCTCTTGCGGTTTGGGCATTTCCGGCTTTTCTAAATGAACCGGATAGTTTAGAAGACCAAAACGAATTTCCGCCGGCAAGTGAACCGGAAGAAGTGAATAAATTATTCACCGAATTTACTCCCGATGAAAAATTTCCTCTTACTATAAATTCTTCATTGAATTGCGGGGTTTTAGTAATTACATTTATTATACCACCGGTTGCCCCGGAGCCGTAAATGGAAGACGAAGCCCCTTTGATCACCTCGATTCTTTCTATGTCAGCTAGATCAATCATAGAAAGTCTTGCAGCTACATCCGTGGAAGTTGCGATTCTATTTCCGTCAATGAGCGTAACAATATTCTCGCGATTAAATCCGCGGATACTTATTTCCGTTCCCCAAATTCCATCACTTAGCAGTGAAAGTCCCGGCTGTTCTTTCAGCGCATCGGATAGCGATTGAAAAGATTGCGTCTCAATTTGTTTTTTGTCTATTAATAATTCGGAGTATGGGGAATTGCGTAAATATTTTACTGTTCTATTTGAGTTCACAACAACTTCATCCAATTCTATTGGAGAAGAATCGAGAATAAAATCTTTTTTTACTGATTCTGTTTCAATCGGAACAGTTGCTGAAAGAGATTTATATCCAAGTCGTGATACTTTAACTGAATAATTTCCCTTTAAAAGATTCTTTACTATGTAATAACCAATATCATTCGTTATAGCGTGGTAATTGTTATTGATAATAACATTTACTCCTTCCAAAGCTTTACCGCTTTTACTATCACGAATATTTCCGCTAATTGAAAAACTTTGCGAGGATATCTCTATTGAAAAAGAAAAGAGAAAGAAGAGAAGAAGAGGATATTTCATTTTTGCATCTATTCCATAGTCTATGATATTTCTTCATTGTTAAAAATTTGTCACATCATAAAATTTCTTTTTACAAAGGGACTGTAATTTTCAATGATAATAATTATAACGGTGTTAGTAAAATTAATATTAAAGTTGTTAACAAAAGAATTGTAAAAGCAATCCAAATTGTTATGAGAGACTTCTGAAAAACTCTAATTTGTCATATTGACCCGCGGCGGGGAAATATCTCTTTACTTGATTGTTGGAGGGACAGGAAATTGGTGTAAAAATGTAATCGAATGGAATCTTGCATCCGACCCGGATGAAAACCCACACACAGATGGCGGGTGCACACAGTGCCTTGGAGCAATTACACTTGATGGAAATGCAGTAACACGAAATCCGACGTATTATATAATAGCTCACGCTTCAAAATTTGTTCGTCCCGGTTCTGTACGAATCGGTTCAACGTTATCCACCACTTTACCGAATGTTGCGTTCAAAACACCGGATGGAAAAAAAGTGATGATCGTATTGAACGATAGTGGTAGTCTTCAAATATTTAAATTATCGGCTGGCAATACTCCTCTAACACTTACCTTAAAAGCGGGAGCGGTTGCTACGTTCGTTTGGTAAAGATTAATTCGATCAACAGCCGATTAGTTTAAAGCTGCAAAAAAATCTTAAACTAAAAAACGAAAAGAAGATTAAAGTAGTGGTTGATGGAGATAATATGGGTTGGACTGAGAGCCGTTTGGTGATGATTTGGAGGATATTAAAATATTAATATTCATCGGTGAGTGTGATTCATCCGATGTGTTTATCATGTATGATGGTGACGACGATACCGCAATGAAAACAAAAAAAAGGAAGCTATCGTGTCCGAAAAAACGAAGTAAAAAAATAACCGTTGCCCACAAAGTATGGAAAAGATGAAGTTAGCATTTATGAGGGAGGGGGAGCTAAGAAGATTCTCGGGACTATGAAATAAGTAGGATGTGGCATGATGATCTTAAATGAAAAAGAGTGAAGTGAAAGAAAATGAAAAAGTTCATCATCAAAAAAGATAAAAAAGATAACGATTTGTGCCTCATTGGTGTTTAAGTGTCATGGCGCTAATTTTCTGTTGTGACACTTTGCTCTATTAGAATTATTATAACAATCCGCTCAAAAAGTAACAAACAACATTGGTTCATAGGTGTACGTTCGATTGAGTCGACTGGAATGGCCTGTAAGATAGTTAGCAAACGAACGATTATTTTGCATGATAATAACGAAGGCAATCGCAAGCACCACTATACCTATCGATAAAATCAAATTTATTTTTTTCATTCCGTCACCGGGGATAGTTAGATTTATATTAAAATTTTTGATGTTATGGACATTTGTAGAAAACTTTCCCCTATTTAAAAATCAAGCCCGACTGATGCCTTTAGTGCACCTTTCGTACAAACATTTATACAAGTTAAACACATGATACATTCACTTGAGAGAACACGTTTCCCCAGTTTTGTGTAGCTTATTACATCAATATCCATGGGGCAAATTTTCGAACACGCTGCGCACTCATTACAAAGATTTTTATTACCTTCAATTCTTAGAATTGATAATGAACTCTACATTTTTAAGAACGTTGTAACGGGACAAACATATTTACAGAATGCTCGATTGTCTTTTAATATAAAAGTTAGACTAATCCCAACAGCATAATAGATCCCATTTCCAATTAAGAACCAATACATCCCGGTAACGTCCCAATATTCTTTCAGAATAGTGTAGTCGAATCCAAACCATAAAATAATTACGAGAGTTAAACTCATTGCAAAATGGAGATAGCGTATCCACCCAAATTTAGAAGGAAGTTTTGTTCTACCTTTTCTGTAGGGAAGAAAATCCAAAACCACCATTGTCCAGCAGCCCCATCCACACCACCCTCTATTTAATATTATGGGACCTAAAATCTTCGCAACCAAGTAGTGAGTTACCGTCCCGGAATAAACTCCGGCAAAGAGATAAAAAAAGAATCCTTCAACTTGTCCGTTGATTCTCCCAAAAACTCCCATGCCGAAAAACATCGCAACGCTTATCATGATTAAGGAAAGCCTTACACCTATCAATCTCCGTTTCTTCGATAGCGTGGAATAAACTATCATTCCAAGAGATGTAAAGAAGCCGATGTAGAAATAATTTATCGAAAGAAATAAATCATTCTCGATTAAATAAGTTGCAAGACTTAATATGAGGAAGAAAGACAAAACAACTACCGGCGCAACAATGTAGTTCCGTTTTTTATTGCTCTTTATTTTCATCATACTATCCTTAATCATCGATTTGATAACAGATAACTAAAATTCTAATTCTAATCCAAGTACCGGCAATAGAGAAAACTGATACACGTTATCAATGGTGCCGTCGGAGTTGTATTGGTATCCGGCGATATTTTGTCTGTTATAAAGATTTTGTACTGATAAAGTTACAACAAGATTCCATGTCTCATAATTATATCTGCTGCTGAATCCGAGATCGAGTCTGTGATAAGCAGGATATCTTGATTTATTAATTTCCTCCGATGGAGACCAGGAACCTTGCGTCCATGTTACCCCACCAACTCTATGCTGTTCATCAGTTGAGTACTTATATTCGGTATAAGGTTTCCCACTTGCGTACCTCCATCTTAAACTGATTTCCATATCATTTGAAAGCGGAAGTAAATAACTTGGATAGCGTAAATAGAAGGGCCAATCTTTAGATTTGTCTCCTAAATCCTTAAATCTTTTTCCAACAACCGCTGTAAAAGTATAGGGGAAATCATACTCAGAAACAATTTTTTGTCCTTCTTTACCAATTCTCGGATCATTGCACTCCGTCCACATTCTTGAAAAGCTAAGCGTGCCGTATAGATCAGTTACTAACTTTTGTTGAACTTGAAGATCAATTCCATAGACTTTTTGTTCGCCGATGTTCAAATATTTATCCGAGCGAAATGTTTTATCATTAAAATGAACAAAGTCTTCACGCACAGGGAGTTGAGAATATTTTTTGTAGTAGCTTTCAAGATTTACTTTCAAACCGTCATCAATAATGTGTTCAAACCCCACAACAAAGTGGCGAGCATGGCTGTTCTTTAAAGATTTGTTGATGTAGGTCTGATACCGGTCACCATATGTTGGATAATTCTGTGTTTGATAAAATTCGCCGTACGCAAAGTTCAAACTCGTTAAAGCCGGAACAAGATAGTAGGAGAGTGAAAATCTTGGGCTAAAGTTCGCAGCTTTGCTATAAGAGAAATAATCATACCGGGCACCGATATTAAGCAATAGTCTTTTATCCATCAATTCAAAGATGTCGTTAACATATACATTGCTTTTGTTCTGGTTAAAAAGCTTCAAATCGTAATTCAATTCTGATGGAGGCATGACAACCATTTGTTCAAATAGTCCGTCTGAGTCCAAATCGTATCTTGCAGTATCGGGATCAATGTTTGCCGTTTGTTTATACCCGGCAAATTTAATAGCTGCGCCGAAATCAAGTTTATTATTCTTTGAGACATTCCAACCGAACTCTGCTTTTCCCGCAAATTCGAAATTATCACTGAGTTCATTGAATGATGTTCTGGTTGCAAGAGTTTTGTTACTTGAAATTTTACCTTTGCCGTCAAAATTTCTTTGAGTAAAATTTTGTCCGATTTCAACGAAGTTGTGATGATTATTTCCATAAATAGTTATTGTTGAATAAAAATCATTGGACCAAAGGCTTCTGAGTGATAAACCGGCTGCCCATTGATTTTGTTTTGTGTTAATTTTTTCAACATTGACGGAGTCGGATACATTAGCTTTTGAGGGATATTCATAATCAGGAACGCCATCAAAAAGAAATTTATCATTTCCATAAATACCGGATAATGAAATTTTGTGTGTTGATGTGAGATCGTATGCAAGTTTGTATTGAGTATCGTAATACCGCGGGATTGCAGTTAATCCAACCGATCCTGCAATAAGATCGATATAACTTTTCCGCGCGGAAATTAGCCATGAGCCTTTTCCACCATTTATATTTCCTTCAAGGATGGTTCCCATTCCTGCCATTGAAAGATTTGCCTGTCCTGTAAATAAATTATTTCGGGTCCCTTCGCGGGTGGTGATATTCATGACAGAAGACATTTTATCTCCATATTTAGAAATAAATCCGCCCAGTGAAAATTGAATATCGCGAATAAGACTAACATTGACCATGTTTATTGGTCCGCTTGAATTATACTCATTCGGATAATGATTGGTAGAATGAAGTTCCATTCCATCATAGACAGTTAAATTTTCGTTTGGTGAACCGCCTCTTACCAGCAATTCATTCATCTGATCATTTGAAAAAGAAACACCAGCAATTGACTGAAGGATCCTTTGATAATCAGCTAACGATCCGGGTGATCTTCTGATTTCTTCAACGCTCAATGAAACCGTGCTTAAATTATTTTCGAGTACTGTTTTATCAAAATAATCCGCTGTAACACCTACTTCAATTAATTCCAAAGTTGTTTCACTTAATTGCAAATCAAGAAAAACTTCGCTTCCGGTTTTTACAATGATATCTGTTTTTACCACAGTTGTGTACCCCATCGAACTAACCTTTACCGAATAACTTCCAACCGGTACACGGATAAGAAACTTTCCTTCGATGTCGGTCATGGCTCCACTGCTCTTTAGTTCAACAACTAAAATATTCGCACCTATCAATGGTTCTTTGGTGGCTGCGTCAATCACCGTTCCGGTAACTGTTCCTGATTGAGCGAAACTGTTTTGCGACAAACATATCGCCAACATTGATAAGACTATTATTGATTTTAAATTTTTCATTTTTTCATCTTTCTGTTTTATTGTTAAATTTTTATTGTCATTTACTACTTTAGTTAACCTTCATCTTCTACAGTAGAAAGCGAGCCGGTTTTTCTTTGAGTTAAAATTCTAATTGTTTTCGGTTTGGATTTCATTCCAAAAAGCAGACGTGTAACAGCTAAGCGCTTAATTATAAGTTCATAAATCGTTAAACTTACTCCGAAGGTAATAATCACAAGTAAAACAAACTTCGGCAGAACTCCCCAATCCAATTGAATGATGTAATAAGCGAAAATCAATTCGACTGTTTGATGTAAAATATAGAGAGGATAAACCGACTCATTCGCGTAGGTGAGGATTTTGCTTGACTTATTCAGATAAATTCTTCCATACCCTACTGCGGCAAATAACAAAGACGGGATCATCACCATTTTGAATATTCCATAAATATAGATGAACCAGCCGGCATCCTCATTAACAACTTCGAAAGTCGGACCCCAAACAAACATTGCCAATACGGCAGCAGGAATAACCGCCTGGATTAAAGATTGCTTTCTTTTTGAAACCAATACATCCCAAAATCCATCAATAGCAGAGATGCAAAAACCAAGTAAGAATAAGGAAAATGAAATGCTGTGGTTATACCAATCGTCAAATAATCCATGTGTCTCCGGATATTTTTGAGCAAGCGTATAATAGAAATAAAGAAATGGGATTGTAATCAAATAGATCGTGTTCGGATGTTTTTTCAAAAACGAACCGATATTATTTTTTAGGTGATGAGATTTTTCACTTCTCAAATATTTGAAAAACGGATAAGCAAGTATTGAATAAACAAAAATGTAAAGCACATACCAGAGGTGATGCCAGCTTAGAGACCCACCTAAAGGATAAGGGATAAAATCGAAAACCGTTTTCCAGAATTCCCAGTAATTAGCAAAGTTGATTCCATGAAACAACCTATCGTAATAAATTTGTGGGGGAACGATAACAAACATTCCGAACAAAAGAGGAATTAAAAGCCGCTTGCTTCGTTCACCAAAATATTTTTTACCGATTCGTTTACCCATTGAATGGTAAAGAACAATCCCGGAAATCATAAACAACAGCGGCAATCGCCATTGATGTAAAAATGCCATCCATGTTTCAAACCATTCCACGGTTACATTATTTTTAAGGTGAAATTCCCATGGAACGAAAACCATTCCAACATGAAAAAAAATAAGTATATAGAAAGCTATAACTCGTAGCCAATCTATATCGTAACGTCTTTGTACTGTTTCCATTGTAGTTCCTTTTTGTTAAAATTTCGATAGCAAAATTATCATACGTATTTCCCTATTGCAGATGATTTGTCACGAACGGCGAGAATTGAGGCGCAAAAGGGATATAGGAAGATGTAGAAAGCATACAAACGATCGATGGATAAAAAAGACATTGAGAGAAACACTTAAACGTCTAATATTATTATCCCGTTCATACCTTCTGGAATCCCTTTCATGCCCAATATGTTTTTAACTTTAAAGAAAATGGAGATATTTGGTACGAGAAAAGAATAAATTTTTACCGACACTTGAGATTTTATTATGAACCTTCTCGACGGAAGAAATAAACCAAAACTTTTTATTGCTGTCTTTATTATCGCCACCATTATGGCGCTGATGAGTGCATCTATAAATATTTCTGCAGAACTGGCAGATCGGTATTACGAATTAACGATAGCCGATTGGAGCAAAGCAGTCTATCCACTGATTGATGAGTTGACAGGAGTTTATACTTTCTGGATGTTAATTCCTGCGATTCTGGCATTCTTCAAAAGATTTCCTTTCAAGAAGAATAACTTACTCAAACTTATTCCTCTTTATCTTCTGGCTACAATTGTAATTGGTTTAACGCACACCTCTTTGATGTACCTGTCACGATCACTAATCTATCCCGCACTGGGTTTCGGAACGTATGATTACGGTTATATTCCCTATCGAATTGTGATGGAATATTTAAAACAATTCATCGTCTTTTGGATAGTGTTTATCGTTTTTACAATCTATAAAATGAACAAGAGAAACGAGGAGCAAAATCTTAAAAACGCAAAATTAGAAGAACAGCTTACCCGTGCGCGGCTTGAAACTTTAAAGATGCAGTTGAATCCACATTTCCTCTTTAACACGCTCAACATGATTTCATCAACAATGTATGAAGATATTCATGCTGCCGACAAAATGATCGCGAATCTCAGTGATCTTTTAAGAATCACTTTAAAAAGTTCATCCAAAGGGGAAAATATTCTTGTTAAGGAAATTGAAATCCTGAATCTCTATACTGATATTATGAAAGCTCGTTTCAAAGATAAGCTGACAATTGAATTGCATTTAGATAAAGATATTGAAAATGCTATGGTTCCAAATTTTCTTTTTCAACCGCTGGTTGAAAATTCGATTAAATATGGAATGGAAAATTTATCGGGGACCAAAATTGAAATAACTGTAAAAAGGATTGAAACCAAACTTCTAATAGAAATAGTGGACAATGGTCCGGGCATGCAGAAAAATTTTAATGAAGCATTGTCAAGCGGTGTGGGTTTATCAAACACCGCCGAACGATTGGAAAAATTATACGGGAATGATTTTGAGTTCAATTGGCAAAATAGAGAAGAAGGTGGTTTGTATCTTACCATCGAAATTCCATTTAAAGTTGAGGAATTACAACAATGAAAGTACTGATTGTTGATGATGAACAACCGGCTCGCAAAAAGATCATCTCTTTTTTAAATAACGAAAAAGAAATCGAACAAATTTTTGAAGCCGGAAATGGTTTGGAGGCGATAGACAAAATAAGAAATGATAAACCTGATATAGTTTTTCTCGATATTCAAATGCCGGGCAAAGATGGATTCGGAGTTCTCGCGGAAATCGGTTCTGAGAATATGCCGCCGGTAGTATTTGTAACTGCTTATGATCAGTATGCGATTGATGCTTTTGATGTGAACGCAGTCGATTATCTCTTAAAACCTTTTGATCAAGAGCGGTTTAAAGTTTCGTTCAACCGTGTGCTCGATGAAATAAAAATTAAAAGAAATAAATCTGATGAACTTCGATTAATCTTAAATGAAATTAAAAAAGAGAAGAAATATTTAGACCGGATTCTCATCAACGTTGGAGCCAAATATTTTTTCGTTGCGTTAAAAGAGATTCTTTATATTTCATCGGCAGAAAAATATGCCGAGCTTCATACCATCAAAGGCAAATATCTTTTAAGAGAAACGATGAACAATCTTGAAGAATCCCTTGACCCGGAAATGTTCGCTCGAATTCATCGTTCTTATATTGTGAACATAGAACAAATACAAGAAATGCAGCCCTGGTCGCATGGAGACTATGTGGTCATTCTGAAAAATGGGGAAAAACTTCAGATGAGTAGAAGGTATAAAGACAGGTTGATGACTTAAAATTTCTTAGAAGCTTCCGTTCCGCCTGCGGTTGATCGTACTTGCATCCGGAAAGCTTTCGGAATAGCACTACAAATTTTGCGTAAGGAAACTCTAAAATAAATTTCTAACGGAAAATTTTGGTTAATGGTTTTTGTTTTGATAGAACCCTAAGAACATCGCTCCGCTGACGAGCAGGATACCTGCGCCAAGATAGAGTAAACTTAGGCTATCGGGATAGACTATTTCTACAGCATGTTGAGCAAAACTGACAATTAAGATCAGTAAGATGACATTACCAAGTTTCGTCTTCAAGTCGTTAAAGTTTTTAATTAACAGAACAGTGTCTCCAACTTCGCTCTTCTTTGCAGGATCAATTTTACTGATAAATAGTTCGTATAGTCCAAGTGCGAATACGAACATGAATATCCCCAGCAGATAAATGTCAATTACCTTTATGATCCTGACGATCAACTCATTCTTTAACTGAGCTTTAATATCAGGCGGGAGATTTGACGGGCCCATAAAATGGGAGATTATCAGACTAAAGATATCCGCCGTAGCGATGTAAAAGACAAATACAGAGAGTAAAAGACTTGATAATACTGCAACGATAATAAGCCACCGAGACTTCCAAAGGAGATTCTCAAATAGTAATTCAATAAACTTCATGATTGTTTTAGGCACATTCTTTTTTATTGCTTGTTGAGTTAGAAACCAGGTATCGAGCTGTTTTTATAGCTCCGCGTACCCAGCGGGAACATACTTTCAGTTAATGATGAAAGTTAGAATTTTTTTTCAAAAAATGCAAAAAGCCGGCTTCCTTTTCTTCAGGTTTTTTAAGCTCCGCGAGCAATCCGCAGCGGATCGAACTTGCATCCCTACGAAGTCGGGATAACAGCCGAATGTTTAGATGATAATCTCTCCAGCCAGAATTTTCTCAATCATCATTTTACTTTTCCAGTTTTTAATTTTCAATTCAACTTGGTGAGCAATTTCTTTTGATGGATATTCTTTTGTGAAAACAATTTCCCACGGACGGTAGCGAGAAGTGAAACCTTTTTCGAATGTATTATGATATGATAATCGTAATTCGGGGTTAGCAGAAATTTCCGTGTAATATTTTTCTGCAGATTGGGATTTTAATATGTAAAGGAAGTAACTCATAAAACTAAAAAACCCTGAATTTTGTTCAGGGTTTTATAAGCTCCGCGAGCAAGACTCGAACTTGCAACCCTTCGGTTAACAGCCGAATGCTCCACCATTGAGCTATCGCGGAATTT
>Ga0209417_1003349_pt1 | contig 21744 bp, 18 predicted proteins | sample RifGroF2_FD_184002 | JGI IMG/M metagenome (GOLD analysis project Ga0209417, IMG submission 184002) | Groundwater microbial communities from Rifle, Colorado, USA - Groundwater F2 (SPAdes) (version 2) | ecosystem: Environmental > Aquatic > Deep subsurface > Groundwater | place: Rifle, Colorado... | reverse complement strand
GACGAGGAGCAGTGTGTCATCGGCGGGATGGTACTCGGTAGCGTTGAAGGCAAGAGCAATATAACCGGAATTATCATTTGGAGAATCACTGACTGATATTTGCGCCAAGCCGTACGTGAAGGTGTCTTGGTGCGTCTTTATCGCTTCCGGGGCCTTTTCCGTTGAAATTAGCGGCGCTATAACTTTTATTTTTATATCAGTGTTGGCCGCTGGGCAGAAGCACTCTGGCAGGCCGGGCGTGCATTGTCCGTTAGTGATTGTGTAGGCTCTCATAATTTCCCTTTACGTTTTTTATGTTGATGATAAACGCCTTTTCTCTTGTGGAGACCAAGACAGTTTATCAGAGGGCGCGGAATGTAACAACAGCGGAAGGAACCGTCGGTTTTCTTATCCATAAGATAGTAACTCCTGAATCCTTCCCTCTTCTTATTGGACCATTTCAGAAACATTTTATACCCCGAGAAAGTTAATAGAGCCGGAACTGAATCCGGCCCCCTGGTTGATGTTTACGAGCGTCTTCCCGCGTAGCTGAGGGAATAGTATTTTTCGGAAGTGAGGAGTCTGATATTCACCGCATCGGTTATTGGCAGCGTTGCGTTCTCGCTGGCGAACCGCATCAGTTGCGGGAGCTTGTTCTCGGGAATGAGCGCTAGAAGCTCTATGAACTTTTCGGTTTCTAGAGTGACTGGGCCCGGGAGTTCGAGCTCCCGTTCACCGAGGGCAAATTCCATGTCCTCCGTGAATATCCGGCTATTGTTGTTTTTACGGTTGCGGGCGGGTTTTGTTTCTGACTTACGCATTGATAGACCTCTTGTTTGTAGTGATTGCACTGTTGATACGGGACAGATATTGTTTTGATCCTGGCGTATTTATTTTTTCCAGCAGCAGTTTAATCTTCCCGGTGTTATTGGCATTTGTCCTCATCGCTTTGTTTAATTCTTTGAAAAGTGATATGCGGGAAATGCCGGACTTGCTACCGCCGAGTATTTCAGCGGTGTGCGAAAGCATGCTGCCGAACAGCTTTTTAGGGTCGGCAGAATCATGTTTTACTAACGTATTCATATTAAAAATCTCCAGGCGCTTGAGTTAATGCTTCTTCCTACAGTGCGCCTTTTTGCCTGCCGGAAGAAATTGTAAACGTATAAATTCAAAAAAAGTTTTTTTGGCGGCCTAGATATAAAGAGGGAAATATGTTTTAAAGTTTTCGCTATGGCGATTGATGTTGTAAAAGTTTTCATTTTTAAAAGTTTTTGGCCTAAAAATTATTTACAGGTTTATTTTGTGTGTCTTGCTTTTTTACTTTTAAATAGCCGGTTCAAAAGATCCACTAATTCACGCCTGGCATATATCAGCCAGCAAAACGTTGTAAGGTGCAAACAAAAAGTGAACGCGTCCATAATTAAATCCTTATAAAAGGGCTGGAAAGCAGCCCCTATTCCAATTTATGCCTCGTGCCTTGTCCGTTCGGCAATCAGCTTATTTAGGTCTTCAGAATGGGCTTCCATCCCGATTGCTTTGAGTTCATCCAGTTTATCGTCGGCGATAAGGTGCAGAATATTTCTTGCAACACTGGGACTAAGATAAATGGCATACGTAATGGCTCCGGGAGATATTTCTGCGTCTATAGGTTCGTCCTCGTTTGTCGGTTCCTGGCCCTCTGTTTCGGCGCAGTCGATGATTATATCCGGCAGTTCGTTATTGGCACTTTCTATGGGCACTGGAACAGTTTTCTCTGATGGAGCGACTTTCAGGGCGGCTGCTTTATCTTTTGCTTTCGCCGCTTCATGCGCCGCGTTTATGGAGTCGTAAACATTCTCAAGAAGAGCTTTACGGATCTCGGGGTCTTTAGATGCCTTCAAAAGACGTTCTACGGTGCTTGCGCTTATTCCGAGTATGCCAGCTATTTTTTCCGAGGCCTTGCCTGGGGGGGTAGCGTCAATTGAAGCTGGGTTACGGTCCATTCTTTCTTTTGCCAAAATACTTTCCTTTTCATAGAGGGCCTCGACCGCAATAAGCAGGGTCGCCGGGCTGTTCTGGCGGCGCTTGGTCTGGTCTTTCACCGCTTCCCTTATGATGCCGGAACTATCAGTGGCGTCAAGGTCTTCATTGACATATACAGGCACTTTACATAGGCCAGCCTCGATGGCGGCCTTCAGCCTCGTGTTGCCATCGTAGACAAATAATTTTCCTGCACTGTCCCTTACGGCAGAGATTGGCCTGTCGCCCTTGAAGCCTTTCTCCTTCATCTCGGCGCTTATAGAGTTTAGTAGTTCCGGTTCTATAACGAACAGCTTGGAAGCTTCCGGGTGAGAAAGTAAATTTTCAACCGGTACTGCTTGATATCCTGTGGCCGTTTCAGCCATTGGGTTTTGATTTACAGTGCTCATTGCCTCTCCTGCGGTTTGAGTTTTGGAATTATCATTAGTCTTCATATTATCGCCTCCTGTTAAAGTGTATATTTCAGAAATGTACTTGTCTGCTACTGGAGTACTGATAGTCTTTAGCATGCGCAACAAGTTATAGGGATAGAAACAACTTGTCTTGTCAACTTTTTGAAGTTCCAGCGCCAAGGATGTTTCTGTAACCCCGCCGCTGCTGCCACGAAGGATGTCCGCTATAACTGGTATCATCTCATTGACCAGGCTTTTCAACGCCTCAGAGTTGAATTTGGTGTTTTTATTATTTTCCTGCATGTGTAAAATCCTTATTTTAAATATTTATCATAGATGCGATTATGTCTCCCGACATTCTCGCACACGGGCTTTCCGAAGCTTTGAGATATTCGGACATTTCCCTGTAAAATTCGACCTGTTCTTTTGGGGCAGTAAGAGCCCAGCCAAATTCTTTGTGATCCACAAGGAACGCAGCCATACATACACCCATAATGGCGTCTCCTTTGCCATTATTTAATTTGTTCATCAGTTTATAATGTGCTGGAAGTTGAAACCTCATCATATCACACCTCAATTAAAAAATTAAAATAAATCCATATATCAATCTATCACCCGAAGAATCCTTCTGTCAACCCGCCTCCTTTATTTTTTGTTTGTCCCCTGAACTTTCCTATGCATAGGAAAATCTTCTGGACGTAATAGCTATAATCATTTAAACATATTATGCTGAATCAAATACGACTTTTTGAGCGCCTTCTCATTTTATATCTTTCCATGTATATTTTGAAAAGTACCGATATAAGTTGGATGTCGAGACAAAGTAACCACGTGAAAATAATTCCTCTTAAAATCATTCCAATTGGATCCATTGAGTGTATTCCTTATTATTGAAAAAGTTGGGGAAACCAATTCTTATGTTATTTCAATTCCAGCATGTTCCTTCCGGTTTTTGTCTCTGCGTCCAGGACGAGCCCTTTGACCCAAGTAGGGATATTGCGCCACGCGCAGAGCATAGCTGCCTGACATTCCTTAACCCTGTCTTCAGGGACAGCGCAGATGATTTCATCATGAATATGAAGATATACTGGCCAGCTGTCTTGCTCCAGGCGCAGTATGGCATTGACGAGAATATCCCGTGCTATTGCCTGAATAATGTTTTCCACAGCCTTGCCGCTGTAGACGAACTTTTTAGCAGTTGCATAACTTATATCACAAGAGGAGATTTCCATGCTGACTGCATTACCCTCATCATCGAGGGTATCGACTTTTTTCGATATGGGGCCATCTATTTTCACGTCGGAGTAAATGATCTTCCTTCCAGACGGCAGGACAATGTGAACATCGTTATCTGTAGATTCAAATTTAAGTAAACCCAGAGTGGTGGAGACACCGTTAGCGGCGGATATGAAGGCGTCTTCAGCGTCCTTCCAAAATTGTTTTATTTTCCCATATTTCTGCCGGTATGCACTTACGGTTTTGCAGCATATTGCCTTTGTAAGAGTGCCATCATCAAAGAGTGATTTAGTATCGGGTGAACTCTGCATTTTGTCTATGAAAGTCTCCTTGCCCATGCCGTAACCGAGACCCAAAATAGCGGTCTTACCTACGCCGCGCAGCTTCTTCATTTTTATTGCTTCCGGGCTGTTCCCCGGCATTTTCATCACAGACGTATTAAATATGGCGCCAGCGAACTCGGAGTAGATGTCGCGGCCCTCGGCAAAGGCCGCATGGAGGTCATCCTGCCCTGAGATGAAGGCCAGCACACGCGCTTCTATCTGTGATGCGTCTGCGGCAATAAAGACCTTATCGGCTGGTGCTTTCAGGGCAGCTCTTATTCTTTTTGCAAGTATCTTCATAATGCCCTCTGCATTGGCAGGTGACGGCATATTCTGTATGTTGAAGCCATTGCTGCCAGCGAACCTGCCCGTTATGGCTTTACAGTATTTGAGAGCGATTGGAAAGCTGCCGCCGGTATGCCTGTGGATATTTTCCAAATACTGAAGTTTGCTTTTCAGATTTGGGACAGTCTTTATCAATATCCTGAGGCGGGATAATTCTTTTACTTTATCATCATCATCGTTCAATAGTTCCTGCATGGGTGTGTCATCCATTGACAGGGCTGGTATCAAGCCTTTTTTACCATCTTTCATGAGCACCTGCCGGCCTGTTACTGCCAGGGCGTTGCTTAAGAGTTCCATAAAAGACTTATTCCCGGAGATACCTTCCGCAGTATAACCGCTATGGTTCAATTCCCCGCTGATATATTTATCAAGTTTCTTTATGCCTTCTTTGACTTCTGTTATGTCAATCTCAAGGTTTTTACCTAAAAAGAGCTTTATAGTGTGGTTGATGATATCCAGTTCCTGCGGGATGCTGGAAAATAATGGTAGCATTATATCTGCCAGCGCGGCTGTTATATCGACGTCGTTGACGGCATAGTCCCTAAGCATTTCAATTTGAGCAGCAGTAGGCTCCCTCACGCCGCACATGAAGTCAAGGCAGCCCTTAGAGGGGAGATTATATTTTACAGCCAGTGCTTTCAGATTGGCTGGCACGTCAGGCCCGTGAAGGGCGTGGGCCATCAGCATTGTATCGAGAATCCGAGCAGGCACGAGGCCATATTTTATTTTCAGGATGGACATATCGAATACGGCGTTGTGGGCTATGGTCGTTACCTGTTCCAGATTTTCGCCGTAGAGTTTTTTCAGTTCATTAATGGCGACTACTACGTCGCGGCGGAATTCGGCCTTGCCGTCCGGGTATTTTATGGCAAGTCCTTGGACCTTAAAATCAGGGGAATAGATATAATCGATATAGTTCAGTTTTTCCAAGCTGTATTTTTTATCGTAATAAGTTTCAAAATCGAGGACAAGCAAATGTACTTGTTGGAATGGCTCCATCATACGAACAGGTACTGGTCCAGCATCCTGTGCGGGATTATTTTCTGTAGTGGCATGTTGTGGCGTGAATGGCATTTTCAGACCTTCTTTTTTCTTCTCGGCGCCATCAGCAGTGCCCATCGGCACGGGTTCTCTCAGGATTCCGTGCACTAAATTTAGCTTCTGATATATCTCGTTAATATTCATATTGTTGCATTCATTTGTAATGTTTCAGTGTGCAGGGTGTGCAGGGTTATATATTGCGCATAGACTAACCTAATTTATTTAGGTTATTTATAGAGTAATAAAACAGCCTGCACACCCTGCACAGATACTTCTCCATTTAACAGTTATTCTCATTTTTTCTGATACCCGACCAGACAAATATTTGCCTGCCGCCGTCCATACGCTGACGCTTCTTCACAGCGCCGGGAAATACTTTTGGCACCACCTCTGCGAAATTACCTTCATGTTTATTCCTATAGCCGTTATTTATGCAAAATTGCTTATACAGCTGATAGAGTTCCTGAGCGCTGATAAACGCGTTATTGTCCACAATTAAAGCTTCTTCCAGAAAACTGCGTTCGTGATCACAAGCCAGGCGATGCTTATCTTTTACGGCCCTGCCGTCAGGCACATCAGGGAAAGACTTTAGTCTCATGAGCTGCGCCAAACCTTTAACGGCCCATATAAAAATGCCGGGCATCTCTTCCGCCACCAGTTCGTATTTCAGGTTCTTATTATCCTCCGGAGTATCCCTTATAACATTATTAAAGGGGATTATCCGGAGCCTGTCCCAAACACCGTTTGAGCGGTCAGCGAAGCGCGGCAGCGTATTTGTAGCGAAGACGCACCTGGCTATGGCTGCCCCCATCGTCGGGTCTTTGAATTTCCTTTCCACAGGCAAATTGCCGCCACTTGTTATATCCTTGAGAGCCCCTTCTATTTTGGCCAGGCTGTAGCCGTTGCTGTCTTCAGTCGGCAGATCGCCTACAATGTTCAGCAGTTTCTCCGTAAGCAGATGAGTGGAGAAGTGATCCATGATATTGCCCAGAGGTAATGCACAGATATTTTCAGATCCGACAAGATGCTCCAGGACATGCAGGGCCACGCTCTTACCGCTACCACCTTCCCCAAATAACACGAAGAATACGTTGTACTTCGTCACTGGCAGCAGCGATAGTCCAAAAAGCATCTGCAGGGCATCCTGGGATTCATTTTCGGGTAACACCGTCTTCACGTAGCTTTCCCACTTGGGACAAGGCGCATCCGGTATAAAATCATAAGGCAGCATGAGTGTGGAAAACAATTCTGGTGCGTGGCATGATGCTATGCTCTCTTTTGGAATATTTTCTCCTTCCATACATTTTATAAGCTCATAAGGTTTCACGACAACGTTGTTCATTACGATAATATCACCTGCTTCTCTAACTTTTTGGGTCTGCGGTTCTATGTATGAAGGTATCACCGTGAGGGAATCGACCCAGGCCATATCAGATGACTGAAGATTTGCGATAACGTTGGCCTGCATGTTTTTTGTAGCGTTATCCGGGTATTGTTTTCGGAGAAAGCCCATTATATTTGCCTGTACGTCATCCTCCGGGATTTCCCTGTATATTTTGCCCTCAGTCCACTTGAACCAGTTGCCCCGATAGTATTTAAGCAGAAAGTTGTTTTTATCATCCGTAAACTCTTTGCCAAAATCATCTGCAATATTTTTAGTTATCGCCTGTCGCCCCCCATCTTTTCCGTTAGCAGTGCTTGTTATTTTGCGCCTGTCCCCTGGGTCAGGTATTCTAATGGAATTCGTGGCAATACACTCAAAAAACTCATTGCTGCTGTGCGATAGCATGTAATCGTCCAGGCCTGTTTTCCCATTAGACAAAATGTTTGGCAATATTACCACGTCCAGAGTAACTCCATAAGGATTCAGTGCCATAGACAAAGCTTCCGCGCAGTGCATGAAGTCGTCTTTTTTATTCGGCTCCTCCGCGTCTGAGTCATATACCATAACGGCAAGCTTCCGCTGGGCCTTCATGTAAGGTCTCAGATCCGGATGCAACGACTTATCTCCTTTACCAGCCATCCAGCCCCAGATGCCAGGAAGTCCTATAACAGGTACGCTTTTTGAACCTGCACATATCGCTTTCTTCTCACCTTCAGTCAATATTAACGGGCCTGTTTCATTTTCCAGCAGATACTTATGTGTCGCCGGAATGATATACGGGAGGAGCCCACTGCCTTTCCTTGAAAGGTATTTGGCATCTTTATCATTATCCATTTTGGCGGGAAAGCGCAGGCGAATCCTGTAATACGTTCTACCGTTATCCAGATATCGCTTCCAACCGTTGGTACCTGCCTCAGGGAACGGAATAGAGTATCCCTCCAAAGGCTGTCCAGCAGTGTCAGGCCTGAAACCGAGAATATCGCTTATCTCGTGCGCGCAAACGGGTCTTATATATAGCGCTTTGGCTATTTCAGGACTTATCACCGACTTCTCAAGGTCGCCACTGAACCACGCATTAAAACCTGCGGAAAAACCATTAATAGACGACTTGCCAGCGATCATAATTTGTGGTATATTTATAGTATCAGTTTTTTCTATTGCCCCTGTCGTCAACAGCGCGGGGGCTTCTTTTATGCTACTCATGCGATTACTCCCTCAGTCTGCCGTTGAAGATATTTCGACAGTTCCGTTGCCTGTATCCGTAACGCTTTATTGCTGATTTTAGTTACCCTTATCGCCCCCGATTTCAGTAGCCGGTCGAGTGTCCGCTCTGATACGCGCAGAAGCTTCGCTGTCTCCCGCCTCGTATAAAGATACGGCACCGATGCTTCTTGTCCTTCAATCATAGACGCAGTTGTTTCGTTCGTGTTCATGCTGAACAAATCTCCTCATTAAAACATTGTTGTATGTACTAACTACAACCTACTACATAATCCCGCCATATTCAAGCTATGTCAATTGTAATTTAAAAAAAAGATGATATTATTTGTTGTTTGTAGTAAAATAGAAAGGAATTTTATATGGTTAATAATTTTTTAAAAGAGATCAGATCGAGGAAGGGACTGTCCCAAAAGGGATTAGCGCAGAAGACTGGGATTTCCCAGCAGCTGATATCAGCCTTTGAACGTAATCCCAAGTCATCCGGCTGGCGTAAAATTTCAAATACGAATCTTGAGCTTCTAGGCAACGTCCTGAATATAAAACCGGAAATAATTCTTAATGGGCCCATAGACAATATTCCCCGGGAATACACTGAAAAGAGTAGGCCATTGAACGTTTCATTCAAGGAGCAGCCACATACGATGATACTAAGCAGGCAGGAGGTCCTTTTTATTCACATGCTCCGTAATGTTAATGAAAAGACCAGGGGAAAAATATTTAATACATTACAAATGAATCTGGAATTTAAAGACGATACCATGGAAAATATTTCCCGGGAGTGTTTAGAAAAAACGAATTAAACCACCTCTTCAAAATATCTATAAGTCCTTGATATTACTATGCATAGGAGATTTTTACGCGTATTGATTCGGCGGTCATAACTGAATCATTCTGAATCACTTAGAATCGAAAAGGCGCGGATAAATAAATACCCGCGCCAATGCCGAAAAGGGCCTATTTACGTATTTTCAGCCCTTTAAAACCTTTCTCTTTCACGCCATTATTTTTTACGCTCGCGGTAGATTTATAAAACTTTTCGGCGACAAAGCGGGTTAGTCTCTTTTTAAAATCTCTTTCATCCGCTGGCCTCCATCCATTCTTATTGCAGAAGCCCAGATATACTTCCTGTAACTCATTCATAGTTATGCCGTCGTTGCTCCCTGTTGCCGCCAGGCTTTTCTCAGCGAAGATTTCAACGCCAGTCGCCTCGTTGAGGGCATTTTCAGTATTTTCATATACTGATTTGGGTATTACCATATTTCCCGTCCGGTTAAAATCAGTCCGGAGTTTTATTGAACCGAGCAAGATCCATTTCAGTATCTCTCCTTTTTCTTTGGACAGAAGCCTTTCCGTGAAATCTATCCGGGGCTTTATAGTTTTCTTCGGTTTTGTTTTCAGTATGATGAGACGGCGGGCCCAGGCTTCATAGTCGTCTTCGACCTTCAGCAGCGGCTTTGTGTTCATTGTTATAAAGACGTTGAACTTACCCTTTATCACAGATCTCTTATTGGAATGCTTCCGCTCAGCAATCTGGATATCGCCGCCGACAAGACGTTTTAATTTCCCGGCATCCCTTGACGCCAGAAAATCGTATTTCTCATCCGGCGCGCATAGAAGATTTTTACCTATAAAAGCGGAAGTTTCAAAAGCCGTGCCGAGGTGTTCAGTACGGAGTTGGCCCACGTTTTCCTTTCCTATAATGCCTGTTATTATATTCTGCAGAGTACTCTTGCCGGATGCCCCCGGGCCATGGATTATTAAAATCCGCTGCGCAAAATTATACCCCAGCAGCACCATTCCAGCCCATTTCTGTAAAACCTCTATACTGTCGTTATCAAAAATGTTTTTTAGAAACTTCATGAACTGCGGCGCTTTAACTTTAATGTCCAAGCCCGAAGGTATCTTTATAATCTCCTGAAAAATTTCCTCATCGCTTAGCATATCACTCTCGAAATCCTCTTCCGGCAACGCTTGTTCCCTGTTTTTTATCTGTACAAAAAAACTGATTATGCTCTTGAAAAATCTCCTGATTATCTCTCGCATTATTACTGCCTCTTTGTTAATTGGTTCTATCCGCTGACGAATGTCATGCATTATCGCGGAGTCCGGTAACATCCGCGTGGAAACCACGCACATGTTACCGGTTTTGGTTTTTTAAGCCTTTACTGAAAGTGATTTTACAGGTTCATTCTTTTCGCTATTTACCGTGTGTTGTACTTCCTTTATAATATTGTGACATGCCTGGGGCGCGTCTTTCGCGATCTCCTCCAGTGCTTCCGGGGATAGCGAGCCGAGCTTTCCAAGCACTGCCTTCAGAAATGACTCGGGGACACTTATCTTTTTATTTTTAGCCGCCCGGGGGTTTGCGGTATCTTCGCTGCTTGTCTCAGATTCATTACCAGCAGATATAGTTTTATCCGCAGAAATCCCTGTTGTACATTCAATCGGATTTATAGCGTTGGAAGCTGTACTATCTTTATCAGTTGTATTACTATCTTCACTTTTTTTGCTCAGTTTATAGGCCGCGTCAAGGGTTAATTCTCCACTGATAACCTTTTCCTTCAATGTAGGGTCTTTCATAATTGCCCTTGCCTGTCTTACATAATTTTGGGATTTGTTTATGATCCGGGCTATGTAGGCATTGGCCGAAATACTTTCTGATTTATCTGCCCCTTCTTTCAGGTCATTGCGGGTGCCCTGCCTGGCCTTCGCCTGAGACGCTGCAATCTCAAGGAGTTTCTCTATGCAGATGAACTGCACTTCGTCCGAAGAAGGCCGTCTGTTCGACTGTATCTCTATGGCTTTCTGCAATATCTCGTCGTGATTCATCTTATCCTGGCATATAAGCACCGGCACTTCTTTAAGCCCGAGCTCCTGGGCCGCTTTCATTCTTGTAAGACCGTCATAGACCAGATAATTTTTCTCTTCAGCATTCTCAATCACCTGAAGCGGATAGGCTTTGTTAAAGCCATCTTTTTTCATGTTCGCTAGAATGCTCTGATATATGCGCTCATCTATAGGGAAGAGGTTTGCGATTACGTTGTGCGCCAGCAGTTCTGAAGACAGAACACCTGTTATCAGGTTGCTTGTATTGATGTTATTTTCCATAATACGTATTCCTATTTTTCGGGTTGTGTCCGCAAACGCCGTTAAAAATTTCAGCGTTTACGGACAGGTAAAAAACGAGTGTTAAAGGTTAACCTTATATACTGTCAGGAACCCGTATTATATGGGCGAGTGCATCGGAACAATCCCGAATGTAGGAAGGCTTTTCTTTATGCCCTGAGATTGTCTTTATATATGAGGACGCGTGTGTATGCGCGTATATCACGAAACTTCACTGCCAACTTGCCGCCAGCAATTCCCCTTTCGTGCCGGGGGAATCATAAATTACTCTTTCTATTCTCTTGCCTTTTTTTGCTCCTTTCTGTTATTAAACACCCAGTTTCTAAGTTCGTCCGGCAGGAAAACCACCCGTCCGCCTACCTTGTGAAACTTCAGCCCCTGCCGCCTCAGGTTCCACAAATGTCCCCGGGATATGCCACCCAGGAACTCCTGTGCCGCTTCCACGGACATGAACCCGTTGTTGTTATTTACATTTTCCTCGTGCTTCCCCGCCAATACGCCCTGTATTTTTCTCAATACGGCAGCGTTATCGACGGCCAGAATTTCCTTTAACAGATCTTCTTTCAGGCTCATCAGATAAACCCTTGAAATTTGTTTTCTGCTTAGCTCAAACAGAATAAGCAACAGAAAACCGTTAATGTCATATACAGAGGAACAAGGCTATAATCCGATGTAAGAGAGCATTAGATATACGGCTCTGGATTATAGTTTTTTATACTCGACAATCTTATTTTATCCCGAAAGCTTTTAAAAAGCAAGAGGCTCTTCAAAAAAATTCATCATTTTTTACAGGCCCATTTTGCCTTACTGTTACATATAGTCGTATAAAAACGGAAAAAGGTTACAAAAGATTTGCTATTTATCCTGTAATTTTTTCCTGACAGCTTCAATTTCCTTATCCGGCAGATCCGCGCTTTCAATTCGCTTACCCCTGACAATCCCATGTTTGTCCAGCCATTTCCGAACCGCCGTCTCGCTGACATCGTAAATCCTGCCGATGGTCACGTTGGAATATTTTTCTACAAGAGTACCAAGCAAAACGGCATCGGGGCGTGGCTCTTCTTTGAGATCAAGCGCCGGTACGTCCATTTTAAATTCGTTTATCTTGTTTACTATCTCAATGGCACGCTTATCCGCATCGCCCTTGTAGGTCTCAATCATCTTCTCGTACACCTTGATCATCTCCATCGATTCCCAAGCCAGTATCCGCATAGCATCCCTTGGAGATACATCCTTGGTCGCCAGTAATGACATATAAGTTGTGCGCAGTGAATGAAACGAATACAGCGAACCCCTCCGTTGTCTGTGTGAAAGGCTGTCAGCCCCAGTCAAGGTGTCAAATCCTTTAAGGGCCTTTTCAAATATGGACGTGCATTTTTTTGTAACGTAATGTTCGTTCTTCTGATAATGCTCTGCTATCGCTGGAAACACATATTCATCTTGGCCCTTTGATGCTCTTCTTTCATTCAGCATTTTCCTCATGGTCGCAGTTATCGGTATTCTAGCAGTGTTGCCCGTTTTCCTCGTCTTAAACGGCAGCACCTCGATAAAATCCCTGCCCACATCCTTCCATTTAAGCAGCACTGCGTCTTTAAGCCGGAGCCCTGTCTGACTGCCGGTTATTATCAGATTTCTGTAATCTTGGCTGTCTCTTGCGGCCTCGTCTATAACGGCTTTGAGCATATCTGGCTCCAAAGGCATGTGTCCTTCTGTCTGTAATTCGGATTTTTTCTTCCTCTGAATTTTTTTATTGCTGAAAGGATTGCGATAAGGCAGGGATACAACCGCATCTATGGTTGAGAACAATCTTGACAACAATTTCAGATGATCGTTGTAGGTTTTAGGACTTATCTTGCTATCCCAAAGATGCTTAGAATACTTTAGTGCCGTTTCATGGTCCACTTCCTCTATAAAACCTATTTTGCTTTCACCGCACCATGCCTTGAATTTTTGAAAAACACTTCTGTAGCATTTTTTTGTTTTTTCACTGATATCTGTATAGGCTGGCGTAAGCTCCATCCATTTATCGAAAGCAGCGTCAAGCCCTGTTCCCTTCTTATCGGATTTAGTCAGGACATTTATAACGGTGTCGGCTATTTTCTTTGTCCTTTCGCTCTTGATATCTTCTGCCCGTTGAGCAAGCTCTCCCTTGAAATAAGCCTCCGTAAGCTTTTCAGCCCTTTCAACGGCTTCTTCATAATTCTCTGTCTTTGTAGAAATCCACTTGTCTGTAGCACCGACCCGCAAACGCACATAATAAACCTTGCTTCCCGGCCTGCGGAACGGCTTGATCTTCTTGGCGGTCAAAGGTGAAATAGCAGTGTTTTTCGATTTTTTAGCCATTTATATTTACCTCCCTGGATTCCCGTGAACAAATATAGACGAAGCAAAGGGTTTTTTGATTTTTTCACACTTTTACGGTAGCAGTTCCGGTAGCAGTTGCAAGCGTGAGATAGGATATTTTTTAGAATTCGAGGCTAAAGAAGTGGTAGCGGGGGTTGGAATCGAACCAACGGCCTTCAGGTTATGAGCCTGACGAGCTACCTCTGCTCCACCCCGCAATATGATTTATATGGAGAAACTCCAAAACATAAGTATAAATCTAAAAATCTAAAAAGCAAATACGTTTAGATATCTTCATGAAATATATTTTTTCGCTCAGAAAACAGAAATATTTGAGAATAAATACTGTTTTTTATTTTTTCTATTGATATAACAGGGAAAATACGATATTATAACTAAGAAAGAAACGAAACATAAAGGAGCACCTAATTCTATCATGGAAAATGTTGAAGAATCTCTTGAACTGCATGATAAATATCAGTTTGAAGTAAAATTCACTTATCCTCTCGACAAAACTGTCCCTTACACGGAATACAATGTTGAAACTTTCATGTTCATACCCAATAACCTTTGCGTAAATCATACGACTTACACGAAGGATGATTTTTACAGCGATATGCAGAAGTATATCCGTCTGAAAACACCTACAATGCTTCTCAAAAATATACTCAATGACGATAAGAGTCCTTTGAAGGCCTTGAAAGAAGCCATGAAAACCCTTGTTTCAGAGCCGAACAATGAGTTAAAGATGCTGGACTATAAATATCACCTGAAAATGTTCTGCTCCATCTTCAAAAGCGCCCTGAGAGATGAAACCATTTTTGCCGAAAAACTCAATGACAAGGAAGACGCCGAAGACTATATCAAAAGTATCATCGATTCCACAGAAGACATAGTTAAAAAGTTCAGAGATTTGAAAGATATCATTCATGTCCCGGGCTTGGAAAACAAGTGTTATGCTTTATACCTTTTCGCGGATGAATTTGTCAGCCTGAGCCTCGATAAATACAGGTACAGGATGATTTTCAACCTGGATAAGGCAGAGGTCAAGAATAAAAAGAAAATACGTTCGGAGCTGATAGACCTTCTAAGTGCGGAAATCGAATACAGAAAATCGGCAAGATACAATTCCTGTCCTGATGAAAAATCGGATAACGAAGAGCTGATATACAGAGAAAGCACTCTTAAGAAACTGATGGGCAGCGTACTTTTCCTGAAGACACAGACAATGCGGGAAGGCATCTATATTGAACAGATAGTAATGGGACTCGCGGCGGGACTCGCCATGGCATTTGCCACAGCGGTGGCCTTTCTCTCTCAAAGTAAACTTGAAAACTTCACTTTTTCTCTATTCATGATATTTGTCATAGCCTATATTTTTAAGGACAGAATGAAGGAGCTCACAAGGATTTTCTTTCACAGAAAAATCCAGAAGCGTCTTTATGACCGCAAAACTAATATATATAACAGTCTGAATCAGAAAATAGGTTTCTGTAAAGAACGTTTTGCGTTTTTCAAGGAAAAAGATATTCCTGAACTCATAAAGAAAATCAGAAACAAGGACTATATAACAGAGCTTGACAACGGTTATATAGGCGAGGACATAATTTACTCAAAGAGGTTCATCAAGATATTATCCAAGAAATGCAAAAACCTGCTTGATGATTTTAACGTAGACGGGATAAATGACATAATCAGGTTCAACATCCGGAATTTCCTCGGCAAGATGGATAACCCGACAAGACCGCTCTTCATGCCTATTGAAGGGGATATAAAGAAAATAAAAGGCGGCAGAGTTTATCATCTTAATATGATAATAAAATACGGCATGATAAACAAGCAGGACATATACAGAAAATTCAGAATCATACTCAGCCGTAATGGAATAAAACGAATCAAAGAAATACCCCTTACTATATGAAAAGACAAAAAACGCCGGACTTGAATTTCAGCTCCGGGAAAGCTATATTCAATGTTTGTTTGCCTTAAAAATTTTCAGCAAAAATATATATCGCCTCTTTTGATATCTAATATATGAAAGTAATTTTAGAACATTCTTTTGCAATACAGAACATGATAATTCTTCTGTGTTTTTCCGCATTTTTTTCTTGTTCCGAAACGGCGTTTTTCTCACTTTCCCGCCACACGATCGAGGATCTGAGGAAGAACTCCCGCAAGACATCAAAGGCAATAATATATCTGCTCGACAGGCCCTCACAACTCCTGATCACTATACTTTTCGGGAACATGACTGTAAACATACTTTTCTTCTGTACCAGCGCCGTAGTCGCAGAGCATATAGGGAAAGTCTATGGCGGGGTTTATCAGTTTGCGGCGGGAATAGTGACACTTGTCACCGTCATTATATTCGGGGAAATCTTGCCCAAAGCAATAGGAGTTTCACATCCTCTTCTTCTTGCTCATATTACATCTTTTCCACTGCTGGTATGGCAATATGCGGCGACCCCGTTCAGGATCGTGCTTTTTTTCATAACCGAAAAAGTTGAGCCGAAATCAAAGGAAAAAGAAAAGGAGATAAGCACGAATGAACTCAAAATGCTCCTTAAAATGAGTCAGGAAGAAGGAAAGCTGAATACACATGCCGGAGAAATAATAGAAGACATAATGGAGCTTACATCGCTGAAAGTAAAACACATAATGGTACCGAGGACGGAACTGCTTATGTATTCGGCGGACCGGAATGTTTCCGATGCTGTAAGCTTTGCGTGCAAGCATAAATTCTATTATATTCTGATTTACAAGAATACCGAAGAAAACCTTATCGGTATGGCAGACGCAAAGGAGCTTTGCGTATTGCCGGATAAATCGGGAAAAATCGAGGCATATATAAAAGAGCCTAAATACGTTCCTGAAACTAAAAAAGCCAACGAACTGCTTGACGAAATGATAAAGGAACATATGCCTCTGGTTATAACCGTAGATGAATTCGGTGGCATATCAGGAATTGTTACCGTAAAAGATATCCTCGAAAAAATAGTCGGCAATATGGATGGAGAATTCACAGAACCTGATGAATTACCGGTTGAACAGCTGACAGAGCAGATTTACAAGGTTAAGGGAACTCTCTCAACAGACAGCTGGAAAGACTTTTTCATCGACCCTGTTTCAGAAGACAATGATATTTCGATTTTGCAGTTCAGCACCGTCGGGGGGTTCGTCACCCACCTGCTGGGCAGAATGCCCAAGGAGGGCGATACGGTTTCCTTCAGGAACCTTACTTTTACAGTTGACGAAATGGCAGAACGTAGAATAGATACTATAATTTTAAGGATTAACGACTGAAATGCTTATAAGTATCATAATTTTATTGATATCCGCATTAGGCTCAGCCTTTTTTTCCGGCATAGAGACTGGAAATTACTCACTTAATAAAATAAGATTGCGTTTTTTGGTTGAGCAGGGAAAGTATGACGCCATACTGGTAGAGAAAAACCTGAAAGACCCTCAGATTTTCATTTTCACAGTGCTTATCTGCAATAACATAGTCAATTATATAATTTCCTACATAGTTACGGAATTTTACATGCTCCACAACATAGGCGGAGGCGATAAACTTATATTCCTGTATAATTTTATTCCCTGGTCTTCAGAGATCGCGGCCGCGATGACCCTGATGTTCCCCATGTTAATATTCTGTGAGATGATTCCAAAAAATTTACTCAGGAAACAAGCGGACACTCTGATGTATCTGACTGCCGGAATACAGCATTTTCTTATAATTATTTTCCTTCCTTTCACAATACCCCTTAAATTTTTCTCCCGTTTGTTAACACCCAAAACAAAAGACTTTTCACATGACCTTCAAAACCTCAATATGCAGAAGCTGAGATTTTTTCTAGACGAAAGTAAAAAGGAAGGCGTGATTTCAGACCATCAGAATAAAATGATAAACAAAACAATGCTCATACATATAATGCCCATAGACCAAGTCATGATACCTGTGGAAAAACTCCTTTCGCTCCCGGAAAGCGCAACGCCGAAAGAATGTCTTGACCTTATACACAAAACACCCAATCTCAACCGTATCCCCGTTTATAAGGACAAAAAGAACAATATCACAGGTTATGTTCACTTTTTTGATCTGATTACAGCCATGGAAGCAGGGAAAACTGATATTTCCACGTGCATCAAAAAGATGAAACCACTGAAATGGAATATTACAATCCAGCAGGCCTTTTACGAGTTACAGGGGAAGCGAGAACCAATCGCGGCGGTTGTTGACAAAAATGGAAGTATAATCGGAGTCACCCGTCTCAAAGAACTGGTAAGACATATTACCGGACATTAAAACGGCTGAGAACTTCCCTGTAAATTTCTGTCGCCTCTTCTGAAAAAGTCACAAAAATAACTTTGCGTGGAAAATCTTTATTCCATGAGAATACCGTAAAAACAGCAATATGGGAAGCTTCTCTGAGAGGAAATCCGTAAATACCGGTACTTATGGATGGGAACGCTATAGTTTCAAGCTCATAATCACAGGCTAAAGAAAGACAGCTCATATAGCAGGACTTAAGAAGCTCCGCTTCACCGTTCCCCCCTCCCCTCCAGACTGAACCGGGGGTATGTATGACATGACGGCACGGCAGGTTATAAGCCTTTGTGATAACAGCCTTTCCTGTATCGCAATGTCCGAATTTTCCACATTCTTCCAAGAGCCCCGGCCCCGCGGCCCTGTGTATGGCGCCGTCAACACCGCCACCCCCAAGCAGTGAACGGTTGGCGGCATTGACTATGGCATCAACGTCAAGTCGGGTTATATCGGACTTCAGGACTTCCGCAAGCATTTTACTTTGTTTCTTTTTTGTCGTCAATTTTGACGGGAGGCCCCTCAGGGGGTTTTTGAAACCACGGAACAGGAAGATTAAATTCGGAATCCGGTATTTCCACATTCAACTTATAATCAATGACTGTATATTTCAAAACAGAGCCCCCGGCATCGACAACAGTTTCCTTCGGTATCAGCACTCCATTGCATTTCTCGTATTTGTCAATTGTTGATTTGTACGGAAATTTGCCTCTGAAAGAGTATATATTGGTCTCCATTTTTCTGATAAGGTAATCGTAAGCGTCAAGATAAATAACGCACGGAGACATTTCCTCATTTTTAGGAAAACACACAAGCTTGTAGTACTGCTTCTTGCCCTCTCTGATTTTTGTGAATTCAACTTTCAGGAAAACATTCAGGATGGTATTCGCCGGATGCCCCATCTCCGCGAATTCATGGAGAAACTCAAAAGGCTTCCCTGTTATTTCCTTGTTGCCTTTTTCATTCACTTCCCATGCATGTTTACCGTTATAAAGAATGCTTTGAAGGTAAGCGTCGTTCTCATAAGTTGTCGTTTTCATGAAATTGGGAAGCTTGAATTTCGTCTCGACCACATACTCTTTGGAATTATAACTCGAAGTAACTTTCTGTTTCAATATATATGAAGTACAGTGCTGATATACTCTGTCCGGGTCCGTCGCGCGCTCCATTCTTTCGACGAGCTGCTCAAGGGTTATGTCAAGCGGAACGTCTGTTTCAGGTTCATCAGTTATGCATCCTGAAACAAAGATAAGGCAAGTGACGCTCAGAACCGAAAAAAACAATCTCAGCATTGCGTTCATAAAAACTCCAAGGGCGCATGCCTGCAAAGACAGCGCCCGATTAAATATCAATTAAGCGTTATATGTACTTGACGTGGTCGAACCGCTGCTTCCTGTCCATTCGGTATGGAAGAACTGCCCGCGCGGTTTGTCAATCCTCTCGTAGGTATGCGCGCCAAAGTAATCGCGCTGTGCCTGCAGCATATTCGCGGGAAGCGAAGCCGAACGGTATGAGTCATAATACGAAAGGGCGCTGGAAAAAGCCGGGACAGGTATGCCCGCCGTAACAGCCGCCGCTACAACTTTGCGCCATGAGGCCTGGCATTCATTGATAATCTTAGTGAAGAAAGGATCAAGAAGCAGGTTGGCAAGACCGGGTTTGCTGTCAAAGGCTTTCTTTATATCCCCGAGGAAGCTTGCGCGTATTATGCATCCGCCACGCCACATGAGGGCTATCTCGCCGTATTTCAAATTCCAGCTGTATTCTTTAGCCGCAGTCCTGAGGAGCTGAAACCCCTGTGCGTAGGAGCAGATTTTTGAAGCATAGAGTGCCTTGCGTATATCTTCGATGAAGGACTTTTTATCAAGCTCCAGTTTGCTGGAGGGGCCTGAAAGTATTTTGCTCGCATTGACGCGTTCTTCCTTTATCGCGGAAACACAGCGCGCAAAGACCGCTTCGGCTATTGTCGGGGCCGGAATGCCCATGTCAAGGGCACTCTGGCTTGTCCATTTGCCTGTACCTTTCTGACCTGCCGTATCAAGGATTATATCGACAACGGGCTTGCCTGTTTCCGGATCAATCTTGGCAAGAATATCCGAGGTGATTTCAATCAGGTAACTGTTAAGTTCGCCTTTATTCCATTCGGTGAAAACCTTGTGCATTTCGGCAGCTTCCATGCCGAGGAGGTTTTTCATGAGCCAGTAGGCTTCGGAACACATCTGCATATCGCCGTATTCGATTCCGTTATGCACCATTTTGACATAATGCCCGGCGCCATTATCGCCAACCCATTCACAGCAGGGACTGCCATCCTGAACTTTGGCTGAAATAGCCTGAAAAATCGGTTTTACGTGTTCCCATGCTTCGGGAGCTCCTCCGGGCATTATGGAAGGGCCTTTCAAAGCGCCTTCTTCTCCGCCCGAAACGCCTGTGCCTATGAAGCCAACAGCTTTTTCCCTGAGATAGGCTGTGCGGCGGATAGTATCGGGGAAATAGCTGTTGCCGCCGTCAATTACTATATCGCCCTTCCGCAGGTGCGGTATCAGGAGTTCTATGAAATCATCGACAGGCTTTCCGGCCTTTACCATGAGCATTACTTTGCGGGGGGATTTGAGGTTCGCGCAGAGATCTTCGACAGTATGACATCCGCATATTTTTTTGCCCTTGCCGCGCCCGTTCATGAAATTATCCACCTTGTCAACGGTACGATTGAAAACCGCCACGCTGAAACCTTTGCTTTCCATGTTAAGCACAAGATTTTCTCCCATAACCGCGAGGCCCACAAGACCGATATCACATTTGTCCGCCATCGTTGTATCCTTCTTTTTTATTTTAATAAGTTCTAAAATACGCAAAAGAGTAATAATAGCGCCATTTCGAGAAATTTTCGAATTTTAAATGCTAAAAAAATGATTTTAAAGTTTTAATTGCCTCTTCTAAATATATCTTAAATATTATAAAATAGTTATCAATGTATTTCAGGCATTTAATTTTCTATCAGGACGGCTTTAAAAAAGATGGTTTCTCTGGCAAGGTCCAGTTTGATTTATGAATGGAGAAGGTACCTCGCGGCAGTACTGGCACTCGCTTTTTCAGCGTTGCTCATTCAGATTCTGATAGGACTTATGCTGGGTTATTCGCTGTCCATGACGGCAATTCTTAATACCTCGCGCGCCGACTTATGGGTTTCCGATCAGAATCTGAAAAGTTTCGAATGGGGCAAAAGCATAGATTCCAATCTTGAGTACTATCTGAGAATGCACCATGAAGTCGTTTCGGTAAAACCTTTCCTTCGCGCCTGGTGCAAAGGCAAAACTTATGAGGGTGAAATTATATGGGCCCCAATCTTCGGTATTCAGACTGATGACTCCTGTCTGCTCATGCCAAAGGATTTTACAGAAAAATTTGGAAAACTCCTGAATGAACCCATGACAGTTGTAATTGACAGGTCCTTTGCCAAGAACCTCAATCTAAAAATAGACGATTACACCGAAATAAGTGACAAAAGAGTTAAAATCGTAGGCATCACGGACGGATATAAAAATGACCGCGGCGGCTTTGTTTTCGCCTCAGAGCACACATTTCTGCACATGGTATCATCCAAATGGGTGCAATACCTGCTCGTAAAAATAAAATATCCCGACAGGGCTGATATCGCAGCTCAGGAAATAGACAGCTTCTTCGGCCAAAAAAGCAAAGTCAAAATCTGGACGAAAAAGAGCCTTTTCTGGAAATCCCAGAAATGGCAGCTTCTGGAATCGCCGAACAGCCTGACCTTTATTTTCCTGACGGTACTGGCGCTTTTCATAGGCATAGCCATAACAAACCAGTCCCTGCGTTCCGCCATAATAGCATCGCTCAAGGAATACGCGGCTTTAAGGGCACTCGGCGTGTCAAAGCGTTCGCTGTGCATGGTAATTCTTGAAGAAGCTTTCTGGACGGGCCTGGCCGGGCTCCTGATCGCCTGGGTGATGACTTATATATTTTCCTATATCGCCGTATATTACA
>Ga0209417_1003348_pt1 | contig 21752 bp, 21 predicted proteins | sample RifGroF2_FD_184002 | JGI IMG/M metagenome (GOLD analysis project Ga0209417, IMG submission 184002) | Groundwater microbial communities from Rifle, Colorado, USA - Groundwater F2 (SPAdes) (version 2) | ecosystem: Environmental > Aquatic > Deep subsurface > Groundwater | place: Rifle, Colorado... | reverse complement strand
TGGCTCGCTTTCCGTCGCCTTCGGCGACTCGCTCGCCCTTTTTATTTTTTTATTTTTCATTTATTAGTTGCTTTTATTAAATAGGTTTCGAGTAATTCAGACAAGTTATATTTATCTTTTCTGGTGAATAAATCTGTTAATAAATGCAGGTAATAAGCATGCGAGGACTCCGCAAAGCTGTAATCATCCGCTTTAACATACAAATTATAATCCCCCTTTTCTCTGAGAGCGTTTTGAGGATTAAAAGAAGTAAAAGTTAGGATAGGGCTGTTTTTTAAATTTTCTCTTACATAGTCCGCCGAAATTAAAAGATTCGGGGAAGAACCCGAGCTACTTATTGTTATTAAGCCGTCTCCATCTTTCATTAACCTTTTAAGTATTTCCATATAGGCGTTTTCATAAGAATAATCATTGCTAAAACACGTTATAAAAGACCCTTCGATATTAGAAAATGATGCAATATTACCGTTTTTGGTAAAATCGGTAGAAAAATGCGCCGCCATAGAAGCGCTGGCGCCATTTCCCAGAAAGAAAAGTTTTTTTTCAGTCGTTTTAATTTCTTCAAGTAATTTTAAAACATTAATAAACCAGTTTTCGCGGCTTATCAAATTTTCACGATTTGAAAATTCAGCGTTTGTAATTATCTGAATAAAATGGCTCAAATGTTGTTCAATATTATTTTCCAAGTTCATTTTTACCCAAAACCATCCTGAATAATTAAAATTTTATTTTACCATTTTCATAATCTAATTTTAACATAGAATATCTTTCCACAGAATCGACAGCGCATCGGTAGCCTTTCAAAGGCAATGCGTACAACTTTTTCATCCGCATAATTTTCGGAAATATATCTTTAGGAAAGTCGCTAAACCCTTCGGGAATCAAGTTCAGAACTTTTTTATCAAAACAATAAATACCTGAATTAACCCAGTTTTGAGTTTTTAAAGCTAATTGCTCTTCTGATGGTCTTTCAACAAATTTAACAACTTTGTTATCATCGTTAATTTCAACAATACTGTTGGATTTGCTTCTTTCATGGATAATTATTGAAGCAAGGGCGTTTTCTTTTGATTCATGAAAGTTGATTAAGTCCGAATAATTTAAGTTTGTTAAGATATCGCCGTATATTACAAGAAAATTTTCAGGCTTAGTTAAAATGTTTTCAACCTTTTTAATTGCTCCAGAAGTTCCAAGTGGCTGGTCTTCATAGCTGTATAAGATTTCAACGCCGAATTTTTCACCGTTCCCAAAATATGAAGTGATTTGCTCGGGTAAATAATGCAAATTTATTATTATTTTGGTTATTCCAAAGCTCTTTAAATGGCTTATAGTATGCTCTAAAATGGATTTATCTCCCACTTTCAGCATAGGCTTGGGGGTATCTTTGGTTAATTCGTTTAATCTTGTGCCAAATCCGGCACATAAAATCATTGCATAGGTCATTTTATAATCTCTCTTAATTCAGATATGTTATTTATCAAAAAATCGGGTTTTAAAGTTTCATCTGTTTTTAAGTCTGATATTATAGGTTTTTCGGTATGTTTTCCTGTTAAGCAATGAACTGTTTTACATCCGACAAGGTTTCCTGCTGTTATATCAGACATTCTGTCGCCTATCACATAGCTTTTATTTAAATTAATATTAAATTCTTTGCTTGCAGTAAGTATCATGCCGGGGTGTGGTTTTCTGCATTCGCAATTAATCCTGTATTCTTCAATATTTGCGTTTGGGTGATGCGGGCAATAATAAATTTTATCTATAATTGCATCGGGATTTTGTTTTGTTAAAAGCGTTTTATATTCTTCATTTATTTGCAAAAGCTTATCTTTGGGCATCATTCCCCTTGCAACCGCTGCCTGATTTGTGATTATGAATGTTTTAAATCCCAAGTTGCGGCAATAAGCTATTATATCAGGAGTTTTTTCATACAAAACCACCTGATTAATATCAGTAATGAAATCTTTATCAATATTCAAAACCCCGTCACGGTCAAAGAAAATTGCTTTATTCATTTTAATCCTTTTTAAATATTTATTCGTTAAATCATTCTTTACACCCACCCCCAACCCCCTCCCTCGAGGGAGGGGGCTAGAGTTAGTTTTTGGGCTCGCTACGGTCGCTTCGCTCCCTGCTCGCCCTTTTTGTTTTTTTATTTGCCATTTCTCGTTTTCTTTTTGAAATTGATATAACTGACTCTTGTTAAATTCTTGCTAAAATTATAGCTTAAAAAGAAGTTTTACCTTAATGGTATAATTTAATATTGAAGTTAAGTTTCAGGGATAATTATCTTGAAAAAGAAAATTTTATTAACAGGCGGGAGCGGTTTTGTAGGAAAAAATATCCTTGAATTATTTTTTGCCCAAAAATATGAAATAATAGCCCCGTCAAGCAAACAATTAAATCTTTTTGACGAAAACAGCGTTGATGAGTTTTTTTTAGACAAAAAATTTGACATAATTATTCATGCTGCTTGCAAACCGGGTCACAGAAACGCCAAAGATCTTTCAAGACTTTATTGTTCAAATATAAAAATGTTTTTTCATCTTCTAAAACATTCTGATAAGTTTGAAAGGATGATAAATCTGGGTTCGGGCGCGATTTATGACAACAAAAATTATAAGCCCAAAATGAAAGAAGATTATTTCGGGCAAAATATTCCGCGGGATGAACACGGGTTTTGCAAATATGTTCTGGGAAACTATATTGAGAAGCTTGATAATGTTGTTGATTTAAGAGTTTTCGGACTTTTTGGCAAATACGAGGACTATGCTATAAGATTTATCTCTAATGCAATATGCAAAACCCTTTTTGATCTCCCTATAACCATAAAACAAAACCGCCGATTTGATTATGTTTATATAAACGATTTAATGCCCATACTTGAGTATTTTATTGAAAATAAGCCAAAATATAACGCGTACAATGTTACGCCCGATGAATCAATAGAACTTTATGAGCTGGCTGAAAAAGTAAGAGAAATATCCGGAAAAAACCTGCCTGTTATTATTAAAGAAACAGGCTTGGGGCTTGAATACAGCGGAGACAATTCCCGAATAAAAACAGAAATAAAAAATTTAAAATTTACAGAAATTGATAAAGCGATAAAAGAGTTATATGAATGGTATAATCAAAATCACAGGATAATTAACAAAGATTGTCTTCTTTTGGATAAGTGAGAATATAAAGCAAGATGAATATTAATATATTTGAAGATTTGTTTGTTTTTGAAATGTCAAATAACCACTGGGGAAACGTTGAACGTGGATTAAAGATAATTACTGATTTTTCCAGAATAGTAAGATTTAACAATATTAGGGCTGCTATTAAGCTTCAGCTCCGGGATGTTGATAATTTTATTCACAAGGATTTTCTTGATAGAGCCGACATAAGGTACATAAAGAAAGCCCTTGATACAAAAATGTCTGATAAAGACTATGAAGTTCTCATTAATGCAATTAAAAAAGGAAGTTGTTTAACTATGGCAACGCCTTTTGATGAAAAATCAGTTGAGCTTTGTGTAAATCTTGGCATACAGATTTTAAAAATAGCAAGTTCCGATATAAATGACTGGGTGCTTATTGAAAAAATCGCTTCAACAAAAAAACCTGTAATTATTTCAACAGGCGGTTCTTCATTAAAAGATATTGACGATATTGTTACATTCTTCACCAAAAGAAATATCCAGATTGCTTTAAATCATTGCGTTTCGATTTATCCGTCAGAGCATTATGAGCTTGAATTAAACCAGATAGACTTTTTGAAAAACAGATATCCTGACCTTACAATAGGCTTTTCTACGCATGAATACAACGAAACCCTCGAAACTTCCATGATGATTGCTTATGCAAAAGGCGCAAGGACTTTTGAAAGGCATATAGATATAGATTATGGCGGGATAGCTGTATCGGATTACTGTTCTTTGCCTGAAGACGCAGATAGATGGATTAAAGCCTTTTATAAAGCAAGAGAAATCTGCGGAGGAAGTTCAACTCAAAGAAGACTTCCGCCAAAAAAAGAAATAGAATATCTTGATACACTTGTGAGAGGTGTATATGCAAAAAAAGACCTGCCGGAAGGGCATGTTGTTACCGATAAAGATGTTTATTTAGCGATACCTCTTCAAAAAGGACAAATTTCCTGTAGAGAGCTTATGAGCGGAGAAATCCTGCTTAAAGCCTGCAAAAAAGACGCGCCTGTAATGATAGATATGATTGACAGCCCTTATGCAAGCAACGAATCTCTCAAAAAGCTTATTTATAATCGTGGTTTGTAATTAGGGGGCATAATGACCACAAAACTAACGGAAATTATAAATTTTTCTGAAAAAATCCAGAAAATAGGAACGTATGAAGAAATAAAAGCTTCTATAATCAAGCCTTATGAAGATATTTTAAATAATCTTCAGGAAGTTTATATATTTGGCGCAAAAGAACTGGGGAAAAGATTCTATGAATTCTTTTCTCAGGCAGGAATAAAAGTTTTAGGATTTATTGATAACGACCCTAATAAGCAAAATCAGGAATTTTGCGACTGTAAAATCCTTAATATAAAAGATTTAGCAGATAAAAAAGAGCAAATAACTATAGTTATTGCTTCTATTTATTATTTGCACGAAATTAACAAACAATTAAAAGAACTCGGGTTTAAAAAAGTTGTTCCATGTCCTGTTTTTTATCTTCTTGATAGTAATATCTATAAAGCAGAACCTTCTTTTGACGGGATTGTAGAAGATTTAGCCTGCAATAAGCAAAAATATCTTAATCTTTACAATCTTCTTGAAGATGAAAAATCTAAAATAATTCTGGAGAATCTTGTTAATTTCAGATTAACCTTTGATTTTTCTGTTTTTAGCAGAATTATAGCTCCGGATGCCTGTATAGGACAGTATTTTAAAGAAGATTTTCTTAAATTCGGTGAAAACGATATTTTTATTGACGGCGGGGGGTTTGACGGGGATACGACGCTGAAATTTATCGATAAAGTAAACAATAAATACAAAAAAATATTGTTTTTTGAGCCTGATGAAGATTCGTTTTTAAAAGCTCAGGAAAATTTGAAAAAATATGAAAACATTGAGTTTATAAAAAAGGGCTTGTATTCAAAATCAGCGGTTTTCAGGTTTAATTTGTCAGGAGGTCTTGGAAGCACGATAGATCAGGACGGAAATACAGAAATAGAAGTTGCCTCAATTGATGAAATTTTAGATAAAAAAGTTGATTATATTAAAATGGACATAGAAGGAGCTGAACTGGAAGCATTAAAAGGCGCAAAAAAACAGCTTGAGCAGGGTGTTCAGTTTGCAATTTCCCTCTATCACAAAAGCGAAGATATATGGGAAATCCCTGAATACATAAAACAAATCAATCCTGCCTATAAATTTTACCTCAGGCACTACACAAACGCGATTTTTGAGACGGTTTTATATGCTGTAGTTTAAAAACAAAAGGAATATTATGAAATTTATAAGTATAATTACGCCATGTTTAAATGAAGAAGATAATGTCAGGGAAATTTATACTCGAATAAAAACTATTTTTGAGAATTTGCCTGATTATAATTATGAACATATCTTTATAGACAATGCTTCTACCGATAAAACTATAGAAATTTTAAGACAAATCACTAAAGAAGATAGAAATATTAAGGTTATTCTTAATACAAGGGATTTTGGACAGGTACGCTCTCCTATGCATGCTTTTATGCAAGCCAAAGGGGATGCTGTTATAGGAATATGCTGTGATTTGCAAGATCCTCCGGAATTAATACCCGATTTTCTTAAAAAATGGGAAGAAGGTTTTAAAATGGTGCTTGGAGTTAAAAACAACACCAAAGATACTTTATTAATGTCTTTTGCCAGAAAAATTTTTTATAAATTAATGGAAACAATGTCAGATTCTAATGTTAAACAAATAAAAAACCTTACGGGATTTGGGCTTTATGACAGACAAATTGTGGATATAATGAAAGACATTGATGACCCCTGTCCTTATATAAGGGGGCTTATAGGTGATATTGGGTTTGAACCGGCTCTTATTCCTTTTGACAAGCCTGCAAGAAAAAAAGGGTTAACTAAAAACAATTTTTATACTCTTTACGATATGGCAATTCTCGGGATTACAAGTTATTCAAAAGTTCCTTTAAGAATCGCAACTTTAGCGGGTTTTACTCTTTCAATACTTTCTTTGCTTGTTGCATTCTGTTATTTTATTGCCAAAATCTTATTCTGGTATAGTTTCCCAATGGGAACAGCTCCAATAATAATAAGCCTCTTTTTCTTTTCATCAGTTCAGCTGTTTTTTATCGGGGTAATAGGGGAATATATAGGTTTTATTCATACAAGGCAGCTAAAAAGACCGTTGGTTTTTGAAAAAGAGAGAATTAATTTTGATTAAAGTAACTGATTATATAGTAAAAAGACTTGAAGAATACGGAACAAAGCATGTTTTTATGATTTCCGGCGGCGGAGCTATGCATCTTAACGATTCTTTCGGCAAATCAGAAAAAATCGAATATATTTGCAATCATCATGAACAGGCTTCCGCAATGGCAGCAGAAGGATATTCAAGAGTTAAAGGGGAGCTTTCTGTTGTCTGCGTAACCACAGGACCTGGAGGAATAAACACTTTAAACGGAGTTTTTGGTCAGTGGACTGACAGCGTACCTGTTTTATATATTTCAGGTCAGGTAAAAACAGAAACTCTCACAACTTCCTATCCCGAAATACATTTAAGGCAAATAGGAGATCAGGAAGCTGATATTATAAGCATCGTTAAACCAATAACAAAATTTGCAGAACAAGTTAAAAACCCTTTGGATGTTAAAAGGATTCTCGATGAGGCAATTCATACAGCCATAAGCGGTCGACCCGGTCCTGTTTGGATAGATGTCCCCATGGATATTCAGGGGACTTTTATAAACGAAGAGGACTTGCAACTATCAGTGAATTGTCATTGCGAAAGGACTCCACTTTTTCTGACTAAATGTCAGGAAAAGAAGGAGGTAACACGAAGTGATGACGCGGCAATCCAGTCCTCATTGGTTAATAAGTGGATTGCTTCGTCACAAGTTCCTCGCAATGACGAGATAAATATTGTTATTGAAGAAATACAAAAAGCAAAAAGACCTTTAATTGTTGCAGGCAGCGGAATAAATATTTCTAAAACCCGAGAATCTTTATTGGATTTTCTTGAAAAAGTAAAAATTCCTGTTGTTACCACCCATAACGGCTTTGATTTAATTCCTTCCGACCATCCGTTATACATAGGAAGAATAGGAACAATCGGGCAAAGAGCAGGAAATTTTGCCGTGCAGAACGCGGATTTAATACTTTTTCTCGGCACACGCAACAACATCAGGCAAGTTAGCTATGATTGGGAAAATTTTGGCAAAAAAGCTAAAAAAATTGCTGTTGATATTGATTTAGCAGAGCTTAACAAGCCCACTTTTAATCCGGATATTGCAATAAACGCCGATTTAAGGGAGTTTTTTACTGTCACCCTGAACTGGTTGCAAAACAAGGCGAACTCGAGAACCGTAGTTTTATGCCACTACCCGGTGATTCAGGGTCTATCTAATGATGGACAGATTCCGAAACAAGTTCGGAATGACACTGTGGTTGATTTTCCTGATTTTTCTGAATGGATAAGCTGGTGTAGGGAGCGGAAAGAAAAATATCCCGCGGTTCTTCCCGAATATAAAAATGTCAAAAATTTTGTAAACCCGTATTATTTTGTTGAGACACTTACAAAATGCCTTGCTGAAAAAAGTATTACTGTTACGGGAAATGGAACGGCAAGTGTATGCGCGTTTCAAGCTTCTGTTGTCAAGGAAAATCAAAGGTTTATATGTAATTCCGGTTGCGCTTCAATGGGATATGATTTACCTGCTGCGATTGGAGCTTGTTTTGCCAACAATAAAAAGGATGTGATTTGTCTGGCAGGTGATGGGAGTTTAATGATGAATATTCAGGAATTGCAGACTGTTAAGCATCATAACCTGCCTATAAAACTGTTTATTCTTAATAACAATGGTTATATTTCAATAAAACAAACTCAAAATAACTTTTTCAACGGTCTTATGGTTGCTTCAGACAAAGGTTCTGGTGTAAGTTTTCCTGATTTTATAAAAGTTGCACAAGCTTTTGATTTGCCTGCTATAAGAATTTCTAATCAGGACAATTTAAAAGACGAAATAGAAAAGATTTTGTCAACAAAAGGTCCGGTTGTATGCGAAGTTATGCTTCAAAATGATTATATTTTTCAGCCAAAACATTCTTCCGAAAAACTTCCTAACGGAAAATTTGTTTCAAAACCTCTTGAGGATATGTATCCATTCCTTAACAGGGATGAATTTAAAGAGAATATGCCGGATTGGGATGAATAATGAAAGCGCAATTAAAAAATTTATTTTCTGACAAAAATATTGAAATTCTTTCGCTTATATATATTATCATTCCCTATATTATCTTTGCCTTTGGCTGGTTAAAGCTTTCAGTTGCCTTGATTTTATCTGCTTTAATAACCTTTTCAGCGATTTTGTATATAAAAAAGCTTGATAATAAAGAAATTTATCTTCAGAACAAAAATTTAAAATATTTTTTAATAACTATTCTGATTTTACTTGTGTGGTGTTTGTTATCAGGAATGGGTGGGTTTGGATTCCAGAATAATCCTGACTGGGAAAAAAATAACGCTATTTTTCATGATTTATTCCTGAATAAATGGCCTGTAATTTATAAAGATTATTCTCTTGTTTATTATTTAGGATATTATTTGCCCATAGGACTTGTTATGAAGTTATTTGGCTGGAATATCGGTTATTTATTTTCTTTTTTATGGGGATTTTCCGGATTAATTTTGGCTGTTTACTGGCTAAAAAGACTCTCAGGAAGTTTTTCGCCTTTTATTATCCTGCTTTTTATATTTTTTAGCGGATTGGATATATTTGGTTTAATCATAAAATTTATATTATTTCCGGTCATTCCTCCAATAATAGTTCATGATGGTCATATTGAATGGTGGGCAGATTTTTTTCAGTTTAGTTCAATGACTACAACACTTTTCTGGGTTCCACAATACGCAATGCAGGGATGGCTCTTGACAGGGCTTGTCTTGAATAATATTCAAAATCACAATTCATCAAGAAATTTGTTATTTTTGTGGGCTTTGTGTATTTTTGGAGTTCCGCTTATTTTTCTGGCAATAATTCCCATAATTTTTGCGGGAATTTATAAAACTGGAAGAAAAAAGCTTAAAGAATTGTTTTCATTTCAGAATTTTATAGCTGCGCCATTAATAATTCTTATATTTATAGCTTATTTTACTTCAAAATCCTTCAAGGATCCTTTTAATGCAATGTCTGATTACATGCAAAGCTCTTATTTTATTGTTATTTACGTTCTATTTGCCCTGATTGAATTTGGTTTATATGCCATAGTAATTCATAAATATTTCAAGAATGATGTTATATGGAATGCTACTTTAATTTCTATGATCTTAATGCCTTTTATTAGGATAGGAGGCGGTAATGAATTTGTTATGAGAGGCTCTGCATGTTATTTATTCATACTTTTTATCTATATTATAAGAGCAGTGTGGCAAAAAGGTTTAACTAAACCAGAAAAAGCAGCTTTGGCAATCTTTTTCATTATCGGAGCGGTTACGCCTTTTCTGGAAATAAAAAGGTCTGTAACTCATTATTCTGCTGAAGTTCCTGTTTTATCTAAGCAATACAGTGTGATGAATCTGTATAAATACAGGAATAATTATCAATATCTCGGCGATAAAGAAGCTTTTTTCTGGAAATATCTGGCAAAATTTAATCAACAGTAAGTTTTTTTTCGTGATATTGCTTTTCTGTATTTATATTCCAGATATTATCTTTTGTTTTTACATCATTCATAATATTTTCAACAGCAGTCATTGCTGTTAACATTGAATGATCCATATTGTTATACCTGTGCATTCCGTTTCTTCCTATCAGGTATAAGTTTTCAAACCTGTTTAAAAATTCTTTTACAATATCAAATTGGTTATAAGTTCCGAAATAAGCAGGATAAGCCTTTTTAAACCTGATTATTGTCGCATCGATAACATTTTTTTTATTGATAACACCTATTTTTGAAAGTTCATCTATCGCAAAATCAATAAATTCAGCTTCTTCCATATTCCAGAGTTCATCGCCTTCGTTGCAAAAATACTCAAGACCGAGCCAGACGTTATCTAAATTTTTTACCATATAAGGACTCCAGTTGTTAAATATCTGAAGCCGCCCTAATTTTACGTTTTTTTCCTGAATATATATCCAGTTATCAGGAATAAGTTCACTATCTTCGCTCTTTATTTTCAATTTATCCAACAGCAAACCGACAGTAATAAAATCCCTGTATAATAAGCCGTTTGCAACTTCCTGAACTTTTTGCGGGATAATGTATTCCAGAGAATTAATCAGGTCTTTTACAGGCATAGTAGAAATATAATGGTCTGCATTTGCAGATATTGTTTCACCGGAAGAAGTATTTTCAAAAACAACTTCTGAAATCACATTATTTTGTGTTTTTAGTCTTATTGCTTTGTGATTAAGATGAATTTCTCCGCCTTTTTGTTTTATTATTTCCGCAACTTGTTCCCATAATTGTCCCGGACCGTATTTAGGGTACAAAAATTTTGAAATAAGGCTTGTTTCAATATTTTTTTGACTTACGGAAGTCTGTTTTTTAAACGGCTGGGATAAAAAATGCAAAACCGCCTTTGAAACTGACAGCCCTTTTACTCTCTGAGCTCCCCAATCCGCATTGATTTGATTGCAAGGAATTCCCCAGACTTTTTCCGTATAATCCTTGAAAAAGGTATTATAAAGCTCTTTTCCAAATCTGTTAATAAAAAAATCCTCAAGATTTTTTTCATTTTTTATAGGGAAAATCTTTATTTTTAAATAACTTAAACCCATTTTAAAAATCCTAAAAATTCCAAGATTTAGCATGGTTTTAAAATTCAAAGAAATAGGATAATCAAAGAATTTTCCCAGGAAAAATATCCTCGAAACCCTGTTTCGAGTTAGCATTATTTTATCGGTTTTTTCGCAATCCGCTTGGAACGGCAAAATATTCTCCCACCAGTTCATAATTCTATCGAATTTTGAAAAGAATCTATGCCCGCCTATGTCGATTTTGTTGCCTTTATAATCAACTGTTCGAGAAATTCCGCCTATAATATCTGTTTCTTCATAAATAACAGGAATAAAATCAGTTTTTTCCAGCAATTCATAAGCAGCAGTGAGTCCTGCAGGTCCTGCTCCTATGATGATTACTTTTTTACGTTTGTTTTGCACAAATTTTTCCTTTATTCGCATTCATAGAGATTGATATTTACGAAATTTTTTTGTTTTAAACTAGTACAGGAAGGCTTTATTGTTTTTACAGAATCCTGTATTTGTTCGACACCAAGCATTGACGTTGAAAAAATATAAACTTTTTTGTATTTTTTCTTGTAGTCACTGATTTTTTGGTTAAATCCTTTTTTGTAAAAAATTTGTTTATCAACAACAATATTGAATTTATTTATATTTTTATCAAGTTTTTTTAAATAATAGTTATAAAAATCTTCAACTCTATCAATTATAATTACTGAATTTTTATCCGCATTGTTAGCTACATAGCTTGTTGCTTCTTTCCATTCCTGTTTAGGCTTGTTATAGTAAGTAAAAGTCCTGTTTTGAATTTTTTGAGGAACAAATAAATAAATTCCGAGAAAAACCAGCGATAATCCAAAAATAAAACCCGTTTTAAGAAATTCTTTATTATAGTCAAAAGAAAAAATTATATAACTTATTAAAACATATGTAGCAGGAACTATAAAAATTAAATGCCTCGGGTGCAGGTAAGCGCTGGTTTTATCCAGTATTAAATATACACATATAGGCAAAATTATTGAATAAGAGAGATAAATAAAAGGCGAAGCCAACTTTTTTACCGTAATTTCGTTAGTTATAAAAGCTGTAACCTTTTTGGCATTTAATAAAAGGAAAATAATTATTATCAGCAAAAAAACATAATTTTCATAAAAAATCTGATTAAATATTTGTATTAACGGATTTAAATTATTTACCCGCACGTATGCCGGATTTAGTACAACAGCATACTTTTTTAAGAATGAATATTGAAAAAACAAATAAAAACCGGAAATATAAAATATGTTTATGGTTGCAATAAAAAGAGGTTTTATGCTTCTTTTTTTTATCAAAGAAAAAATCAGCAGGTATAAAATCTGGAAAAATATCGGAATCAATCCCCAGTAATGGGTAAAAATTGTTAATAACGAGAAAACAGAGTATTTTAAAAGTGTTTTAGAATCCGGTTCTTCGTTGTTATTTATTTTATTGATTATTTCAATCCAAAATAAAACAGCAACTGTAAAAAACAATGCAAATAAGCTATAAGGTCTTGCTTCCTGCGAATAATAAAGCATTACGGGCGATAATCCCGTTAATATTGCTGCGCCCAGAGCAATTTGTTTATTAAAAGTTTTTTTAGTTAAAAAATAAATAACAATTATTGATGCAATTCCTGCAAGAAAACTCGGGAATCGTATCATAAATTCTGAATTTCCAAATAATTTTAGCCATGAATACAGGCTTAAGTAATATAAAGGGGGAGATAAATCCGAAAACATGTACACAAAACTGCCAAAGAAAGTTTTTTGGGATGAAAACAGATAAGAATACATTTCATCAATCCAGAGACTTTTATCTCCGAGTGCCCAAAAGCGGATAATTATCCCGATTATTAAAACGATTCCCAGCAAAATATAATGAATTTTATTGGATTTATGGTCTTTTTTTTCCATTTATCCCCAATTCCTGAAAAATATTGTTAATAAAATATTATCATAGTTGAATAAGTTCGCCCATTATGGTATTTTTGGTGGCGGAAGCTACCTTTTATAACCTCTCCATTCGTTCAAATTCTTACTTAAATTCTTGTTGTGACAATGAAAAGTTTATCAACAGCTTTATTAATAATATGTTTGTTTATATTTTCCTTAGGTGTTTCGGCGGAACAAACTTCCTCACCCGTTCTCTTCCCGCAGCCGAACTTAAATGGGATTGTATCGGTTTATTACGACTTAAATGGAGTTCCTTATATCTACATAGACGGTTACACAAAAAAAGACGGCACTGTCATAAAAGGCTATTATCGCTCTTTGCCGGACAAAAACAAACTGAATAACTGGTCCTCAAAAGGAAATATAAACCCGTTTACAGGAAAAAAAGGATATGAATAGCCTTAAAAAACTGCTTTTTATGATAAAATATTCAATATACTTTGGAGTCAAATATTTATGAATAATTATTCAATAGGGATAGATCTCGGCGGTACAAAGATTTTGGCGGGTATTGTCGACACAGAAAACGGTACTGTAATAGAAACAGCAAAAAAACGCACTAAAAAGCTTGAAGCGGACTTTATTGTCCAAAGAATTATAGAAACTGTCGAAAAAGCTATATGCAAAGCGCAGGTTCCTATGTCCCAGATTTCCTCAATAGGCATCGGAGCCGCAGGACAGGTTGACAGAAAAAACGGAGTTCTTCTCGCTGCGCCTAATCTTAATTGTTATGATGTGGAACTTAAGAAAATACTTGAAGAACACTTTAATATACCAACTTTTGTCGGCAACGACGTGGAAGTTGCAACTCTTGGCGAAATGAAATTCGGCAGCGGTGTTGGTTACAACAATTTTGTGTGTATTTTTGTCGGCACAGGCATCGGTTCCGGTATTGTCTGTGATGGTAAACACCTAAAAGGCGCTACCGGAACAGCAGGTGAAATCGGACATATTATCGTTGATTCAGGCGGAAGACTTTGCGGATGCGGTGGACATGGCTGTCTGGAAGCTTATGCATCAAGATCTGCCATTGAAAAGAAAATTCTCGGCTCAATGAAAAAAGGACACAAGTCTATTATCTCTGAATCTATTAAAGACAGCGGCGTGATTCGCTCAAGCGATTTGAGTGATGCCATTGATGCAGGCGATGAAATAGTATTAAATGCTGTAACAGAAGCTTCAGAATATTTAAGCAGCGGACTTGCTTCTGTGATTAATTTTTACAACCCTGAGTTAATCATTCTTGGTGGCGGATTGATGGAAGCTATTGATTTCTTCTATGATCTTACTGTTAAAAAGACTATTGCGAAAGCTCTTGCAGTTCCTGCTCTCAAGACAAAGATTATGAAAACACAATTGAAAGATTTTTCAGGTATCATTGGTGCGGCAACTCTTCATCAAGGATAAGTTTTATTTGTTTTGTTTATAAATGCATCAAAAGAAAGAAAAACTATATCCCAAAGGAGAAACCCACTTTTTTGATTAAATATCAAAAAAGAAGGATGAAGATACGGCTTTAAGTTTCTGAATATTGTTTCAATAACCCAGCGTTTATGATAAGTGCCATTCTGTAAGCATATATTAATTTCATAGCAGCATCCTGACATTTTTTTCAAAATTTGACGAGTCAGGATGTTGTATTTTTCTGCTTTTAAATTACTTTGCGTAACTCTTGGTTTAAAAAAGCCGGTAACAGGATTCGAACCTGCGACCCTCTCATTACGAATGAGATGCTCTACCACCTGAGCTATACCGGCATTAAATTAAATTATTCAGCTTTTTAAATGGCTTACAAGAGCTTTAAACCCTAAAAGATAACTGTCCAAACCAAAGCCGCTGATTTGTCCCACACTAACAGGTGCAATATAAGAATGATGCCTGAATTCTTCTCTTGTATAAAGATTTGACAGGTGAACTTCAACACAAGGCTTAGTTACAGCAAGGATAGCATCTCTTATAGCAACACTTGTATGGGTATAAGCTGCGGGGTTAATTAAAATCCCATCAAAATTCTGTTTAACTTCCTGAATTTTAGTAACAAGTTCGCCTTCGCAGTTTGACTGGAAACATTCAACTTCAGTTCCAAGTTCCCCTGCAAGCTTTTTTATAGCTGCATTTATGTCTTCAAGTGTTCTTTTACCGTATTTTTCAGGCTCTCTTTCACCTAAAAGGTTTAAATTTGGACCATGTACAACAAGAATTTTCATTTTAGTTCTCCTTGTATTTTATTATACCTAAATTATTTTATTTTTATTTTTATGAACAATCGAGCGAACAGATTTCTATATCTGAATTAAAATGATTTTTTATAATATTTTGAAGGTCGTTATTCGCCTGAACCCAATAATTCGATGAAGCAAGTATCTTGACAGCAATTCCATTATCGCCAATATTGAAAACTACCGGATCTGTGCCTTTATGACTAATCAAAAGATCTTTAAGCGCAATTACTTCCTCGAATTTCATACCTTCACTCAAATTTATATTAACAATATTACAGTTTTCCACTTTTGAAACATTGTTAATCATTACACTGACAGAGATTTCTTCATCGCCTCTATGCTGAAGCTTTCCGCCTATTATAACTTTTGATTCCGGTTCTAAAAATTGGTAGGCACGATTGAGGATTTCACTATAAGCGACAAATTCCACAGTTCCTGTTAAATCCTCAATCGTGCCTACCTTAAGCATTTTACCTGTTTTAGTGGTGATAAGTCTAACACTTGAAATCAATCCGCATATTGTAACAAGTGCGCCTTCTCTTATCTCGGCTAATTCCGAAACATTATGCGTTGTAAGGAAAGGCAATTGGTCTTTTATGTTTGACAACGGGTGGCTGGTAACGTAAAAACCCAGTAAATCCTTTTCAAAACTCTGTATTTCGCTGTCGGGAAACTCTTCTTCAGGAGAACCTGAAAGCACAAAAGCCGGAGCATTTCCTCCCGCCATCATGGCAAAAAGATTCATCTGGCCGCTGGCTTTCGCTTCATTTTCTCTTATAGCAGTATTTAAAGCTGAATCAAAGTTTTCGAGGAGCTGTTTCCGGCTTTTTTCAATACTTACAAAAGCGCCTGCCTTTATTAAACTCTCAAGTGTTCTTTTATTAAATTGTTTAAGTTCGACTTTAGTGCAAAAATCATAGAAAGACTTGTATTCTTCACGTTCTCTGCCCTTTACAACCTGCTCCACAACACCTTCACCGACATTTTTTACTGAAGCGAGTCCGAATCTTATATTGTTTTCGTCAGGTGTAAAGTCCGAACCCGATTTATTAATATCGGGAGGAAGCGTTTCCATGTCCATTTTTTGGCATTCTACGATATATTGCTGAATTTTATCCTGATTGCTGCTTACACTGGAAAGCAATGCGGACATGTATTCAACCGGATAATGCGCTTTTAAATAAGCTGTCTGGTACGCAAGAAACGCATAAGCGGCGGAATGCGACCTATTAAAACAATATGCGGCAAATTCTGTCATCGTATTAAACAGTTCTTCAGCCATTTTTGCGTCAACTTTATTTCTGACAGCTCCTGAAACAAAGATTTCTCTTTGTTTATCCATTTCTTCAGTTTTTTTCTTGCCCATTGCGCGCCTAAGAATATCCGCTTGTCCCAGTGTATAGCCTGCGAGCGATTGAGCTACTTGCATTATCTGTTCTTGATAAACAATTGTCCCGTAAGTATCATTTAAAATCGGCTCGAGTCTTGGATCTTTGTATTCAACTTTTGCGCGACCGTGTTTTCTCTGAACAAAATCTCCAACCATGCCGGAATTAAGAGGTCCCGGACGGAAAAGAGCAACCAGAGCACCCAGATCTTCAAACACAGAAGGTTTTAAATCTTTAACAAGCGTTTTCATGCCGGAAGATTCAAGCTGGAAAACACCGTCTGTTTCGCCTCTTGAAAGCATTTCATAGACTTTTTCATCATCAAGAGGAATTTTATCTATGTCAAGTTCTATACCATGCCTATCTTTAATTGATTTTACAGTTTTATCAATAATCGTAAGGTTTCTTAATCCAAGAAAATCCATCTTCAAAAGACCGAGTTTCTCGATATCTCCCATTGGATAAGCTGTAATTACCGTTTTTTCTTTTGAATATTGAATAGGAACTATATCAGACAGCGGATCACGAGAAATTATAACGCCCGCCGCATGTGTTCCTATATTATTTTTAATTCCTTCAACTGCTTTTGCTAAATCAACAAGCTCTTTAACCTGCGGGTTGCTATTATAAAGCTTTTTTAAATCCATTCCGTCTTGCAGGGCATCGTCAATTTTTGTTTTTGGAAGCGAGGGAATCATTTTTGCGTATTTATCAGACTCGGAATACGGTATATCAAGAACGCGAGCAACGCCTTTCATCGCAGCCCTCGCGGCAAGCGTTCCAAAAGTGATAATCTGACATACTTTATCTTTGCCGTACAGCTCTGTTACATAGTTAATAACCTTTTCACGCTTTTCAATACAAAAGTCGATATCCACGTCGGGCATGCTGACTCTTTCAGGGTTTAAAAACCGTTCAAAAAGGAGATTATGCCTTATTGGATCAATTTCTGTAATTCCAAGAGCGTAAGCGATTAAACTTCCCGCCGCAGAACCCCTTCCCGGACCCACAGGCACGTCGTTATCTCTTGCATGTTTGATAAAATCCCACACAATAAGAAAATAAGCCGCAAAACCCATTTCCCCTATGATTTTTAGCTCATATCTCACTCTGTCTTCAAGTTCGGGAGTGATTTTTTCATAACGTTTTAATAAATTTTCCCTGACAAGCTTGTCAAGATAAGATTCAACAGTATGATTTTTAGGAATAGGGTAATTTGGCAGGATTGATTTCCCCATATCAAGAATAAGATTGCACTTTTCAGAGATTTTAACCGTGTTATCTATAGCATTGTTAAAAGTTTCTTCATCCAACCAATCAAAAGATTCCCGTAATTGTTCAGAATTTTTAATATAAAACTCGTTATTGGCAAACCTCATGCGGGAAGGATCGTTTCTGGTCTTTCCTGTCTGCATACAAAGAAGAATATCGTGGCAGACTGCGTCTTCTTTTTTTGTATAATGGCTGTCATTTGTAATTACAAGCTCAAGTTCCAGTTCCTTTGAGAGTTTTATAAGTTCGGGATTGATTCTTTTTTGTCCTTCAAGCCCATGATCTTGCAATTCCAGATAAAAATCCTTACCAAAAAGGTTTTTGAAATATAAAGTTCTTTCTTTGGCTTTCTCGTAATCGTTATTAAGGAGCATCCGCGGAATTTCTCCGCCAAGACAGGCGGAAAGCACTATTAATCCTTCATGATATTTTTCCAGAAGTTCATGATTAATTCTTGGTTTATAATAAAACCCGTCAATATGAGAAATACTAACTATTTTTAGAAGATTCTGATAGCCTTTTTTATCTTTTGCAAGCAAAACAAGGTGGTTATTAGAAACTTTTTTGCTTTTGTCGTTAATATCTCCCTCTATCATATAGACTTCGCAGCCTATGATAGGTTTTATTCCTTCTTCTTTCGCCATTCTGTAAAACTCGATAGCGCCGTACATAACGCCATGGTCAGTTATGGCGGCGGCGGGCATATTGTTTTCTTTTGCATGCTTTATAACCTCCTTGATTCGGGTTGCCCCGTCAAGAAGGCTGTATTCAGTATGCAAATGCAGAGGAACGCAGGCTCTCAAAATTTTACCTTTTTATTTATCCAACTGCATGCATGTTAGCAAAAAATAAGGCTATATAAAAAATTTTTATCTCAAATAGTTTCTAAGTCTTAATAAACTATTATCATCAAGTTCTCGTGTTTGCTTAAATTTTCTGATTGTATGAAGAAAAGCGTCCCCGTCTTTACTGTTCAAAATTTCTTCAACTACATCAACAGCAAAACTTAAATCTTTAGACACATCCACCGTCTGCATAAAAACCCTCCAAAAAATTTCCCGATTAAAACATTTTAATCTTTTAAGAAAGGTTTTTTCATCCTCTAAGTTCTGTAACTTATTTCTGTCATTGCGAGGAACGCCAGAAAGGCGCAACGCGGCAATCCAAAAATTTATTCATCATTTTTCTTGGATTGCTTCGGGCTAAAGCCCTCGCAATGAAGGCTATGTGCTACTTAAAAAACTTCCTCTTGCCTTCATCACCGAATTTATCGTCTTTATAATCGTCATAATCTTCATATTCGTCGATAAGCTCGGTTTCAGGGTATAAATCATTAATATCTGAAACATTTGAATCAGCAATTCCTGAAAAAGTTGGTTCAATTTCATTGCATGATAAAATAATTTCCCGTCTGTCTGTAGGAGGAAGACCTTCTTCTTCATCAAGTATAAGAATTTCACATTCTACATATTTTTTCTTTTCATCATCATAAATTTGTTTAGAAATTGTATGTGCCATGTCTATTCCTCTCCTGTCTGGTTTTTTGATTTGTAACTTTAATTTAACATTTTTATCACCAGATTTAATGGGAGAAAGGGCTAATTTTTTTTCTTTAAAAACAAAATACAGGTTTTAATTTTAATAAAAAATGGTATAAAGAAATTAAATGTTGTAATAAATATTACAAAAGAAAACCTTTTTAAGAAAATAATCCGCTAACAAAGGGGGAAATTTTGTCGGATCACATATTAAAAACTATTTTATATGTCGAAGATGATAAAGATATTCAAACTATCGGAAAAATGACACTGGAAACTTTTGGTAATTTTAACGTAGTTATATGCAATTCAGGAAAAGAAGCTCTCGATCGAATTAAAGACGTAAAGCCCGATCTTGCGCTTATGGATGTAATGATGCCGGAAATGGACGGCATTACTGCAATGATGGAATTTAAAAAAGACGCTGAACTTTCCAAAATACCCGTTATCTTTATGACAGCGAAAGCTCAGGTGCATGAAGTCGAAAAATACAATAAAATTGGGGTTGCCGGTGTTATTATAAAACCGTTTGACCCTGTGCAACTTTGTCCGCAGATAAATGAAATCTGGGAGAAATTTTATGCTAAATCTACAGTCCGAGTTTGAAGAAAAACTCAATACAGCAAAAACTAATTATCTTAAAAGTTTGAATGAAAAACATACTCTTTTAGGCATTTTAAAAGATTTGATGTTTAAAACAGACGATTTAAAAGATGAAAATCTGGTTAATGCTTTTCAGGAAGCTTATGGATATATCCATAAATTATCCGGCTCAAGCGCAATGTTTGGATTCAGTGAATTAGGTCAAACATCAAACAAATTAGAACTTTTATTGAAAGACTTTATAAAAAATGATTATTCTTCAGACAAAAAAATTATTTGTGAAAATTTTGAAATTTTATTAAATGAAATTGAAAAAGCTATAAAAAAGGATTGTATTACAAATAATGATTAATTTAAAACCCAGAGCACTCGTAGTAGAAGACGAAGAACATATAAAAGATCTTTTATCTTATATCCTTGAATCCATTGGTTTTGAGATAACAGGCACGGCAGACAACGGTCAAACTGCTCTGGAATTATTACAAAGCCAAAAACCTGATTTGGCTGTTATGGATATAAATATGCCCTATTTAAGCGGAACTGAAGTTTTAAAAAGATGCGACTGCGCGGAAGAAACTTGTATAATAATGTTAACAGCTCTTACCGATGAAGACACTGTTAAAGAATGTTTATCTCTGGGAGTTTCTTATTTTATAAGAAAAGATACACCTGTTCCCAAAATGATAGAATTAATTAAAAAAACTTGGGAAAATTTTTATAATCAAAAAACAAATTTTCCAAAAGAAGATAAATCTTTGACTTTTTAATTTAAATTATAAAATAAATATTATGAATTCACGATTCTTATACACATTGTGTTAATATTTATATGTATTAACAAGGTACGGCTTTGTGGAGTGAATAATATAACAGAATGAATGAAAACACAGCTTTTTTAGATAGTTTAATTGAAAATAAAATTATTACTCAGGTGGTTCTTGATTATTTGCTAAGCAAAAACGATAATGATGCTTTTGCTGTGCTTGTGGAACTTTCTCAAAATCCTTCCCTAGATAGGGGAAAGCTTGGAACATTATGGGGAAATTCCATAAATGTTGCTCATGTAGATCTTGATAAAACTATTATAAATCCTGATATCTTAAAACTAATACCTGAAGAATTTGCAAGAAAACACAAAGTTGTTGCTCTATACAAATTTGCAGGTGTAATTACTCTGGCTGTTACAAATCCTGAAAATATTATCCTTTTAGATAAAATAGAAAAAATAACAAACACTAAAGTAAGTCCTCTTTTTGCTTTTCCTGACAGTATAGATAAAATAATAAACGAACGTTATAAAAAAGAAGACGAAACGCAAAAAGAAAAAAAAGACGAAAAAGAAACTTCATTAGCAGATCTTACAAAAAAATTATCAAAACCTGCTTCAGTAAAAATCGCTGATGTATTAAAAGATGATGATAAAAAATCTGTAATTTCCGAAAAAGTAAAAGAATATTGGATAAATAATACAAAATCAATTTTAAGCAATATAGAAGATGGTAAACTCCCTTCGACTAAGGTTTGTAATAACCTTAGCAATTCAATACTTGAAGAAGTCCATAATAAAATTGATATGGTTCAATGCGTAAATCAACTAAGAATTAACGATGAATATACGTATTCTCATTGTGTTAATACTGCTGTTTTATGCTCCGTTTTTGCCAAACAATTTGCTTTTAAAGAAACGCCGTTAAAAGAAATCACTTTAGGCGCGATGCTTCATGATTTGGGCAAAATGAGAATACCTAAAGTAATTATGTATAAACCTGATAAATTAAGCAAAGAGGAAATGGATATTGTAAAAAGACATCCTGAATTGGGTTATAAAATGATAAAACAAATGGATGT
>Ga0209417_1003344_pt1 | contig 21775 bp, 18 predicted proteins | sample RifGroF2_FD_184002 | JGI IMG/M metagenome (GOLD analysis project Ga0209417, IMG submission 184002) | Groundwater microbial communities from Rifle, Colorado, USA - Groundwater F2 (SPAdes) (version 2) | ecosystem: Environmental > Aquatic > Deep subsurface > Groundwater | place: Rifle, Colorado... | reverse complement strand
ATGTACAACTGCCTCACCGATTGTTGAGCCGGAATCCGGAGTTTTACTGACTGCTGCTTACTGGACAGGAAGGTTTGCCCACAATGCCAAAACAGGTGAACTTTTGTGGCAGAAGCGTGATGATGACACAAGAATTGCCGACAATTCGCCGGTTTATTACAAGGGAAAATTCCTCTATGCATCTCCTGAATACATCATGGAGGTGGACCCTCAAACCGGGGAGGAGCTTATAAAGCATAAAATTAACTACACCATAAATAACAACTCTCGTCCGGTTGTAACGGATAAGCTTTTTGTACTTGGGACAACCGATAAAGGGGTTGTTGCATTTGATCGTGAGAATGGCTACAAAGAGTTGTGGAACTTCAAAACAAATCCGGGGCTGATTTACACAGCACCGTACACAAAAGATTTTCAGATGACTGTTGAGAGCGGGGCTCTTTTGCTTGATAATGTTATATATTTTGGTGCAAATGACGGATACCTGTACAGTGTTGATGCAAACACGGGTGTTTTCAGATGGCGCATAAATATTGGGTCTCCAATTTTGGGTAATATCGTGAATGATAATAACACCCTATATTTTTCTGATCTGGGTGGTAATTTGTGGGCGATTAAAATTTAACTTCTTTAAAGAAGGCACAATTTATAAAGCAGAGTAACAGAACAGGTTAAAAATAATACCAATTGGTTTACAAAGAGTTTATAGAGCTTACAAAGGTGCGTCTGTCACACCTCTACCCAAATGAAGAGGGGCGGGCGATAGCCGTGAGGCTATTGGAGCACTTTTGCGGCATAAATTCTTATATGCCTTTGGTTGAGCCTTTTGGAGCCATAGCGCCTGAGCATTTATTGCGTCTCGAAAGTGCTCTGCAGCAACTTGCTGCCGCCCGCCCCTTGCAGTACGTTGTTGGTTTTCAGGAGTTTTGCGGACTAAAAATTGTGGTCCGCGAGGGAGTTTTAATCCCCAGACCAGAGACTGAAGAGCTTGTTCTTGCAGCATCGCAATACCTTATAGATTCGGGAAAACAGTATGCTTCGGTAAATATCCTGGATGCCGCCTGCGGTTCCGGCTGTATTGCAGCAGCCCTTTCGGCAAGATTCCCAAACGCAAATGTTTATGCATGCGACATCTCCTCAGAAGCACTTAAGGTAACAACAGAAAACCTTAAACCCTCTTCTCAGCATTTGATTTTAAAATACGATCTGCTAAAATCTCCTCAGGAACAGTCCCCTGATGAGTTGACTGATAAATTTGTCTCAATGAAGGGGCAATTCGACCTCATTGTAAGTAACCCCCCTTATGTGACAGAATCTGAGCAAAAAATGATGAGGCCGAATGTGACCGAATACGAACCTCACATGGCACTCTTTGTTCCCGATCACAATCCACTTCTCTTTTACAAAGCACTGGCCTCTCTTGCAGATAACCATCTTAAACCCTCAGGAGCAATTTTTATGGAGATAAACGAACAATTCGGAAGGCAAACATCAGAGCTTTTTAATGGAGGCAATTATTCAGAAAATGAGATAATTAAAGACCTGTTTGGGAAGGACAGAGTTGTGAAGGCAATAAAAAAGTAAAAATAATTTTCAAAAAAGTTATCAACCGTAACCATTTTTTTATACATTTGTCACGCTAAACAATGAAAAGAAATCTGAACATACAAATGTGGTGGTGGCACAAGTCAAATAGATTTGTGAGTACGCCTTTATATGTATGTTAAGCCAGAATTAGATTAATTATAATTTAACCATAACAGAGGTCCGATGCTCACGCATCGGGCCTCTTTTTTTATTCACAATTAATATCTCTTTAACGATGAAGACAACCAAAAAGTTCCAGTTAAGCGAAAGCGAAATTCCTCAACGGTGGTATAACATTGTGGCAGATATGCCCAACAGACCCAAACCACTGTTAAACCCACAAACCAGAGAACCTCTGCAACCCCATGAAATGGAGGGGCTGTTTGCAAAAGATTTGGTAGAACAGGAATTTTCAGCTGAGCGATGGATAGATATCCCCGAAGAGGTAATTAATTTATACAAAATATACAGACCCACACCTCTGGTCAGAGCCACAGCCCTCGAAAAAGCGCTTGACACACCTGCCAAAATCTTTTTCAAAAACGAAAGTGTAAGCCCGGTTGGGTCGCACAAACTCAACACAGCCCTTGCACAGGCATATTACAACAATAAGCAGGGAATCAAAAAGTTAACCACAGAAACCGGAGCAGGCCAGTGGGGCTCTGCAATGAGCATCGCCTGCCAGTATTTCGGGATTGATCTGGTTGTATTTATGGTCAAGCGAAGCTTTGAGCAGAAACCGTACAGAAAGATCGTTATTAACAGTTACGGCGGGCAGGTTCATCCATCACCAACTAATCTTACCGAGTATGGAAGAAAGGTGCTGGCTCAGGACCCGGATTGTGGAGGAAGCCTTGGAATGGCAATCTCTGAGGCGGTAGAGATGGCGGTAACTACTCCAAATACACGATACACTTTGGGAAGCGTTCTAAATCACGTGCTTTTGCACCAGACAATCATCGGCCTTGAGGCAGAGAAGCAGATGGCAATGGCAGGTGAGTATCCTGATAAGGTAATTGCCTGTTTTGGTGGTGGTTCAAACTTCTCAGGAATATCTTTTCCTTTTCTCAGACACCGTCTCACAGATGGTACTCCAACCGAATTTATAGCAGCAGAGCCCGCCGCATGCCCGAAACTTACACGTGGCAAACTGGAATACGACTTTGGCGACACAGCCGGCATGACCCCCCTCATACCCATGTACACCCTCGGTCACGACTTTCAACCCGAGCAGATTCATGCAGCCGGCCTTCGCTACCACGGCGGCGGCCAGCTTGTAAGCCAGCTAAAGGCAGATGGCTATATTAATTCATGTGCTATTGAACAGGAAGAGACCTTTAAAGCCGGCCTCCTCTTTGCAAAAACAGAGGGCATAATTCCTGCACCCGAGTCAACTCACGCCATTGCAGCAACCATCAGGGAGGCACTCAAAGCAAAAGAGAGCGGAAAGAGCGAAGTAATTCTCTTCAACCTCTCCGGTCACGGCCTGTTAGACATGGGTGCATACGAAAACTACCTGTAATCAATCACTTAAAATAAAAAATTTTCACAATAGGTGTCCGCTGAACTCAAATCTCTGCGGGCACCTTATTTTATAAGGGTTTTAAACGTTTTTCACAAGTGTAATTATGGAACTAAATAACACTTAATGAGTAGTTTGTGTAGAAAATATTTTGTTTTAATATTTTTATTCCTATATATTTGCATTGACATAAAGCGCTGAATATTAATCGATCTTAATATATCAAATTTGTTCTGACATAAGTTCTTCAGTCTTGCAAACTGAAAAACCGCTTTGAGTTTAACCAAAAAAACAACCCTGTCGAAAGGTAACAGAATTATTAATTTAAAAACAAAACGATTTTCAATATTTTATCTAAGGTATGTAATCACTAGTGTCCAGTTGAAGACTATATAATTAGTTATAATATTAATAAAGGTTGTTATGTTGGTTTTTCACTTGGTCGATTTGAAATCAAGTTTTTGTCTTAGGTCAAAAAATAACTACACTCATTTGGGTAAATTAATTAATAAACAGCTTATTATGTTTAAATCAGATTTGCAATTTCAGAGATGCATTGACAGCTATAAAGGAGAATCTCTAACAAGAAGGTTTACCTGCAGCGAGCATTTTCTGGTCATGAAATTTGTTCAATTAGCTGAAAGAGACAGCCTTCGTGACACTGAATGCAAATTGACCGCTTTTTGGTCAAAACTTTATCATACCGGACTTAGAACTGCAACCGCAAAGGACACATTGGCCGAGGCTAACGAGAATTGCAATTGGAAGATGCAAATCGGTTATGCTCAAATTATCATCAAACAGGCTCGTCTGTTATATGTCAATAATACTTTTTTCAGACCTATCAGCTTGTACACCTTTACACAAACTTTTTAATTGCCTTGTATGAAAAAAATCAAAAAACTATTTACTGGAAATATTTACTTAATAAACTTGTCCGATTACCCATTCCTGTTGCTATGGGAAAATCAAACAGGACAGCAGTGTATGATTATATGAAAAAACGGATACTTATCGTAGAAGACGATGTTGAATTTGGTAGTCTTATTTGTGAGTTTTTACAATCTGAAAATTTTGATACTTATTATTCCGATGGAGGAATGGAACTATTACAATTTATTGAGAGTTTTGCGCCTTGTTTAATCCTTATCGATAGGAATTTACAGGGTATTGATGGATTAGATATAGTTAAGTTCATTCGTAAAAAGGGTAATGAGGCACCAGTTATTTTTATAACTTCACTTATCGATGATGCAAAAGTAATTGAAGGATTAGCAATGTCAGATTGTGAATATTTAAAAAAACCATTTGGACTGATTGAGTTGAAGATGAGAATTGAAAGATGTTTTCAATTGAAAGATGCAGAAAAGCTCTTTTTCTCAAAAAAATACTATATACCCGAACTGCTTGCATTGAAGAAGGATAATCAAATAATTAATCTCTCAAAATCTGAAAATTCGCTTCTACATTTGTTATTTAATAATCAGGAAAAAGTCTGCTCTTTAGAATTAATTATTAGCAAAGTTTGGGGCGATTCCAATCTTGAAAGGATAAACAGGGTAGATGTTTTAATAAATAAATTAAGAGTGAAGCTTAAAGGTATTCCTTATATTATTGAAAATCGCAAAAAAGTTGGTTACGTTCTTAAGAAACGAGATTAATATATCTACGTCAATTTCTGACAAACCTTTTCTCAATTTATTATTGATTTCTCCCAAAGGCCAATATTATTAGGATATGAAGCTATTATGGAACATATTCAAAATGAGAATAATCTTTTAAATTCCATTCTCCTCCCCAATTTATTTTGATATTCAAATCAGTCGCTTTTTTCTTAATATGTACGGCAATAATATAAAGTAATTCAGGGACATATGATTCGTGTATTCTAATTCTTCTGTTTATAAGAGGGTATAAATCTAAAGCATAACCATATCCATCTTCTTTCATTTGATGATTTGATATTGTATTTACTCCATCACAGTTTGTTACAATAGTGCCGGGCAATGAACGCCCTTGAGCATATAAGCTTTTTTGACTTGTAGTAGAGCGAAGACCTTCCGTAATAATAAATGGCACAGGAGAATTAACTATTGCTATTTTTATAATTTTGCATAATTTCGGGTGAAGACCATCAAGAATAATAAGATTTTTTTGAATTAGCTCTTCATAGTACACCTGCTCGAACTCATTCATTTTTAGTATTCCAAAATGAGATTTAAAATATAGCTTTTTCTTAATACCAAGATATTTATTTACAGAGATTAACTCCTTGTCAAGCAATACATAAGTATAGTGATTAATGTGGTTTAATAAGTTAATTTTCAATTGTTGAGAATTAATCATTAATGCGGCATAAAAGTGCTTGGGTCTAGGTATTATGTATGATAATGTTACAACCTCTTCTAATGTTAAATCAGAATGCTTTTTGTCGAAATAAAAATAACAGGCATTAGATAACCCATAGACTTCTGGGGCAAATTCGATAATATTGAAATATAGTTCTATGATTGTTTTTTTATCTATTTTATAATAGTTTTCTAAAAGTAATGCAAGTGCTACTTCTTCCGTTTTTCGGATTATATTCCTGTCATGAGATAGAAATAAATTACGGATTAATTGCATTGTTATTGTACTTGCACCCCGGGCAATGCGTTGCTCCTTAAAATTTACAGCAATGGCAAGCCCGATGAATTCAGTAGCTACTCCTTTATGGACCCAAAACATTGGATCTTCTGTGCAGATTATAGTGTTAATTAAATCTTCTGAAATATCTTCATATACGATATATTCAATATTACGATGCTTGAATTTTTCATCAAATAAGCTTATTAGATAATCTTTGTCTATATCAATGGAGATTTCTTTACTTATGTCATTGAAAGAGAGATTATCATAGAAAATTTTTGCATATACATATGGGTTTTTTATATTATTAGTTTTTTTCAAATATACCTGCAACTGGAGTTTGTCTTCAGACCATAAGTTCTTTAAGATTTCTGATGAAAAATTTGGTGAAAGCAAATCTCTAAAATCATTCCATTTGAACGGAAGATCAATTATTAATTCTTTATACCCTTTCTTTGAAGTTAATTGCAATAAACACGATATTTTTCCATAATCAATTCCAACAAGTTTTATCTTTTTTCCTATTCTAAATGCAATTGCGACAGTTCCAAATCTAAGCGGGATAGCTGATATTATATTCATTTGGCAGGTCAGGTTTTTCAATGATATTTCACCTACAACTGCCCAATTAAACAAACTCCTGAATAGAGATATTGTACATTTTGCACTCCCTATATTAACGATTTCATTAGGCCGATCTTTTTGAAATATAGTAATCTCATTAAAGTATAGTGAGACTCGATGTTTATTGATGGAATAGTCTTCAATTTTGCACACTAATCCATATTTCTTAAAGTAGTGTATTGTTCTATTGATTATTTTGGAAATCAGCCAGTTATTTATACATTCCATAGTGTGTTTATTCAAATCCTACTTTCAGGATTTTTCGTATTGGCATTATAAATCGTTCAAACAGAGAAATGTCGTCAGTAATAATGTCAGCATCTGCCTGCATTTCCGGGAGGAATGGTAAATTTTTGTTGTATGTTGTTTTTAATCCCTCCGGTAATTCAATTTCAACTATATAATAGTCTGACCCCTGACTATTTTTAATCGGCACAGCAGAAATGTTTTTTACAAATCCTTTAACAATACCATATTCGTTGTCCGGGAAATTTGCAAATTTGATATTTACTTTTTGTCCCGATTTTACTTTCCCCGATCTCGTCATTGGCATCTCAGCTTTACCCATCATTTTTCCTTTTTCTGTAGGAACAATAGTGAACACTGTTTCTCCTGCAACCACATTCTGATTTGCTACCCAATAATTAGAAGAACTTACCTGACCATTTATAGGTGTGATCAAAACATAATTCATTTCCCATGCTTGTATTTCATTAATTAGTTGGGACATCTGATTTCTCAATTGAGTTTTTAGAGAATTTTTTTTGTCTTGGTACTGATATTCTGTATCGAGGAGAGTTTCCTGTATTTGAGTAATCTGCATTTCAATATTTTTCACAGTGGAATTCATACTTTCAAGAGTCAACCATCCTTGTAGATATTGATTTTTTGAAGATTCTATTTCTTTGGAAGAAGTAAACCCTTCATTATGCATGATCGAATCTCTATAATATTGTATCTTAGCAATCTGAAATTGGTCACTGACAATTTTCTTTTGGATTTTTGCATTAAGATAATATTCATTATATTGATTTAACCTTAGCTTCATAAAAGCTATTTTTTTTATATAGTATTGCAATCTAATGAATTCGATGTAATCGAAGAGTACAGTATAAAAATTTGAATACGATGTTTGTACTTGCCCTAACTTTAACTCTTTCGGAGGCAGATAAATTATTGTATCTGACTGCAAATTCAATTGTTTTATGTATTTCTTCAAAAATTGTATATCAGAAGTATTGGCAGGATTCTCAATAATGCTGAGGTATTCTCCAGTTTGGACATATTGTTTGTTAATAATTTTGATCTCACTTAGTTTTCCAGAAGTCCTTGCTATTAATGCAATAGGAGGCTGAGAACCTGTTAATACCATGGATGTAGATATTTTATCAGGATATTTAAATGCTACACTTCCTATTAAAACCGTAAATAGGATAATTCCTATAACTACAATTCCTCTTCTTTGAATCCACGGCGGCATACTCCCAAGAATATCCTGGAACTCTTCACTCTTAAGTTCTATCTGTGTTTTTGAATCAATATCTTGTTTGGAAGAGCTAATATCTTTAATATCCATAGTAGTATTCTTCTGATTTTGTTATCTGCCCAACTCCAATTGATTTTTTACTAAGGTATAATATGCGCCTTTCTTTTCCGTTAGTTCCTTATGGGTGCCCTCCTCTATAATTTTGCCCTTATCCAAGACAATTATATTATCGGCATTTTGTACAGTGCTTAGTCGGTGAGCGACAATAACCACAGTTTTACCTTTGTAAAACCCGCTCAGATTGTCCATGATTATCTTTTCATTATTTGCGTCCAGAGAATTAGTTGCTTCATCGAAAAACAGGAATGTCGGATTTTTATATACAGCGCGTGCAATTAATAATCGTTGACGTTGTCCTTGGCTGATGCCATTTCCTTCCATCCCAATTTTGGTGTTGTATTTAAGAGGCAGTGATTCTATAAAATCTTTAATATTCGCAGTCTGTACAGCGGACTGCAAGTGCTCTTTATTTATTATATCTTCTCCTATAGCGATATTATTAGCTATTGAGTCGGAAAAAATGAATCCATCCTGCATAACGGCTCCCGATTTCTGCCTCCATAGGTGTGGATTTAGATCGGCAATAGGAGTATCGTCAACTTTAATAGAACCCTTGTTTGGTTTGTAAAATGCAAGTAAAAGTTTTATTAATGTGGTTTTGCCGCTTCCGCTAGTTCCGACAATGGCAGTTATTTTATTTTCGGGAATGGTAAGGCTTATTCCATTTAATACATAATCCCTGTCGGCTCCATCATAGCTAAAATATAGATCTTCAATGCGAATCGTTTGTTTTACAGGGAGTTCGTTGATTTTGTTTTCGATAGTTTGTTCTTCATCTTCTTTGTTGTGAATCTCATTCAGACGTTCCAGACTTATTTTGGCATCCTGTGCAGACTGTACGAACCCGATTACCTGCCCCACGGGGCCGGATAATTGCCCAATTATATAACTAATTGACATCATCATTCCAAGAGTAATATTACCATCGATAACAGAACGTGCAGCAACGTAAGAGACAAACAGAGATGTTGTTTGATTAAAGAATGCGGAACCGATTTGCTGGTATTGTCCAAGGGCGAGGCCCTTAATACTTATTTTAAAAAGCTTTACTTGGATACGTTCCCATTTCCAACGTTGCTGTTTTTCACAGTTATTCAGCTTTATTTCTTGCATTCCTGTTACAATTTGCACCATATTGCTCTGTTCTGCCGAGGCTTGTGAAAAACGAGCCATATCAAGCTTTCGACGATAACGCATGAACATGAGTATCCATGTTACATAGAGGGTATTACCTAGTAGAAATATTACTAAAATTAGTATATTATAATACATAAGTATTCCAGCGAATATAAAAAAATTGACAAAAGAGAACAAGGTTGTAAGAGTTGACCCAGTAAGGAATGATTTAATTCGATTATTGTCTCCTATACGCTGCATAATATCTCCCACGTTTTTGGAATCGAAGAACCTGAGAGGTAACTTCATGAGTTTAGCCAGAAAATCAGAAATTAATGAAATGCTAATACGACTGTTCATATGGAGAATTATCCAACTTTGAATAAAATTTACGGTAAGCTGGGTAATAAATAATATTAGTTGGGCAATAAGGACTAATGTTACGAATCCAATATTGTTATTTCCGATTCCTTGATCTACCATAGATTGGGTTAGAAATGGCAGAATTAATGATAAAATACTGCCAATTATAAGCCCAAAAATAATTTGAAAGACCTGGGATCTAAATGGTTTTAAGTAACGAGCAAAATATCCAAAAGTTCTTTCCTTATAATCAATTTCCTCTTGAGAATAAAAATCAGGAGTCGGAGTTAGCAATAATGCTGTTCCCACTTCTTCCCCGGCATATTTGGAACTAATCCAACATTTCATAAAGGCCTCTTTGGACAGGGAATATTTCTCTCCAACCGGATCTGATATTTTTATTTTATAACACCCTTTTTTTGTCTCCTTAATTTCATAACAGACAATAAAATGATTCTGGTTCCAATGAAGTATACAGGGTAAAGGTTTTTCGTTAGCAAGCTGTTTAAAAGTAATTTTAACACCTTGGGATCGGAATCCAATAAACTCGGCAGCATCACTTATTCCCAACATGGATACCCCGGTGCGAGTAATAAAACACTTTTCTCTTAGATATTGGACAGAGTAACTACGACCGTAATATTTTGCTATCATACGAAGGCAGGTTGGACCGCAGTCCATGGCATCGAGTTGTGTATAGAGAGGAAAATAGCGTGTCATAAATTAAAATTTAGCTATCTTATACAACACAAATTCGATTTATCTAATATGATTTCATAATTAGAGGGGGAAGGGCATAAATACTGATAAATGCAATTAGAACAAGGTTCTACATCCCGGATTTTACGCCAAGCAGTATTGATAATCAATTCACTTTTGATTAGTTCTAATATTGAATTATTAACAATATTTCCTAATGCTGGGCGGTTTATATTTGCGTATACATCACCACTAGATATAATTGTTAAGGAACCAAAGAAATTTGTATTAAGTTTCTGATGTGCAAAAATATTACGCATCGAAAACGTTTCTTGCAAAATGTCTTTTGGATCAGTAAATACATTTTTCACGAAAAAATCATGATTAGTCTTGATATAGACAGGATGTATTACATAGTTGTTAATAAAGAATTTTTCAATTAAATCATCAACCAATGTATAGTCATTGATTCCAGTTATGTAGAAGTGATAACAATGATTATAATTTCTTAATAACTTATAACAATTGTCCCAAACGGAATTATTTATTGGGAAGGTTGTTATTATGTCATATTTAAAATCAGAAAAAATATTGATGCTATTTGTGAAATTTGCATAATGGTTCCAAATATGCACCCTCGATGAAAAGTCTGAAAACAATGTTGATAATTCATTGTAATAAGGATATTTTAAGACATTTCCACCGATCAGATTTAATTTGCCTACAACACCGTATTTGATTTGTAAAAGTATATTTTTTAATACACTAATCTGTAATATATTGTTTTGCTTAGAGGATTTTTTTATGCAACATGAAGCTTGTTTTGAGTAAGTATCACAATGAATGCAATTTAGTTCACAAGAATCGTTTAGATATAAATTTAACTCAAGCAAATACTGAAGAACATCTTCTCCTACTTCTCGTCCCATATCATCTTGGAATCTATTGACATCACGTTGTAGATTGAGTATTGGCATCATCTGCACTGGTTTCTCAGGTTCTTCTGATACGTCATTGATATTTCCCATTTTTTTTTCGCAAAACTCAACAATGAATTCATAACAAGGAGATTGAGCCAATTTTACGCCATCAATGCATATCGCCCCTAGGTTTTTCTTCTCATGTAATGCTTTTAATATATCAATAAAATCAGGATTAGTAACAATCATATTATCACCATTTACTGTATTATATAAAAGTGCATTTGAGTCTTTTATATTACAATAAACATGAGGGGCAATATATAACCAATATTTTTTGTCTTTTTTTATTATCATTTTTGGTATTCTTGTTGCTATTTATTCTACAATTACATTTTCCATTATCCTGTAATATTCTTCAGGATGATTGCGTAAAAAATTCATTTGTTTTGATTTGTATACCAAAAATTCAGTCTCATTCACGAAACCAGGGCAAATAGGGTGGTCTTCTTCCAATTTTGGTATATTGAAAATACATTGGATACATGCTTTAGTTTTGTAGCATTTATGGCATTGTTGGTCAAATTTTGCGTAGTAGCTATTATATTTATTTGCAATAGCATCTAGGTCAATACATATTTCGGATTCGGAAATCATTCCCAGTTCAAATTGCTGCCCTATACGTTCGCAAGGTAATATCTTCCCGTTTACAGTCATGAATAATCGTCTGCTGAAAGGAACACACGTCCCGGTAGGAATAGACTTTTTTTGGTCATTCCCAAATATTAAATCAGTATAATTACGGTAAACAAATCCGCTATATTGATGTATAAATGCAGTAATGCTTTGGTATGTAGCAGATTTTAGAAACATATCCCGCTCGATTACTTCATAATTCTCTGCCTGATACAAACTTTGATAGGTATTACGATAAGTTTGTCGGAAAAGCTCAATTTTATTTTCACGAATACCCATATTGTTAAGTTCTCCAATACTTGGGATTTTGTTATAATCAGCTTTAAAGTATTTGTAAATTTGTTCTACACTATTTCTATTGTGCAATACTGAATTGAAATTGACTTTTGTTTTAAAATATTCAGGATATTTTTGGAGAAGTGTATCAATATTATTTTTAATATCTGTGTATGCTGGTTTGCCTGTTTTATATACCCTGTATGAATTATTGAGTTCATTGCCGTCTAAACTTATTAGTAAATTGAAATTATGTTTTACCAAGTAGTCTATATTTTTTTGAAGTAATATCGCATTGGTAGTCATTGAAAATACAAAATTCCGGGACTTAACTTCTATATTTTCAACATATTGTACGATGGATTTTATAAACGGCATATTTAAAAGCGGTTCGCCCCCGTAAAAACTGATAAAAACGGTGCGAGTTGCAGACATATTATATTCTGAATTCCATAATTCAACTAAATAATTTATCATTTTTATTGCAGCTGGCAAACTTATATTCTTATTTTCACGTAAATCATAATCATTGTAAAATTCACCATATGCACAGTATTTACAACTAAGATTGCAGGCATCAGTAACCTCAAATGTCAATTGTTTAAGGTTTGCTAATTGATATCTGATGTCCTTTGCCGAAATATATTCTTTCATTATTTTATCAAATTTCGATATCTTGCTTGATCAATAACATATGAAGAGAGACTATATTCTGCCTTTTCATATAAGCAAGGTACAGAACCTTTATATACTCGTGCATCATAGTTTTTTTGTACACATGGTCCCATACATATTGGAAGCATATTGCATTTTTCACACCTTTCATTTTCGAATGGCATAGATTCATAAATTTTCCCAAGTAAACCATCATTCCAATCAATTATCCCGGAAGGTTGTAGAATCCCAATTACCTTATCTTCTCCATAATCGCGAGCGGTACATTTGAAAATTTTACCATTAAAATTTATTACATAGTAATGAAAACTGTCCGCGTAACAACGCTGAAAAGTTTGTGGTCTATATGCCCAAAATCCAGACCGGAAACCCGATTTTTTTATATCTTCTTTCGCTTTTTGCAACAATTGTCGTATTTCATCTGTACATTGTACTTGCCATACTCTTTGAAAATCTATTGTTATACATCTTTTACTATTCTCGGAAATATCATTTAAGATATCCTGAATATTTTTTAAAGTCTGCATGTCATAGTTAATTCGGAGTACAATTTGAACATTTGGGATAAATTCGCATATGAGGTTGATATTGTTGACTATATCTTTGTAAGTACCACGTTTGTCAGAATAATATTTAATTTCATTATGCCGCTGTTCGTTGCCATCTAATGTTATTTGAAAAAAAGCAAAATTGTGATCCCGCATTTGCTTAATTCGGTCAATATTTAATAAAGTAGCATTAGTTGTTATTATTTGCGAAAAGGTAACATTATTTTTTAATGCAATATTTTTGGTGAAGTTGGAAATTTTACTTATTACTTCATCAAAATACATAAGCGGTTCTCCCCCAAACCAATCCAAAGTGATGGATTTTGCATTTTGAGTTGTTGCTAAGAATTGTATGTGATTATTTATATTAGTAATAACATCATCACTCATCTTCTCTTTATTATGTTTTGCTCCTGTATAATTAACAGAGCAATACCAACATTTTAAATTACAATCCAATGTTGGATTGATTGTAATTCTATAATTATTATGACAGTATATTCGCTTTTTGTTTTCCAACTTTATAAAAGCCAGTTCATCAAACTCTTGATTGATTATGAATCCTGATTTTTTAAAAGCATTATATAGATTGGGATATATGCCTTGGAATTCAGGCAAATATTCAAGTAATGTTTCAATAGATGCATAATCTTTGAAACTAATAGGTAGGATTTTATTGGATAGTGTATTATATAATAATATACAATTGTCATTTTCTATTTCTATGTTATATCTACTTACTTTGTCATTCATAGTTTAAAAATTATAATATTAATATTCTCAATCGCCATGTTTTTCGTTATGATTTATTTTTACGGTTATCTTCTGCAGATCTCCTTCACGTTTCAGATCAAATACCATTATGTCCTTTCTCAAGAATTTGTTAAAAATTATTGGAGTCACACTTTGAATGGGCATATCATTAATTTTAATCACTTCATCTCCCTTTCGCAAACCGGCTGTTTTAAAATAATTTTCTTTATAATTAGCAACATCAGTAATTATGTATTTCCCGGTAGTATTTTTTTGAATATTAAAATAATATCTAGGATGCAAAGGATTAATTACTCTTTGAAAATGCTTCACCGGTTGCAACCCTAATCGCCTGTTTTTCATATCGAAAAACACATTAAATCGTTTAAGGAAATTAAGGCCTATGGTATATGAGGGATAGGGGTAATTGTAATATTTGTATGTATATATACGCAAAGAATCCATAGAGAAATTATCAGAAAGAGTACATTTTACTTTATAATGTTTAGTATAACTATCAAGAAATTTTGTCCAGACAGCATCAGTTCTTTTTTCAAAAAATCCAAATTCCGGATTAATCGTATTTAACGCAATGTCCCATGGCATTCCTAAATCAATACAAAAAAGTTTTTTAGCAATTGATAGTGTATCCCCATCTGAATCTTGGATTTTTAAAGGAAGCTCAACATAATATCTGGGTATATTTTTAGGACCTAAAAGAGGATAAATAAGAGTATTTTCTGGCATTTTAAATCCGTCTGCATTATGAACTTCCAAATAGTTATAATCAAAATTCAGTTCCCATACATTAACTGAGTCCTCTGGCGGAATATTGAAAACTCCTTCGTCACCAGAGGGATTGTTGCTGTTTTTTTTATAATTAAAAACCGTCATACTTGTATAATTGACTAAAGAATTTCCAATTTTCAATTTTTGATAAATATTTTTAAAAAATAAACCGTGTACTCGACTTTTTGACCAACCTGATCCAGTAGGAATTGTATCAGGAGAAATGCGTAAATGTTTTAAAATTGAAGGATGGTTTGCATTAAATGCTGAGTCCAAAACAAGTTGACCACCTGTATCGAAAGTAAAATTTGCCGGAATAGAGTCGTTTAAATAAATCGGAACTGAAACTTTTCTGTCTTTAGGGTCAATAGTGAAATATGCTCGGGCTGTTTCTTTATTTTGTGAGCAACCTAAAACGATAGTTGCAGAATAAATTATAATAAAATAAAATCGAATATGATTCATAAAAATTTTAATTAGAGGGCTATTTATAAGAATTAAATAGCCCTGAATTATGTTTTAGATTAATAACGAGTTGCTGTTTAATGACAAAGATTATCTTGTTGATAACAAATAGGTGAAACAGGATAGGTTGTGTCAGGGTAGCAGTTTGACGGGAAAGTAGGTCCCACAGGATCGGAAGAATAACCCAATGCATTATTTGCACTATCGTTTGCACTTGTTGTTGAGCCTCCAGGTTGTCCTTCATAGTGACAACCACATTGACAGTTACCTGGCTCACCGCCCCCCAATAATCTACACATTTCTCGTTCATTTAAATCAGCTTGTGCCAGTTGATTCAAACTCAATTTTTTTAATTTCTTCATTTTAATAATATTTAAAATAAGCCTACTCTTAAGATTTTCGGCATCCTCTGTCTATTTGCTATAAATTAGATGATTGAGTCATTTATGGATGAGTTTTTTAATTTTATGAGTTCGCAAGAAGATCTTTTAATTTGCACTGATGTTCTATATTGACTATTTGTAGATCTTGGATGTGATAAATGAAATAAACAAGTATCAGTCTTATATATCGAATAACCGAGAATTAGAAACCTATAGTATCTGTCAAAATCATCATTTCCCCATCCATAATGCATTTCATTTTCTTTTCCGGCTTGTAAATATTTTTCTCTATTAATTAATACTGCACCACCTACTAATATTTTAGGATATAATTTATCCATTTTTTTTTTATGTCTATATAAGAAGCGAATATCCCTTTTTTTTAAAAAAAAACATTTGATTTGATTAGGAATATCATAACAAATACCATTATAGGGATATGCAACATCTGCCTCATTTTTTCTCAGTTTAGCGATACAATCCATTATTGATTTAAAGTTCACAACAATATCTGCATCCCAGATTGCAATATGTTGAGTACATACAATCCTAGTCATTTGGTTGAAATGTTTTGTTTTATATAAAACCGGGTCTTTGTCTTCAATAAATTCATAATGTATCGTTCTGTTTAAAAGCGATTTTAATACGCCATTATTGTAGCTATCTGCTTCCCTAACCATGATAGTTGTATTATAATATTTACAAATCTGTTCTGTAACAACTAAAATATTTTCAAGACGTGGAATTGAATCCAGTCTGATCAGGATCAAAAAAGTAGTATCGCTTAAATTAGTTTTCATAATAATTCTACATATTATTGTGTGTTAAATTCAAAACCAACGCAGGACCACACAACCCTCCATATAATCCTAAATAAGAATTAACATATTGAGGCTCCTTGGGTACTAATGTCCACACAGTAGATGATTCTATTTTTTTAAGGATTTTTGTGTTATATACATATAGATATTCCGGTGAGAAATAATCCTTCAATGAGTTTATGAAAAAATAAATACTTGTGACCCCCTCGTTGAAAAAAATATTTTTATCCTTTAATTCATTGTCGAATATCATATCTAGATTTATCTGATCTTTAATTACTTTGATTTGTTTTTCCCAATTTTTATTCTGGATTCGTCTTTGCAATGAGTCAAGTCCCCAGAGTAGATATAGTTTGTTGCTATTTAGCAGAGGTAAAACAGATAATATTTTGTGCTCCAATTCTTCTATTATCTTTATTAAACGATAATTATAAAATTCAAGGCTGTAAATCTCACTAAATACATACAATAACTGAGGTAAAGGATAGTTTATTGAATAAAATAAATATTCTTCAAAAAATTCTAAATCTATTTTTTCGTAAATATGATTGATTGTTGATATTATAAGTTCCTTTAATAAAAGCTCATTTTCGCTGTTCTTTCTTTGGGCCTTTAATCTGATGTACAAATAGTAAAGTATTTGTATTAATGAAAGAACGTCTATCTTCTCAACAAATTTGGTATATGACAGATTTTTAAATATAACATTGTCAATATCTTCGAGTATGAGATTTAAATTCCCTTTGATATAATTACTTTTTGCAAGGAAGTTTACACCTAATCCAATACCACCTAATCCATTTTCAACATCGACAGGAAGCCCTGAAATATGATTTGTGATTTCGTCAAGTAGTTTATCTGCTAAAGACAAATATTCTTCATTACTCTCTACCCTTCCTGTAATATATAAGTATATACAAATACCCATTTTGCCGTTGGCCAATCCTATAGGAAAATCCTGTTTGACTAATGACTGTATAAGATGTTTATTAAATATATCAGTAGTATTAGATAACATAATTTCATGAATAAGGATAAAATTCAATTTATTGCACTTCTGTTATTTTTTTTAAACCATAACGTTCCGATTACTATGCACCTATGCGCAATAGCTCTTTCTACAAACGAGGTTCAAGATCGTCAACATTTTCCACCTAATTATTCTTCCATAGTCGACTTAATTGGAATCAATTATTCGCCACATATTAATAAAGCAAGCTCTTCGACTTATAGTATTTTGCTTGTTTCCAATTTTTTCCAAAACTAAATACTTTTTTTTTTGAAATCATTCCCAAATCCTTATGAAAACCTTAAAAAATCCTTAGGGCATGCAGAATAAGTCGCAAAAAGCACATAATAAGTAAAATAAGTAAGTTAAAACTTGTATATGTGCAAATGAGCGCCTAATTTTATCCCAAAAATTTAAATCTGAATCTTTTTGAAACCATGACAGACGAACTTATATTGAAAAAGTTGGGATTGAAAGCCAAAGCAGTAGACTCCCCTAACACCTGAAAACAGAATATATTTCAAGGAGCGGAACATAAGACATACTAGGGAAATGGGGGAAACCCCAGCTAGAAATCCAAAATTGGTTATATAATATGCAAGGTATGTCACAGAAATGCGCTGATAGTGATTGAATTGATGGAGAATTCATATATAGCATGGATACAACCTAAATTATATATTGCCCGTCTGAGCTTTATTTCAATGAGTTGGATGGTTTTAATCATTTTTAACAGTGAACTGATAAGGCACTCCATGGGTTTTTTGCTCTATCTTGAACCTCTATTTTGAATTTTTTTAGTGTCCGCCGGAATTGTTCAGTTAACCCTCATTTGCCTTTAAAAGATGATACGGAGATTCATTATACTATCAGTTTTTGCAATTTCACTATTTTTATTAGTGCAATCATACTGTTTATTTATAGTTATAAAACATAAAAAAACTAATTACCAATTAAGATTTAACGAATGTGTCGAAGCGGCTGTAAGACAAGAGTTTTTACATAGAAATGAGGGGATAAAAACTACTAATAGTAAATTTGAAACGACATTCATTTCTCAAAAAAAGCTTGAAAAACAAGAATATATGAAAGATAAAAATTCGTTTGATTTTAATGTTTTTTCAGATAGATTAAATAGAATTTTGGATTCTTTAAGTATGACAACTGATTATAAGCTGGTTTATAAAGACTCAAATTACAAAAATGAAATTGGACTTAGAAGAAAAAGCGATTACTCAAAAGCATCTTTCTTCGTTGTAAAATATTTTACAGCTAAAAAAGATATAAAAATTCAGGCTAAGGTATATTACCCACTTTCTGTTTATAGTGGTGATTTCTTGTCAATTGTTACATTATCATTCATGGTGATTGGATTTATAATCATTATTCTTATTACTCAATTACGTATTCTTGCAAAACAAATTTTGTTATCACAGACAAAGGAGAACCTTACTGTGTTTTTTACTCATGAATTGAGTTCTCCATTACAATGTGCTCTTACCGGAGTTGAAATGTTGGAGAGTAGCCTGAAAGATAATGATTTGATAGAACATGAAAAATATTTAAAAATTTCGAAAGAAAAGCTTTTATATATTAATTGTTTTATTGATACATTGTTAGACATAAACAAATTGCGAAATAGAGGCGTTAAACTGGATAAGGAATTTTTTTTAATATCCGAAATAATTGATTATCAAGTTGAAAATTGTAAAACTACAAATGTCTTTTTTGAAGTAGATCTCGGATATCAAGTTGAAGTTTACGCAAACAAAGTACACCTTTCTAATGCAATAAGGAATCTTTTCGAGAATGCAATCAAGTATTCCGGAGATAGTGTTGACATAAGAGTTGAGGTAAGGAATGATAGAAAATATTCTTGTATATCTGTAGAAGATAACGGCATAGGCGTTTCGTTGGCTCATCAGAGAAAAATATTTGAACAATACTATAGGGTTTATGATGGTAGCCATAGATCAAAATGCAAAGGATTTGGTCTCGGATTGACTTATGTAAAATGGGTAGCTGAGGCACACGGGGGTAAGGTTGGTATTGAAAGTACAGAGGGTGTCGGAAGTATATTTTCAATTTATATTAAGAATAACACTAGTCTTTTGTTGGAGACAGCTTAATTATTTATAATATTAGTATATAGATTGTTATATGGCTTATGCTTGGTCGATTTGAATACAAGTATTTATCTTGAGTTAAAAAGATATCAAGCATTTGGGTAAAGCACTTATATCACACCTTATCAAGTTAAAATTAGATTTACAATTCCCGAGATCCATTGACCGCTACAAAGGAGTATTTATAACAAGGAAGTTGACCTGCAACGAGCATATCCTGGTTTTGAATTTTACTCAATTAGCTGGAAAGGAAAGCCTTCACGATTATGAATCCTATTTGACAACTTTTTAAGTCAAAGCTTTATCATGATTAACTTAAATCTGCAGCTTTAAAATTCTCTTTGGCAGAGGCTAACGAGAATTGCAATTGGAAGATGTATATTGGTTATGCTCCTGTTCTCATAAAACAAGCTCATCCATTATTTGCCGATGATACTAATTTCAGACAAGACATTTACAATATGGTTAATGTCTTGGACAGAATCACTATATATCTCTGCTTAAGTTTGTTTCCACGGACTAAATATCGAAAGGCCAAAGGAGCTGTGAAGACTCATAGCTTGATTGGTTTACTTGGCTTTATTTATGTAATTGTAGAAATTACAAATGATTGCACTCATGATATTAATATAATGGATAGTGCGAAGTAATCCTCTTCAACCTCTCAGGTCACGGCCTTTTGGATATGGGCGCATACGAAAACTACCTGTAATCAATCACTTAAAATAAAAATATTTCACCTTATTTTATTAGGGTTTTGAACGTTTTTCACCAGTGTAATAATAATGCTGATGCGGGCTTAATGAAAAGTTTGTGTAGAAAATCAGTTGCTTAATTAATTTAAAATTATAAATTAGCATCAATATATAAGCCTGAAATCTAAATATATACTTTTATGCAGAATCAAATAAGAATATTCATAAGCGTTTTTCTCCTCTTATGCTTTGGCTGTAGTCCAATAACAGAGCAAACTGATTCTAGGGTAATAGACATTGCCGCCAAAGTTGGAACAGGGGAGATTGTCAATCTGAGTCATATTGCAGACGAAATCAGATATATTCCGTTGGAGACTAAAAAGGAGTCTCTTATTGATGGAGGGATTGTCTCTGTCTTCTTTGAGAAAGGACATATCTATGTGATAGACAATACAAATGTTAAGATTTTCGACAGTAACGGGAAATACCTCTCTACGATAAACAGACTTGGTCGTGGACCGGAGGAGTATTCAGATATTTTAAACGCCAATGTTGATCCACAAAGTGGCAACGTTACGATTTTTTCTTACTCCGGCATCCTTAAAGAGTATGATATAAACGGGAATTTCATCTCAAGTGTACAAATTCCTGATTTAAAAGGTTGTGATTTTTTAAATTGCATAAAGTTTGATGATAATACGTATTTATCTTCTGTTCAACAGCGCACTGATAACGGGATTGAGTATTCACTGATTGCCTTTGACTCGTTATCGAAAGTAAAGTTGATAATTGCCAATCCTGCTGATAATTCTGAACTGAATGTAGCTAGAATACCCAGTCTGCTTCGCTTTGAAAATAAAATCAGAATTATTCACAGGGATGTTGACATGGACACAGTTTACTCTTTAACTACAGATATGAAGTTAGAAGAGTCTTTTATATTCAATTATGGGAAATATAAAATGCCATACAACAAATCAAATTATAAAGAGATACTCGGTTCAAAAACAAGTAATAACATATCTCTGTCAGGAGATGTGATTGAGTCCGGTAATTATCTGTTTCTCAAATTCAATTTCAGAGGGATAAAAACAGAGTCATATGAAAGAAGATGGAATATTGTATGTGGCATTTTCAACAAAGTTGATGGGAAGTTAACACTTATGAAAGAACCCGTTAAAGGAAAGTTGGGATTCAGAAACGATATAGATACTGGCCTCGTCTTTTGGCCATACTCACAATGCTCTGATAACTATCTGCTATCTATGTATCCGGCAGATAAATTCATAAGTCTTGCAGACAGCAGTGTAAGTTCAGCAAAAGTAAAAGAGATAGCGGCCAAACTAGATGAAAACGACAATCCGGTAGTTGTGATTGTTAAAATGAAATGAATTGATTAGTTTTTAAGTTTCACCCTAACTATCACCGGGTTGTCGGTATCTTTGAGATTGTCAGCTATACTCTTAAATTTATC
>Ga0209417_1003343_pt1 | contig 21778 bp, 19 predicted proteins | sample RifGroF2_FD_184002 | JGI IMG/M metagenome (GOLD analysis project Ga0209417, IMG submission 184002) | Groundwater microbial communities from Rifle, Colorado, USA - Groundwater F2 (SPAdes) (version 2) | ecosystem: Environmental > Aquatic > Deep subsurface > Groundwater | place: Rifle, Colorado... | reverse complement strand
TGGATCAGAACGGCTTCTCTTTCCTTGATCCATTTCTCATAACTCAGCTCATCAGAACCACAATTAAAGCATTTAAATTGAAACATAAAACCCCCTTATAAAAAAAGAACATATCAAACTCCCTATGCTGCTAAGGAGCTCAACATGTTCTAAAGTTGTTAAAATTATTTAGTTTTTTTGGACGCAGCATATATTTATTCAGTTCTATCTCAAGCCATCGTTAAAGAATTCTATTTCGGAAAATCATCATAAAATTCCTTTAATTTAGTTTCATCTCTATAAAATTCACGAAATTGGTGGTGTAGGTAATTATTACATTTATAAATTGACATCCCAGTTTTCCTGGCATACAGCCACTCAGGAACACATATATATTCAAAGGTGGCAGCCTTACACACACCAACATACTCCATTGGCAACCAGTGCTCCTGTCCATTCAGCAGTAGGCAGGTATCATTGCAGACAGTAAATAAGAATGCTTTATCAGTTTTAGCTTTTATATGTCCCCTCATAATAGAATATTCCATAATTTGTACTCCTTATAAAAAATTAACCCAGTTTGGCGAGAACTGGGCTGGGGCAGAAAGAAAATGAAACTCTTATGTATGTTTGCTTCTATTTATTATTACTTCAATATTTGTATCTTCTACTTTCTACCCCAAAACAATAAACGCCTATTAATACTTCGAAAAATTTAAGGAAAAACCTTTAATTTTCTGGATCGGTGAAAAAATTCCTTGTTCGTCTGATAAATGTTCGTCTGGCTGGCTTATACGTTATTGTCAATCCTGAGTATTGTGGGAAGGCTGAAAAGAGAACAGTGAAGTCGGCTCTTTTGTAGATTATTGATTATCTCTATATGCTGCCATTATTCGTCTTTTGGCAAGTTGGTAGTAATCTTTTTCTATTTCTATGCCACAATATTGCATGTTGTTCATAGCACAAGCCATGCCCATTGTTCCGCTACCTGAAAAAATATCTATTACTTTTCCTGATGGTGGTGTTATTAATTTTAAAAGGTATGAGCAAAGGGAAATTGGTTTTATTGTCGGATGTGTATTTCCTGTGTCTTCGCAACCAATATTTTTAACTGTTTCAGAAGGTTTTGGACAATAAAAATATGATGCAACATTTAAACCTGCTTGACGATTTAGTTCTTCCTCTGCTTCACTATTCAAAATTACATTTGAAGGAAATCTACTATCATTATTATTTTGAATATCCTCAGAATTAAATATCCTACAAGCATCAATATTTAGGGCTCCTGTTCCCCATTTTAATACATTTTCTGAAACAGTTTTTTCGCTCAATGGTTTTCGTATTAACAAAATTGGTTCAAAAGAATTTTTAATGTTATTAAACCATCCATCCCACTCTTCTGCTTCTGAAGTAAAAGGAGCAATGACATTTTTATCTTTTTTATCCCATCTCAATCTGTTTTTTAGATTCGGATTTTCACAAACAACTTTTCCGTTAGTGCCGTTCATCTTGTCTATCTGCTGAGATACTGACAGAGAAGTAGGAAAGCCAGTGCCAAAATTCCATGTCAGAATATTTTTTGTATTCCACCCACATTCCTCCAACCCTATTGTAAGTCTGTGCAACATTTTCGTAGAACAGAAAACCAAGACATGCCCGCCTGGCTTAATTATCCTCAGTAGTTCCTTTCCCCATTTTGAACACCAATTCTGATATTTCTTTCCTCCTTCAATTGACAAATCATATAATCCAGCTTTGAGAGCTGGGGAACGGTCACCAACAAAATAGGCCTGTTCAATTAGCCCATATTTATCAATTTCAGATGGAGTGAAATTATTTATCTTTTTCCCCAGTGGCCACCCATATGGAGGGTCTAATACTGCTGATGAGTAAGTATCCGACTCCATCTTTTTCATCACATCAATACAATCTCCGCAATACATCTTTATCTCTTCTGGCAGAACAACCCTAACTGGTTTTTTCTTGTTCTTTTTTCTGTTTTGTTCTATTTCTAACTTGACCTGCCAGAGTTCTTTTTCACCATCTAATACTTGCTTTATATATTTTGCTGACAATTCAGATAACTCTATTAAATCTTTTTTTGACAAATCAATCTGTCTGGTTAAAATTTTATGTTTAATATCTTTTTGTTTTGAGGGAGTAGGAAATGTTTTGCTAATAGTTTCAATAGCATCAGCGAATTTCTCATCATTTACAATAGTTCTACCAGTAACTTTATATTGTTCCCCCAACATGTCAGATGTCTTTTGCAAGTTGAAATCATTTCCACTTGATTTTCTGTTTCCACCATGTTGGAGTTTTTCATTCTTATATCTTAAACCTCTTAAATAACTAATTCCTTCAGGTGTTGAGTTCCTTCTTCCAAGTTGATTATCAATCATCCAATTAATTGCTTCATGCTTGTTATCAAATTTCAGATTGACGACATTATATTTGGAAATCTTGTGTTTCTTAATAATACTCCATCGATGATGACCATCGATAAGATAATTTTTACCATTTTCCCAAACAACAAGTGGGTCTCTGACCCCATGTTGTAAAATCGATTGTTCAAGAACAGTCAATTCTTCGGTAGTGAGTGGGTAAATCAAATCTTGAAACTGACTACTGATAGTGATATTCATAATAGTTTCCCTTGGTTTGATAGAGAGCAGGGAACTTGAAGTATTTATAATTTTGCCGTTACAACCATAATTTTTCTACAACCACTTTATCCCTGCATCATCTTTCTGAATTTCTTTTTTATGTTCAGGTAATAATTTGTCTGAATAAAGTAGAAATCTTAATTTCTTTATAGAGGAATATTTTCTCATACTTTTCTGAACATTCTCGATCAATTCAACAGCATAAGCAGACCATTCTTCCTTTTTGCTAATTTTAGCACATGCATCTGCTTCCTTTGTATATCCTGCCTTACGGAGAGCCACTGCCACCGAATCCCCAAACCCTCTCGCATTAACTGCTTCAGAAAATATTTCTTCTGCTCCTACTTGCTCACAAAACTGCACAAGATCATCTATCTGTTTAGGGCTATCAGCTATACCAGGCAATAGAGGGCATAACATCCCATAAGTTCTAAAGCCTTTCTTATGAGCCTGTTTCATAACTTCCATTCTCTCCGTAATCAAAGAGGCATTTGGCTCAATCACTGACAAAATATCACTCTTGTCAGGAGTTCCAGTTAAGGTTAATCCAACAAGAACTCTGTCTCTATATTGCTTAACAACATCAAAATCATTAGCAACTGCCTTGTTTTTTGTTAATATCCTTACTTGCCACTTGGGTTCCTGTAGAATTGCTTCTAAGCAACGCCTACCTATGTCATATTGTTGAGAGAGAGGACACCAAGCATCTGAAAGAGTTGAGAGTTCAATAATGCCCCTATCGTTCATTTTTATAGACATGGCTTTTTTAGCTACTCTAATAGGAGTATCGGGGTCAACATCCGCATATCCCCTGATAAAAGAAGTTTTCCCTATATTTTTGAAGAATGGATGGGTTCTATGTATTGCTCGACTACTACAATAATAACACGAATGAGAGCATGTCAAACCAACATTAACAGCATATTGAGCCAAACCTTTTTCCTCGAAAGCAGGTGATTTAGTGATACTAACTTTTCGGGCATATTCATATACATCAAGAATATGATTCTCCACCCTTTTTCTCCCAAGATACTTTACTTTAACAGGTATTTTTCTATCAACTTCTTTATCTATTTTTGCTCTATTTATTTTGCTCTTTACCGTTTTACTTCCACCCATTTTTTTTATTATCTCACTATGAACTTTATCAGGATCCATTCCCTGTTGTTTTGCTTTGATAGTAATCCATGCTCTTTTAGCAGGAGGAATAGAATCGTAGGAATTATAGTCAGATAGATTGAGTTGTTCGAAAATGCTTTGCTGTTTTTTAACAACTTTTGTAGTTGTTTTCTTCTTGGTTATTTTATTTTTTGTAGGTGTGTAGTTACTTCCTCCCATTTTTTTCTCTATATCACTATGAACTTTATTTGGGTCTTTTCCCTGCTGTTTTGCTTTAATAGTAATCCAAGCTTTTTTAGCAGGTGGGATAGAATCATAAGATTTGTAGTTGGATAGGTTGAGTTGTTCAAAAATGCTTTTTGATTTTGTCATAATTTTGTTCTCCATACCTTTCTTTTTATAAAGACAGCAATTCCGTAATCATTGCAGCTCGTTTATACATTGTTCCCATCGAAACTCTGAATGCTTCCTCAAGCTCACTATTGAGAACCCCAGGCACACCTACCCCGATGCTGCTGACAGCATACAAAATCCCACCTGCCCAACCACCTGGCTTGCCAGGCATAGGAAATTTGAGGGTTGTGAGCTTCTTCATGACCTGATTAACTTTAACTTGTAAATTGTCGTTTGGAAACTTTTTGAAGAAAGCGGTTAATAGTGATTTACAGGCTTGGTCTACTGTTTCGTTCATTGCAATCATAATCTATGACTCCTTAAAATCATGATAAAATTTACAATAGACAATTTGAAGATTGATGTCAAGGATTAATAAATATTACGACAGGAATTTTGTGGATTATTGGGTTTTTGAAGAAGTAGGGAAAAGAAAAAATGAAAAGTTTGATTACTGTCCTTGACCCTCAAATATGGGATTTAGCCTACATTGCAGAAACACTTCCAGAAGACTAAGTAATGGCTTGGCAATACTACTATTCATTAAAATATTAACTCTATGTGTATGAGTTTTAATCCACTCAGATATATTATCAGAAGTTAAACCTGATAAATGCATATTTTCTTGGTTTTTCAAAATAGTTTTTGCAAGGTTACTGTTTGAACTATTAGGGTTATAATGCTGAGAGCTATATCTGGCTTTGCTTTTTTTGCCAACTTGCCCCACTTTGAGACATTGTTTGTCAAAATAAAAAATATAAACAGCTACTTTGTCTTTAGGAATATCTTTAGGGGATATATGAGGACAGCCTAAATGTTCTATAGATATGTCCTCAAAATTAAGATTATTTCCTGCAAGTCTTGCAACTTGAATAAAATCAGATATTGCTCTTTCTAATTCATTTTTCATGGTATAATCTTTCTGGAATATTTATATAGCACATTTATACTTCATTCCAATATATTATTGGGGTGTAGTCAGTTACTACTTCACACTTGGTTCTCGGAGCAGTGTGTTCTGCCAACACTTTTCTCACGATACGTTCGTATTCAAATAAACCAGCTATCGGCGAATAGTTTTTGACAGAGTTTTCTATTTCAGAATCGAACAAATCGCTGAGCCAATTAGTCAATCCTCCAGCACAAGGTATTTCCGAACCAATCGTTTGTATAAATAACTGAGCTATTTTATGTTCTGTATTATAACTTTTGAAGTCTAAATCAGTTTGTTTAGATTCTTGAATGGTTGAAGCCACATTTTCACTTCTAATTTGCAAAAAACGTTCGAAGTCTTTTACAAACTCAGTTCGTTCCTTATGATTCAAATGTGTCACTTTTGCTATTTCTTGCCATATTTCATTATTTGTATTGGCTATCAACTCTCGAACAGGGGCGAAATCTTCCCATTTACGAGCAAGTGCTGAAATTTGATTACTGTCTCTAATTATGGTATGAGGCAAGATAATCTCAGACCAAGATTTTAAAATAGTCAATTCTCCGCCTTTTTGAATATTCTTGAAATGTCGAGTTTTGGTTCTTTTCCTTTTGTTCAGTAACCACTCTTCAAAATAGGCGTATCCTTCCCATTGAAAGATAGGATTATAAGTTTCAACACAAACCAACGGTGTAAAAAGACAGTCCTCAAAATATTTTGTGAGAATTGCTTTAAGATTTGGAATCTGGTCTAATGCAACTCTGCTTTTTATAAGTTCTCTGTTTTTTTCGAGTCCTGGTAACTTCTCTGATGCATTTTTCCAATGCGGGTCATCTTGTCTCATCAGATTCTTTAGTGTCTGCCGTTCATGGGAAATAAAAGCATCAAAAGCCTTGACAGCAAGAGCATACATATCATCTTGGTACTTTATAAAGAATATATCCATAAGGCTATTGAGTTTATCTTTGACAGTTGCCTCAATCTCGTAATGTACTGGCTCCAATCTTCCTTGTTCTTTCAGAGCAAGAAGATTTTCTGCTTTTGTTCGCCGATAAAGCGATTCAGAAGTCTGTTCAAGGATAGTCTTATCATAAACTGTCTTATTCATTCTTATTTTGCTATACAGAGCTGGAACTTCTGGGTAGAATACCCATTCCGTAGGTGAGTGATAACCAAGTGTTACTACATTTTGACTGTTATTCATATTTTCCCTCAAATGTCATAAAGCTTTCATAGGTTATTACAATCCTATCTCCACCAGCCATATCGTTTCAATAGCCAGCTTGCCCAGTCTTTATTACCTGCCATCTGGTCAATCAATGTCAACAGACTTTCTGAGTGAATACTGATAAACTTATCCTGATGAGAAATGCCTTTCCATGCCTCTAAAACAGTATTGCCATGTTTTGAAAATATTGGTGAAGTAAACGCATCTGAGAATTCTTTATTCGCTTTTGGGGATATATGTAAATGAACGACAACATCAGCGTTCATTTCCCTTTCTAACTGCATTTTATCAGCTAAAACGCTCTGTCTCATGAGTTGATAAAATGGTTCAACAAAGTAATGCTCATAAGTTGGAACATCAGGATTGTTGGCTCTCCATATTTCAAAATCTTCCTGATAAGTATCCCATCGAGTTTTATTCTCATCTCCCTTGGGAGGCAATTTATGATTTTTATATTCTTCAGTATATTTCCACTCTCCCAAGACCAGTTGTCTTTTTTCATCATGCCTCATAAAGAAAAAGGCAAAGTCAAGGCTTGTGCAGTTTGCCCCACGCTGAGGCCAGTTCTTTTCTCCCACAAAATGAGTCTTCTTTCCAGCAAACTCGAAACACATATAGGGATAGTCCCCATTAGGCAAAGGGTCGTCAGTTGTAAAAGGAAGAGGTTCTTTCATCTCTGGAAAATAGATTTGAAACACATTTTGGAGCAGTTGCTTGTCTGCTGTCATAGGAAACAAGGTATTGACGCACATTGTTTGAGAACAACAGAGATGTGAGCTGGGTAGACCTTCTTGTGCCCCGTCATGCCACGGGATATTTCTTTTCTTAAAATAGTCAATAGCATCATCCCTAAAAGACTCATGTAAGTTCTCTTGAGAATGCCCATCTGCCAAACAAAAAGGATAAGATTTATTCTTGTAGGTTCCAGAAGGCTGGGCTTCTTTGGAAAAAAGAATATGTTTTAAGGTTTCATATCGTTCTTTTTCGAGGTTGCGGAAGCTCATGATATTCTACCCTTTTCTTCAATCGTTCAATATCTGTTTTTCCACAAGATTCAATAAATGTTGTGCCATCAACGTATTTAAAGCATCCTGATTATTGCTTGAAATATAAGGCGAAGTAAAGATTAGATTATATTGATTTTCACTGGCAACCTGATTGATAACGTTCACAGTCATCCCACTGGTTCGACAAGCACAAATTATTATATCGCATTTTGCAGAAATAAAGTCTTTTAACTTCTCAGTTACTAACCTTGAATACGGGTCTCCCATGCTCTCAATACCAATTTTTACTGTTTTACCTTTATAAGCAATTTCAATGATGGTTTTTATGTCATTCTTTTCTTCGAATATCTGTTCTTTAAAATTCGAATAAGCCTTTTTGAGGGTATTTCTAAATTCTCTGATAGTACTTGTTTTGCCTGCACGAGATTTTCCTTGAAATGCAATTATCGTATTCTTCATGATTTCTCCTTTTCGCTATTTTACTTCCTTCAATATTATAAGTTATCTAATTATGCTGCCCATTCATCTGCTAAAATTTCTGCCTGCTTCAAAACATTTTCTGTAGCAAGCAGTTCCATATCTGGCGGATAGCCATATTCCCTTAAAAGCCTTTTAACAATAACTTTCAACCTTGCACGAACACTTTCCCTTAACGTCCAGTCAATAGAAGTATTAGCCTTAACCCTTTCAAGCAAAACTCTTGCTAAAGCCCTTAATTTCTCATCACCCAAAACATCTCTGGCACTTTCATTATTAGCCAAAGCATCATAAAAAGCCAGTTCATCCTCAGAGAGACCGAGTTGGTCTCCTCTCTGGTCTGCTGCCTTAATTTCTTTAGCCATTTTGATTAGCTCTTCAATCACCTGTGCAGCGGTAAGTAGGTTATTCTGATATTTTCTTATTGCATTTTCAAGCATTTCAGAAAGCTTTTTGCCCTGAATCAGATTCTTTTTGGATCGTATTTTGATTTCATCATTAAGCAACTTTTTTAATAACTCCAAAGCAAGATTTTTTCTTTCCATGCCTTGAATTTCTTTTAAAAACTCATCAGAAAGAATGGAAATATCTGGCTTCTTTATGCCAGCAGCATCAAAAACATCAATAATACCATCTGCAATAACAGCTTTGTCAATAATCTGCCTTATAGCTGTTTCAATCTCAGCGTCAGACTTCCCGGCACCTGTTGGCTCAAATTTTACAAGCCTTGCCTTTACCGCCTGGAAGAATCCAACCTCATCTTTAATTTCCATCGCTTTAAGATGTGGAACAGAAAGAGCAAATGCTTTTGAAAGTCCAATTACTTCTCTTGTAAATCGCTCCTTACCATCCTTAAGACTCAATATGTGCTCCTGAGCCTCTAAAATAACTACAAGCTTACGCTGCATATCTACTGAAAAGAACTTTTTGTAGTCAAACGTATCAAACATTTGACAAACAATTTCAAATTTCTCAAGCATCACTAAAACAGCCTGTTCCTGATCCAGTGTTGGAGAGCCTTTTCCTGCTCTTTGGGTATAAGTAGCCAGAGCAGTTTTCAAATCAGATGCAATACCGATGTAGTCAACAATAAGACCGCCTGGCTTATCTCTGAATATCCTATTTACCCTCGCTATTGACTGCATCAGGTTATGACCCCTCATCAGCTTATCAACATACATCGTATGCAAACAAGGCACATCAAAACCAGTCTGCCACATATCGCAGACAATAACAATCTTCAAGCCATCATCTATATTTTTAAACCTCTCACCAATCTCTTTTCGGTCATCTTTATTGGTATGGTGTTCCTGCCAGTTTTCAGGGTCAGAGGAAGAGGAAGTCATTACAACCTTTATAACGCCTCTTCGCTTATCAAAGTTATGCCACGCAGGTCTCAGCTTTGTAATTTCATCATACAACAACACGGCAATTCTTCTGCTCATACAGACTATCATTGCCTTGCCTTCAAAAGCCTCCTGCCTTTCCTCGAAATGCTTAACAATATCAGCAGCAACGGTTTTCAGACGTTCTTTATGCCCGACAATAGCCTCAAGCTGTGTCCATTTCGCCTTTGCCTTGTCCGATGCTGTACTATCCTGCCCCTCAGTAATAGACTCTACTTCCTCATCAAGTTTTGCAGCCTCATCTGGTTTTAAATGAATCTTTGCAAGTCTTGACTCATAGTAAATCTTTACAGTTGCTCCATCCTCTATTGACTGCTCAATATCATAAATATCAATATAATTACCAAAAACAGCCGGTGTGGATAAGTCTTCTTTCTCAATCGGCGTTGCGGTAAAGCCGATAAATGAAGCCTTCGGCAAAGCGTCTCGCAGATACTTTGCAAAACCATAAGATGTCCTCATGCCGCCATTTTTATCCTCAATATGCTTTGCTTTAAATCCATAATGACTTCTATGAGCTTCATCAGCAACAACAATGATGTTTTTTCTTTCTGATAGAAGGTCATAAACAGTTTGCCCTTCATCAGGAGAGAACTTTTGAATTGTAGTAAAAACGATGCCACCGCCTGCTACCTTCAAAAGTTTCTTTAAATGTTCTCTATTCTCTGCTTGAACTGGTTCCTGCCTTAACAACTGTTTGCATCCAGCAAATGTATCAAATAGTTGCCCATCCAAATCGTTTCTGTCTGTTACTACAACGACCGTTGGATTATTAAGCTCCAAAACAATCTTGCCGGTATAGAATACCATCGAAAGGCTCTTACCGCTTCCCTGTGTATGCCAAACAATACCGGCTTTTCTGCTTCCATCTTTATCCGATGCAATAATTGTCGTTTCGATAGCCTTATTAACTGCAAAATACTGATGATACGCTGCCAGTTTCTTTATAGAAACAACAGTTGAAAGACCCGTCTTGGGGTCGGTCTTTTGGGATTTCTCAAATACGACAAATTGCTTTATCAAATCCAGCAAGACATCCTTTTTGAGCATCCCCTTAATCAGCGTCTCAATCTGGGGAACTGTTTTCTTGTCTTCCTTAACCCCATCAACGCTCTTCCAAGCTGCAAATCTTTCAAAGTCTGCTGATATTGTCCCCGCCTTGGCATCAAGACCGTCAGAAGCGATAAGCAAGCCGTTATAATAAAACAGACTTGGTATGGCATTTTTATAATTCTGTAATTGGGTATATGCCTTTTGAACGGTTGCGTTCTCATCTGCCGGGTTTTTAAGCTCAATTACAACCAAAGGCAAACCATTGACAAATAAAACTACATCAGGACGCTTTGTAATATTGTTTTCTGTTACCGTAAATTGATTGCAGACAACAAAATCATTATTCAGCACATCCTCAAAATCAATCAGTTTTACATCGCCGCCCCGAATATTACCATCAACCATATATTCAACAGCAATACCCTCGGTCAGCATCTTATGGAACACTTCGTTATTGTCGATGAGGTTCTGACTTGGCAGATTGAGAATTTGACGTAATGCCTGCTCTTTGGCTTCATCAGGCAGTGAGAAGTTAAAAGTTTCAATAACGTTCTTCAGCCGTTCTTTGAGAACAATTTCGCTTAGCTTTTGACGTTCTGCTTCCTGCTGCTCTGGTGCAAGATATTCAAAACCCTGACTTTGCAAAAGTTCAATTACAAACTGTTCTATATCTGATTCAAATATTGGGGTCATAATATTTTGTTTATGTTTATCGTTTTTTTCCAAGTCTCTGTTATTTTGTTTACAGCTACGATTACAGCTTTAAAATTATCTGTTGTTCCAGAAGGAATATCTGAAAGTTTTTTAGTTGCCAAATCTTGCATAATACGTTTTGCAACTCGACCTTTGTTAAATCTTTCGACACCTTTTTCTTTTAGAACAATTTCTACACGCTCTACAATAGAAAGCTTTTGAGCATTTCCAGTCAATTTAATCTTAGTTTTTCCTAATTCTTTAGCGTAAGCTTGATTTACAAAGCCAAGATAATATTCTTCTGAGAACAAATCTTCAATTGCGAGTTGATAATCAGCGTTTAGAATTTGTCCCAACATAAGAACATGATTTTTGTTAAGTATCCATTGATTAACAAGTTGTTCACTGGCAATTTGTCCCTCTTTGTCTGAATCCAATAAAACAGCAACATTCAAGGATTGCCCATGTAAAATAGTACCTATATATGCAACTTTACTTGCTCCGCCTGCTGGGGTAATGACCAAATCTTCATCAATTCCTACTTGTCCTTCAGCCTCAAGCATAGTAGAAATAGTTTTCAGATACCAAAAATCGGTTACGCCTTCTACAATTAGATTGTATTGACCCACAAATAAAGATTGACTCCACGATAAACCTAATGCAGCTTGCAAAGTAAACCTTGCATCTTTATCTGCGGTAGCCCAATCCTTATGAACAATTGCTCCTAAATTATCCTTTTCTTCTGCTACCCAAATATTATCAAGTCTTTTAAAATCAATCATAAATGGAAGATGGGTTGAATATATTAGTTGATTGTTTTTTGCATAAGCTTTCATTCTTTCTAATAAGTCACGTTGAGCTGCTGCGTGAAGGTGTAATCCTGGTTCGTCAAGAAGAATTATAGTGTTTTCAAATTTTCCATCTGTTTCATACATAAATTCCATATCAAAAGAAAAGAACCATTGAAATCCCTTTGATCTTTCTTCCAAAGGGATAAGGATTCTACTATCTGCATCTTTTACAAATGTTAAAAAGTGTTGACCATCAGCCTGAAACATCACTTCGTACTTCTTTTGACTCCATCTGCTTGCGATTTCATTTGTTAATGTCTGACTCGCATCGTTCATGTCAAGGATTCTCTGTTCCCTATCCTTTTGGCCTCCTTTTATGAATTCTTTTTCTAAGTCAAGGCCTGCCATTTCCATAATACAAATAACAGTCTTATCTTCATCAGTAAGGCTTCCATTATCTTTTCTTTGCTTTATCTGATCAAGTTGAGCAGTACCTCTAAAAATTTTATAGTCATCCATATAAATAAAGGTAGGCAGCCATTTATGTACTGTGTCTGATAAACGCTGGATCGGCGTAGGTTTATTTAATTCATCTGTTAATACTTTAATTTCTTGTTTCACTTGGACAGAAACATCTTTATCTTTAGGTTCATTCTGATTTACGAAATTATCAAGTTTTGCAGCAAAACTGCTCAGTATGGCAGTAGTTTCTTTAGCTATAAAATTTTTATCAGATATTTGTTTTGAAGTTGCAGCTTTCTCCGTGTTGAACTTATCTTTGTATTCTTGAGAGGCAGAATCAATTTTTATTAAATTAAATGTTTTTTCTATTTGCTTAACCAATTCGGATTCTCTGGATGGTTCTTTAGGCCAAAAAGAATAGGCATATTTCCCTTCATATGTCTTTGTTATTTCAGCACCATCAACTCCTTTTGCAGAAGAATGCAATGCCTCTATTTGCTTTTTCTCTTCGGCGGAGAACTCGAACTTCACAGTTGCTACCGGCTTGTCGAGAGACCTATCCTTTCTCTTTCCTCGCGGCCACTCACGATCAAGACTATATGCTTCTGGCTTGAATGGGTTAAATTTCCAGAGAGCTTTTAATAGAGAAGTTTTACCAGATTCATTCTTACCGACAATTACGGCGATGTCGTCAATATCAACCCATCCTGAATCATTTATTGATCTGTAGTTCTGAATACGAAAAGATACCATTTTCATAAAATTTGACTCCTAATCTATTTTAACTCTCATTTTTCCCCGCATAAGTTTTGGCAAAAGCAAATTCCGCAACTTTGAAAGGGTTTGGATTTGGAAAAGATTAAATGTTATTTTCTCAAATAATGGTTTCACTTTTTCACCAAACGAATTAGTAACTTTTTCCGAATAAGGAGCAAAAGCCATTTCTTCAATTCCACTTGAGCTTATATTCGCTTGAGCACTTCCAGCCGCGGCATTAATAATATGTTCTTGTCCTTCCCTCGACCTTAATGCCAAATAACCAGCTAAATCCCCGTAAGGAACTTTTGATATCAACTTTCCTACACGCTGATTTAACCAGATTTGCCTTTTCGTCTCTTCAACAATTCCTATTTTCCCAATTTCCGCTCCCGTCATTGCAATTAAAAAGTCGCCGCCATGTATTCTAAATTTGTCTTCGTCAATATCTGTTACAATATTTTCATCAACAAATTGCGAATTTGAAATATCTATAACACCCATCGTGATATTTGTAATCTTAATAATTCCAGCAAATCCTACTTCTTTGAAGTCCTCACCCTTGAAAGCATAACCGCCTTGAACTTTTAAATATTCAGATAAATTTCCATCCCAACTTTCATCTTTTACAAATGACTGCTTAAAAATTGTATGAGCAATGGATTCAAGGGTCTTGTTCTGCCGCCGCAGTAGCTCTATCTTGTCATCAAAACTCGAAAGCACCGCAGCAATGGCTTTTTGTTCCGTTATGGATTCTGGAACAGTAACGGGTGTAGGGTGAATATGATTCCTATTCAAAGTTGGAACGCCAGACCCAGCATTAAATTTTTCAAATGGGAAATTCAGCAACCAATAATAAATGAACTTCTCATCATTACATTTGAAATCTTTTATCCACAGTGTTGTATTTAATGGCCAGAAATTTCCTTCAATAAAAAATACTTTTCCTAATGTCCCACTTCTTCCAGTAATTACACCGGGACCTTTAACTTTATATTCATCAACAAATCCATCTATACCATTAGATACAACTAATGGGTATTTGCCAGTTGTTCGGTTTTGGATAGGAAGGTCAAAACCTCGTTGAAATTCCACGACCTCTCCCAGCGTTGTTTCTTTCCAGCCGCTTTTCATGGCTTTACGTCCTTTGCTCTTGTTCTAATGGTGAGCTCGTCCTTAATGTTCTCAAGCAACTTTTTTCTAAAATTAGCACATGCCATTACTAAATCTTGTATTGGCAATTTAGAATAATCAACTTCATGTCTATCCTTGATTTCCCAAGCAATCAACAGACTTTTGTCAATTTGCTCATTTAGATTATTTTTTTCAGGAGCATACATTGCACTTTTATGCTTAAATAAGTTGTTTAATATGCGTATGGCATTTACTATTTTATAGTCGCTAAAGTCCTGCAATTTAATATTCAGCTTTTCATCAAAAAAAACCTTAATGTCTTCAAATTTGTATGGGACATCGTCTTGTAACTCCTTAAGCCTTTTAATGCTTCCTTTCAGCTTATATTTATCGATTTTTTGGGAAGCAGACTCATTGCAGAATTCCACTACTGCCTTCAATGCTGTTTCTTTTAATTCAAGAGCACCGAAGCACATTTGGATTAATTCTTTTAGATACGCCTCAGCCTTAGCCCACAGACTCACTATTAGTGCAGCATACATGGAGCTTGTTAAATCGCAAGTTTCAGAATATTCATCACCTAACGAATTCCAGTCATCATCAATAGAATCTGGATTTTGGGAGATATTCCTTCTTCTTTCCCATTCCTCCTGCCGTTTCTCAAGTGCAGCTTCTTCTTCCTTGTGCCCAGTCCTAATTCTCTTGACCCATAAATTCCATTTTGAAACGTTATAATTTACGTCAGAATAAGGCCAGTCAATATCCGCAAAAAACTCAAAAAACTGAATATTGAGTTGCCAATCCATGATTTTATTAGGTTCTATTAAATCACTCATGATTGAACCCAATTTGTGAAAGCTGCTTTTTGATTTCTTTATTGAGTTTCACTTCCTCTTCCATTTGTCCTGCAAGTTCTGCTATTAACGGTTTCATCTTATCTTTAAATGAAATACCATCATCAACTTCATCTTCAATGCCGACATACCTGCCAGGCGTTAAGACAAAGTTATGCTTTTGGATTTCATCTAATTTAGCAGATTTACAAAAGCCTTGTATGTCTTTATATTTTCCGCCTTTGCTTCGCCAGTTGTGATAGGTATCAGAAATTCGTTTAATATCTTCTTCGGCAAATTCTCTATGGGTACGGTCTCTCATATAACCGGTTTCACCGGTATCGATAAAGAGTATCTCGCCGGTTCTCTTACGGTCGCCATTGCCGATTCTCTTTCGAGAGATAAACCATATGCAGGCTGGAATACCAGTATTATAAAAAAGCTGTTTTGGCAGTCCGACAATACAATCTACAAGGTCATTTTCGATTAATGATTTTCTTATATCGCCCTCATTATTGGTTTGAGAAGACAATGAACCATTGGCAAGCACACAAGCCATTATTCCTTTGGGCGATAAATGATAAATCATATGTTGAAGCCATGCATAATTAGCATTACCTGCCGGAGGAATTCCATATTTCCAGCGTGGGTCCTTGGCAAGTAAAGCACCAGACCAATCGCTGTCGTTGAATGGAGGATTAGCAAGAATAAAATCAGCTTTTAGGTCTTTTTGAGCATCATTTAAAAATGAGCCTTCATTATTCCATTTTACCTGCGAACCATCAATCTGGCGAATTGCAAGGTTCATTCTGCAAAGACGATATGTTGTCTGATTGGATTCCTGACCATATATGGAAATATCCTCAACTTTGCCCTGGTGAGACTGGACAAATTTCTCACTCATTATGAACATTCCGCCGCTGCCACAGCAGGGGTCATATACTCTTCCTTTATAAGGTTCAATCATTTCAACCATTAAACGGACGATTGCTTTAGGAGTATAGAACTGACCGCCTTTTTTGCCTTCTGCGTTGGCAAACTCGCCGAGGAAGTATTCATAAACTCTGCCAAGTAAGTCTTTGGATTTAGCAGCTTCATCACCAAGAGCGATATTGCCTATCATATCTATAAGTCCGCCAAGCGAAGCCTTATCAAGATTTGGACGAGCATAGACCTTTGGTAATATACCTTTGAGAGTGGGGTTTACTTTTTCGATAGCTTCCATCGCATCATCAATATCTTTGCCGATTGTTGTCAGCTTTGCCCTTGAATGAAGATATGACCATCTTGCGGTTGGAGGAACGAAAAAGACGTTCTCTGCTTTATATTCATCCACATCTTCAGGGTCGGCTCCCTTGTAGTTGCCTTTGCCTTCGATTAGTTTACTATGCAGAGCCTCGAAAGAGTCTGAGATGTATTTGAGAAAAATAAGACCAAGGGCAATATGTTTATACTCAGCAGCATCTATATTTTTCCTGAGTTTATCCGCCGCCTTGAATAATGTTTTCTCAAAGCCCTCTGCTTCACCGTTGCCATTTTTTGCCATTATTTATAACCTCTTCTAATGCTTTTAATAAATCATAGTCGATTTTAACCATAACTCCTGTCTTTCACAAGGTTTTTACCTTATTTCCCTCTGATATTCTCCCCCAATTCCACTATAACCAATACTTACAAGAGGAATATTTTCCCTAACTTCTGATAAATGCTCTATTTGTAGAACAATCATCCCAGAAATTCTCTCAAACTCAACTCTCCCTAACTTCCCTATTTTCCTACATAGTCCAGCCCACTCAGCCGGAACAATTTCCTCATTCAACTCACACCATACCGCCATTTCTGAACAAGAAGGCATAGAGAATAAGCCTTTATGAGATTTTTCATTTTGTGTAATATTCATTTTGCCGCTCCTTTTAATAAAATTAATTATTTTAAAGAGGGCTTTGGTTTGACATGCTTTTTAGAAGCAATAAGTCGGTTCAACCCTGACTGGGAGATATTATAAAAGATAGGTCTAATTCTTGTCAATAAATTATTTAATTGGGAAGGTTTTTTTAATCCATTTCGGTCATCGATGAGCATTTTACACTGGGATTTGAGTTATTCAAAAACAACAACCAGTTTATCCCTGACGGTTATTAAGTAATTGTTATGTTCGGTTGTCGGTTCCAGCGAGAGCATTTCCGGGTTTCCAGTTTCAGGATAGAGCAATTCAATGGGACATGCTTTAACGATACTGCCATTTTTTTCATAGATAGCCCAATGTGTGCATAGTATTTTATGCCGGTATAATTTTACGGTAGCATCTTTGGGGCATTTCCTCTTAAGCTCTAAAAATTTTTGTTGGGCTAAAGTGATAAAGTCTTTGCTGTGCTTTTCAATTTGGATGGCAAGCAATGATAAATCATCCCCTTTGAAAGCATCATTCCGGAGAATTTCAATAATTTCCCTAATATTTTCTTCTTTGGTTTCAAGTTCTTCTTTTTCTTCCCGCTCTATTTTTTCTTTAAAATCTTCCATAATTTAAATTTTATACCTGGTTGGTTATTTGGTTTCAATTCAAAAGTTTTCAAGAATTCAACAAAAAAAGGCAGGAGGTCGAGGAGAGAAACCGCCATGCCGTGTGAACCTCCTAAAGAGGAGGAATATTGGACTATTTTAAACTATTCAGTTGGACGAATTTCAAGAATTTTACCTCTGATAGCATTAGCACTTTTTTTAATTGCCTGCATTTGTTTTCTAACTCTTGTTCCAGCAGCTCTATTTCCGCCTTCAGCCTTGCTAAGGTCATTTTCAATATCAGCAACCAATTTCTTAAGATCTTCATAGTCTTGCATTTTAAAATTCCTATATAAATATTTGAGTTATTATTTTTATAAAATGTTACCTGTAGAGCTGAGCATTGTCAAAATTATTTAACAAGTCCCATCTTTTTTAGATATTTACCTATTTTCTTTAATCCTAACCCTTATAAAATCGTTGGCAAGAATTATCTTATAATTTATTTTCATTTATTCCAAACCTTCCCCTGTACTATTGCAGACTGTTTCAAGGCATCCATATAAATCCATGCTCATCAGCACCGCATAAACCAACTGGGACTTTATTCCAATTATAGCCGGAATATGTACGATTTATAGAATTATACATGATGGTTTTGGGTTCTCAAGTTATTTTATTTCCAAACTATATCTTTTACTGGTGCGGCGGTCAAATTTCAAATTCGCTGTGCGTGGTCATTCCCGACTTGATCGGAAATCTATTTTTCAAATTTTAAATTCGCTTTAATGAAGCACGCCTAATTATTTATAAATTTATAATTGCATCATTAAACATTTCTTTTTCAAACTCAGACAATCTAAGACTATTTAAATTAACAGATGGCAAATTTTCAATAATGGCATCGATGTCATCACCTAAGTGTTGTTTTTCTTCGATTTTAGTCGTCAACTGAAATGGTATTCCATATTCTTCCAGAATTGTTGCCGCAGGAGGCATAAAGAGATTTTTAACTGAAGCACAGTAAATACTATAATTACCGGGTTTTAACTTAGCTTGTGTAAAAATATATTGTTGAATCTTATCTATAGCAGAAAGATACCTTGGAAAATGAAATTCCCCCCACTTACGAGTAAAAACAAGAACATTTTCAATGGCTTCCGAAATGTTAGTTACTTGCTTATTATTCTTTAGTTCATCTTCTATTAGTTTAGGTATTTCTTTAAGTATGCTAAAATTCAGCATTTTATACCATAGTTGCTTACCACTATGAATGCCATCCCTACCCTTCTTCCCCATTAAATGATTAAAAATTAAATCACAAGTTTCATATAATTGCTCCTTCTTTGGAAAACCACTCCAAGACAAGAGGGCATGATATTTTGTTATCTCATTGGTAATGGTTTCTGCAAGACTTATTTGGTTATCAGGTGATATTCCTGAATTACTTTTAAGGATTTCTATTGGCAGATAATCTTGTGCATGTAAGTAACGAAGTTTTTCAATGGAGTGTTCAGATAGATCTTTGTCTTCTATTTGTATTAATAAAGAATCTGGAGTGCCTTCAGGTTGAGTAAAAGAAGGTATGTCAACAAAAGGAAGTAGAGCCTGAGAATCATAATTGAAAGCATATACATGACCAACAAAATGCTCAAACATTCTGCCAGCACGACCTTTGATATTATTAAAAGTAAAAAGATCAAATTTTTGTGTGGCTATTTTATTATCATAAATAATGATGTTCTTCGCAACCGTATTTACTCCCTCAATAATTGTCGAGGTACATAATAAAAAGCGAATCGCCTTTTCGTTGAACTTTCGTAATAAATGGTAAGCAACAGAACGAGGTAATGAGCCATAATGAACGGCAAATCCATCTTTAAGTATATCTGCAAGTATCCAGTCATTATGGTAATTGTTGCGCAACCACTGTGAAAAATCCTTTGTTTCTTGATTGGCGGCTATTATCCCGTTGTCTCTTAAAAAGCAAGCAAGCTGGTAGGCGCTATTGGCTGATTTACAAAAAATCAAAGTTGGCCCCTCAATGTTCTGGCATATATCGAGAACATGTTTTTCAATGTCCTGATTTTTTGTGGATGCTTGGATATGTCGCACTTCCGTAGCTACAGTTGAATAATTTGTAGAAAAATAACGAAACTCAAGTTGATTTTGATCTATGGTTATATCCCGAACATTGGGACCAATTAAAAAAAATTGAGCACCAGACTTTACTAACTTATAAAAAGCATGATTTAAAACAAAGGTACGCTCATCCCCACGGTCTGGGCTTAACTTATAAAATTCATCAACAACGAAAAAATCCGGGTGAAGAGAGTCTTTAAATTCAATAAAACGCTCCTGTGTTAAAACGTAAATATTTTTCTCCAAACCAGATTGACTGGGGTGCGTAATGATTTTAAAATTATCTCGAAACCGTTTAGACAATCTTCGCCGAGTTTCATCTATCAGGGAAATGGTTGGAACAATAATAACAATATTTTTATATCGCTGAGAAGCAATCATTGCATCAATTAAAAGACTTTTACCAAAACTTGTTGGAGCGCTAAGTATTACATTTGCACCATCCATTAGTGCCAGATAAACTTTCTCCTGCGTTGAGTGTAGGACAATGTCGCCCATACCATCTGGCTTATGAAACTCTAACGACAAAAGTTCAGAGGTGGATAGACCATCAACATTATCTTCAAGATATGGAAACAACCCAGAGCGTTGAATCAAATCGTCCACAATCTGGGAGTATTGAAGAATAGCTTCTCGATGTTCAAGTAATCTAATTAGACAGTCTCTTCCTGTACCCTCATCAATTGTCAATAGATTCGCAATAAGCGAGAGAGCATTAAAAGCATTTTTTGAAACCCACTCTCTATTAGAGTATTGTCTACAATCAACGTTATTCATCGCTGCATCCCCTCCAGTTTTTCATGTAGCGCGTCAATAAGTTTCTTTTTTTCACCAAGAGGTGCAAGAAATAAATGAATTTTAATTTCTGGGATTCCTGCCTTAGAAAAATTCTCATGTATTACTTCAACCTCTTTTTTTAAGGCATTGTAAAAAACATCAGAAATCTCATTATTTTTTATTATAGTAGGACTTTCATAAGTAAGTAATACAGGAATGCATACTCTTTTGAATACGGTATCAAGTGAAGTTCTTTCACTAATCAAACGTCGTAATTTCTCAGAATGCTTCCATTTTGGATCAATCTTTGTGGCAATCAAAATAAATTCATCTCTAAGGTAATCAGCATTCAAATGTGCATTTATTTCAATAACAATTTCTCGAATAGCCGCATTAACTTCTTTGTAAAACTTTACTTCTCCAAGCCAAAGCTCAAGTTCGTCTCCATTTTCTACTACATGCACAGCATCAAAACCTTTAACAGGATCATTTATTGCGGATTTATAGTAAAGTTTTGAAATTGCTGGTTGAGAATTAAAAACTTCACGGATTAAGGCATGTAACAACAGTTCCCCAAACTCGCCTCTTCTACTGTATTTCTCAGTATTATAAACTATTTTTGCTGCTTTGCGGAGAGACTGCCTTGCTGTCCCTGAGTTAATATCTTCAAGATCAGAATATTTTAAAGCAAATTCTGGTAACCATTCAAAAAGATATTCCGCCATTTGTTCGAATCGCCACTCACCAGATTCATATCCAGCAAAAGCTCCCGTTAATCCAGGTGATCTTTTTAGGTCATGTACAACCAATTCAAAAAATGATTGTGGCTTATTTTGGTACACGCTCATAGTTCATCTTTCTACTACGACTTTCTTAGTCACACGTTCCTTAACTATAGTTTTTAATTTTCAAAAAAGATATGCAGTTTGAATTGGTCCCACAACACTTTATTCTTTATCCTCTAATGCTCCCAATCCACAACTGAGCACTAAAGACTTAGAACTCAAAACTACAAAGCGGACCGCCTCCAAACCGCAAATTAGTCGTTAGTACATAGTCGCTGGTGACACTATATACCAGATACTAAATACCAACCACTAAATGCCATTATCTACTTCCGGCGATCTTGTTTCAAGAGAAAACTGTGCTTTTTTGCCATTTTCCCCTATCAATATGGCTCATATAATAGATCAAGCCACACAAATGGACTGGGGAACTGGTGTGAAAGACTGGCTTAGAGGGGAAAGCAAATAAATCATTTTGACGGATATCCTACCTACCCAACTCCCCCAACCTTTCATTCAGCCTAACCATTGCCAACGTATCCTGCTTGCAATACTCAAGCAGATTTTTCCTTATCTTCCTTATTTCTTCCTGATCATACCTGCCTTTGACCATATAAGCAAAGACTGTCATTGCCATCCCGCCA
>Ga0209417_1003342_pt1 | contig 21784 bp, 18 predicted proteins | sample RifGroF2_FD_184002 | JGI IMG/M metagenome (GOLD analysis project Ga0209417, IMG submission 184002) | Groundwater microbial communities from Rifle, Colorado, USA - Groundwater F2 (SPAdes) (version 2) | ecosystem: Environmental > Aquatic > Deep subsurface > Groundwater | place: Rifle, Colorado... | reverse complement strand
GAAGAGGTTGAACAAAAATTGTCAGAACAATTAATAAATCTTGACAAAAAAACCGTAAAATCAATAACTTTATTTCATTGGATTAAATCTATATTATGATAGCGGTTTAGTATAAGGGTATATATTGATATGCCCCTACATAATATTATAATCCAAAAATATAAAATAATAATATTTACAAAACATTATCAATAAGATTATTATAATAATTGTTTAAAATAAGACATCAGTTGCACAGTAAAAAAAATAAAAAAAATTTGGTATATTAAAATTTTTATTATTTTTGCACTGTAAAACGAAATTAGTCTAAAATGTCAAATGTAGAATTAACAAAAGAAGAAATATTTAGAAATGAGGCAGTTAGTGCTGCTCAAAAATTATTTCAACAATACGGACTTTATAAAACTACTATAGAAGATATTGCTAAGGCAATGGGACGTGGTAAAAGTACACTGTATTATTATTATAAAAGCAAAGAAGAAATTTTTGAAGCTGTTATCAAAAAAGAAATACTTAATACAATGGAATTAATAAAAAAAGCAATAGATAAAGAGGATACTGCTGAAAAGAAACTAATTACTTATTTTGCTACTGCAAATGAAGTAATTAAAAACATGATAAATCTTTATAGAGTTATTATTGTTAGTGGAGAACTTGCAGATTATCCCTCATTTCTTAATCAATTAAGAAAAAAACATGATGCTCAAGAAATACAACTAATAAAAGACATTTTAATATTAGGTATAAAAAACAATGAATTTATTTCTAAATTAGAATTAGAGGTAGACCATGTGTCATATCTTATTGCTAATGCTCATAGAAGCCTAATGGTTGATTTAGTGATTGATGATAAGTTTTCTAACTGGAATGATAATTTATCAATAATGTTAGAAATTCTTGTTAGAGGTTTGAGGAAATAAAATTTTTTTTAACAACAATTAGACCGAAAAACGAAAAACGTATTATGAATTTAATTGAAAATAATAAAGAACAAATATAGATAGTAAAAATTTTTTTAACAACAATTAGACTAAGAAACGGAAAACGTATTGTAAATTTAAAAACAAATAAAAATTATGACAAATAGAGTAAATATTTTAATTTTATTAGCATTAGTTTGGCTAATAGGTTGTAAAAATGGAAAAGAGAAATCCTCTTTAAATGAAGAGATCGATAAAATCCCAGTAACAACAGCATTAGTACAACCATCAGATAGTTCCAATTCTTTTCGTTATAGTGGTACTATAGAAGCATTCCAAACTATTCCTTTATCATTTCAAACATCAGGAATAGTACAAAAAATATATGTAGAAGTAGGAGATGCCGTAAAGAAAGGCCAACTTGTTGCAAGTGTGGATAATTCTGACATGCAAAATGTTTATAAAACATCACTTGCCAAATACAATCAAGCAAAAGATGCTTATGAGCGATTAAAAGAAATCCATGATAAAGGAAGTTTGCCTGAAATTAAATGGGCTGAAATGGTTTCAAATATGGAACAAGCAAAATCAATGCTTGATTTATCAAAAAATAATCTTGAAAAATGCAATATGTTATCTCCAGATGATGGAATTGTAGGAAAACGAAATATTGAACCAGGACAGTCTGCTATAAATATTGTTAGTTCTCCTATCGAGATAGTAAAAATAGAAAAGGTTTATGTTAAAGTTTCTATTCCTGAAAATGAAATAGGAAAAATTCATAAAGGACTTAAAGCTATAATTTCAGTATCAGCATTAAATGGTAAAGAATATTTAGGAGAAGTCGAAAACATTAGCCCAGTAGCAGATGAAATCTCTCGAACGTATACTATTAAAATTTTAATTAATAATTCTAATCTGGAACTAAAACCAGGAATGGTGTGTGATGTTACATTAAGTATAGATGGGAAAGGTGCGGTGTTAGTTCCTTATAAAGCCGTTACTAAGGATAGCGATGGGAATACCTATTCTTTTGTAGTATCTACAGATAATAAAAGTGTCAAAAAGCAAATAGTAGTTATTGGTAATTATTGTGGTTCTGGGATAGAAATAATAGAAGGCTTGAGCATAGGTCAAACAATAGTTATAAATGGAACTGAAAAATTATCTGATAATAGCTTAATTAGTTTATAGTATGATTCGTAGAAAAGTAGGAATTATTGAGTCCGCAATGCGGAATCGTAATATAGTTATTTTAATTTCTGTGGTATTAATGATTATTGGCGTTATTGCACTTGTAAAAATGCCAAGAAATGAATTTCCTCAGTTTACAATAAGACAAGGTGTAATTGTTGGCGTTTATCCTGGAGCAACATCCGCAGAAGTAGAAGCTCAATTAACAAGAGTTGTTGAAAACTATATATTTGGTTATAAAGAGATAAAAAAAGCAAAAACATATTCTTACTCTCGGGAGGGAGTTATGTATATTTTTGTTGAGTTAAATGATGATGTAAAAAATGCAGACCAATTTTGGTCAAAGTTAAAACATGGCTTAAGTGAACTTAAAATGAATTTACCTACGGGAGTTTTAGCCTTAATTGCAAACTCAGACTTTGGTGATACTTCTGCATTACTTATTACTTTATCTTCTGATAGTAAAAGCTACAAGGAATTAGAACAAGAGTTAAAAAAGCTTGAATCAGAATGTCGAAAAATAAAAGCTGCATCAAAAATAAAGCATTACGGCTTACAAAAGGAGAAAATATATGTTAAAGTAAAGCCTGAAATGCTAAACGAATATAACATAAAATCTATATCATTATTAGGCTCTTACCAATCAAATGGAATGGTAAATTATGCAGGAGAATTAAAAGATGGGAAAAATATTTTAGCAGTGCATCTTCCTTCTAATTTTGAATCAGAAAAAGATTTAGAAAACCAAATAGTTTATTCAGATCCTCAAGGTAATGTTGTCAGGTTAAAAAATATAGCAACAATTGAACGTCGTTATGATGATCCAGATAATTATATAAAACAAAATGGGAAAAAAACTATTCTCCTTTCACTTGAAATGCAAACAGGAAACAACATTGTCGAATTTGGAAAAGATGTAGATAAAGCACTTGCTATTTTTCAAAAACAATGTCCTAAAGGTATTGAAGTAGCAAAAATATCAGAGTTACCTAAATATGTAGATGACTCTGTTAGTAACTTTATGAAAGAGTTTCTTATAGCCATAGTTGCTGTTATTTTGGTTATTATGGTATTGCTTCCCTTAAGAGTAGCAGCTGTGGCAGGAATTACCGTTCCTATATCTGTATTTATAACATTAAGCTTTCTTTATTTTTTTGGAGTGGAATTACATACAGTTTCTTTAGCCTCTTTAATTATTGTATTAGGAATGATTGTCGATAATTCTATAGTAGTTATAGACAATCATGTTGAAAAAATAGATCATGGAATGTCATCTTGGTATGCTGCAATAAAAAGCGCAAAAGAATTAATGATTCCTATAATTGTTGCAACTCTTGCAATTATTGCAGCTTATTTTCCTCTAGGATTTATGGTTCCAGGTACAGCAGGAGAATTTATGAATACAATGCCTATTGTTGTAGGTATTGCATTATCAGTATCTGTTGCCGTAGCTGCATTTTTAGTTCCTTACTTAAATTATGTTTTTATTAAAAAAGGACTGAACAAAAATAAAGAGAAAAAAAGAAAGTCTTTTTTAGACATAGTTCAAGGAGTATTTGATTATGCATTAGAAAAAGCATTTAAGTTTCCTAAGACTATAATTTTTGTAGGAGTTCTATTTATTATTCTTTCTGGAATGCTTTTAAAAGGACTTGATCAGCAATTATTCCCAGAAATGGAGAGAAATCAGTTTGCGGTGGAAGTTTATTTGCCTACAGGAGCTTCAATAGAAAGTACAGCAAAAGTTGTAGATAGTTTGGAAAGAGTATTATTAATGGATAAACGCGTTACAAATGTTACAAGTTTTATTGGAACAAGTTCCCCTCGTTTTCATACAGTATATGCTCCAAATATGCCTGCATCTAATTATGGACAATTACTTATAAATACTATTTCAAATGAAGCAACAAGAGAAATTGTAAATGAATATGGTCCAAAGTATGCTGATAATTTTGTAAATGCTCATGTAAAATGGAAAATACTTGCAATGCAAGTAGCAAAATCTCCTATAGAAATAAGAATATCTTCCGATTCTATTAAAGACATTCGAAAAGTCGAGGAGCAAGTAAATAAAATATTAAAAAAGACAGAGCATTTAGGTTGGGTACGTACTGATTGGGACCAAAAACGACAACATATACAAGTTAATCTGGATAGAGATAAAGCAAACAGAATGGGATTTTCTAAAGGTTTTGTGTCAACTTCTTTGATTGTTGGACTTGACGGTTTACCTCTTACCACAATATGGGAAAATGATTACCCTGTTGAAGTAAAACTTTCGCAAGAAAACGATAGTCCTCAAAATATTAAATTATTAGAAGATCAGTATATAACATCTCCAATGAGTTTTTCTGCAACTCCATTAAGATCCTTTGCTACTTTTTCTCCGGAATGGACAGAAGGTACTATTACTCACAGAAATGGAATACCAACATTAACAATTCAAATTGATAATGACCCTAAAATAATGGCTTCTTCGATTTTTAATGAAATACGACCAAAAATCGAAAGTATAAAACTTCCAGAAGGTACATCAATAAATTACGGAGGAGATTATGAAGGTCAGATAGAAGTTTTTGTTCCAATGGCAATCGCATTGAGTGTTAGTGTTGTTTTAATATTTTTCATCTTGTTATTTCAGTTTAAGAAAGAAAAACTATCATTACTTATTATGTCAACTATGCTTTTAGCTCTACCTGGTATGGCAATAGGATTGTATTTAATGAAATACCCATTTAGTATTACAGCTTTTATTGGTATTATTAGTCTTTGTGGAATGGTTGTTCGTAATGGTATTATACTTATTGATTATGCTCGTGAATTGAGAGTAAATGAAAAAATGCCAATTTACGAGGCAGCTCTTGCTGCAGGGAAAAGAAGGATGCGTCCTATATTTCTAACTTCTGCTGCAGCAGCAGTAGGTGTTATTCCTATGATATTAAGTAGGTCGCCATTATGGGGTCCATTGGGAACGGTAATCTGTTTTGGATTGCTTATATCAATGGTTCTTACCCTATTTATATTGCCTATTTTATATTGGCTTGCTTACAAAGGAACAGATAAACATAGCAGAAAGAGTAAGTCAAAAAATCATCTACATTCTCACAAAGAAATTCTAAAACCAATAACAATTTCTATAATGCTATTGTTAGGGTACTCGCAATTTTCTTTTGCACAAAATTCCTATTCTTTAGATCAATGTAAAAAACTTGCTTTAGAAAATAACGTGCAAATAAAAAATGGAAATATTGAAATAGATGCTTCAACTCAAACTAAAAGAGCTGCCCTAACAAAATATTTTCCAAATATTAGCGCTACAGGTATGGCTATGAAATTTGATAAACCTTTAATTAATTTTGAAATGCCTGGAGGTAATTTACCTGTATATAATGGGAATCCTGCTACTATTTCCAGTGCTACACAGTTTGCTTACTCACCAGGTATTTCTCTTGAATTATTGTATAAAATAACAACAGGAGCTATTATGGCAACACAGCCAATTTTCGCAGGAGGACGGATTTATTATGGAAATAGGTTGGCACACTTAGGTATTGATGTTAGTAAGCAAAAACTAATAATGTCTAAAAATGAAGTTATTTTAAAAACGGAAGAACAATATTGGCAAATAGTTTCATTAATGGAAAAGAAAAAAACTTTAGATGTTTATTCACATTTACTTGACACTTTGTATAAAGATGTTAATAATGCATATACCGCAGGCTTAATTAATCATAGTGATGTGTTAAAAGTTGGTCTAAAGCAAAGTGAGCTTAAAATTAACAATTTAAAATTAACAAATGGAATAAAACTTGCAACTATGGCATTCTGTCAACATATTGGAATTGCTTACGATTCATTAATGATTTTGTCAGATTCTTCTATAAATTATGCAGACCCTATTAACTTGCAAGTTAACCATCAACAATCATTAACAAACTTGGTTGAATATCAACTGATGCAGCAAAGTGTTAAAGCCGAAAAACTGCAATCCAAAATGAAAAGAGGAGAATATATTCCAGAAGTAGCAATAGGGGCTGGAGCTTTTACTATGGACATGAATGAGAAATGGGAAAGTAATTCTATGATTTTCGGATCAGTAACAATCCCAATTACAAATTGGTGGGAAGCATCTCATACATTGAAAGAACATAAACTCAAAGAACAAATAGCTCAAAATAACGCTGACAATACTTCCGAATTATTAATGCTTCGTATGCAAAAGGCTTCTAATGAGTTGCAAGAATCATTTCAACAAATCAAATTAGCAGAAGATGCAATAAAGCAAGCAGAAGAAAACTTGAAAATAAATAATGACAATTACAAAGCCGGAATAATAAATATATCAGATTTATTGGAAGCACAAGCAATCGTACAACAAACAAAAGATGGATTAACTGATGCTTGCACAAACTACAAGGTAAAATTAACTACGTATCTTCAAGTAACAGGAAGGTATTAAAATAAACCTCATAAACTAAAAATAGTAAAAAAGTTTTTTAAGTTTATATTTTTATTATTTTTGCAGTCGTAGTAAAAAAATATTTTTATCAAAAATAGGGGTAATGTTTTTTTTAGTTGTCTTTTAGATATAATAACAATAAATAAATTATGAGTAATTTAAAAAATAGTATAAAAACAAACGCTTATTTGGCTTTAAATCCAATAATTAGCGTTCTAAGTAAGACGGGAATTACACCAAATATTATTACAACAATAGGATTATTTATTAACATCTTGTCATCAGTGATACTTATTATTGGTGCTGAATTTGGAGAAAGAGGCGATTTTAGATATATAGCTTGGTCAGGTATTACGTTGCTTTTTGCTGGAGTGTTTGATATGATAGATGGACAATTGGCAAGAACAACAAAAAAAACATCTGACTTTGGAGCTCTATATGATTCTGTTTTAGATAGGTATAGCGAAATGATAATGTTTTTTGGAATATGTTATTATTTAGTGTCTTATCATTATTTTTTAAGTTCAGTCTTTGCATTTATAGCTATGATTGGATCAATAATGGTAAGTTATGTAAGAGCCCGCGCAGAAGGATTGAATATAGAATGTAAAGTTGGGATGATGCAACGACCAGAAAGAGTCGTATTAATAGGCCTTTCTGCAATTTTATGTGGAGTTCTTTCTTTCTGGATAGGTAATTTTAAATTTACTGTTGATTGGCTTGCTATTCCGTTATTTGAAAGTATATCTGTGTTTACTATTCCTATTTTTGTTCTTGCTTTATTGACTAATTATACAGCATTACAAAGATTAAATCATTGTTATAAAAAAATGAAATAAATATAAAAAAAATGAAAACAAAAACAAGTATTAAAGAACCAAAAGGGAAATTAGGAGTTCTAATCCCTGGTATTGGTGCAGTATCTACAACATTTATGGCAGGCGTATTTGCTATTAAAAAAGGTCTTGGGGTGCCTGTTGGGTCACTAACTCAATTAGGAAAAATAAGACTTGGAAAAAGAACTGAAAATCGTAATCCTATGGTAAAAGAGTTTGTCCCATTATCATCTTTAGAAGATTTAGTCTTTGGTGGCTGGGATATATTTACCGATAATGCTTATGAATCTGCATTGAATGCAGGTGTTTTAGACAAGCAATTATTAGAATCCTTAAAAAGCGAATTATCTGCAATAAAGCCTATGCCTGCTGTTTTTTATCCTGAATATGTTAAAAATATTCATGGTGAAAATATTAAAAAAACATCAACAAAAATGGATGCAGCTATTCAATTAATGGATGATATTAAAAATTTTAAGAAAAATAATAATTGCGAGAGATTAGTTATGGTTTGGTGTGGCTCAACCGAAGTTTATATTGAGCAATCCGAAGAACATAAAACAATAGAAGCATTTGAAAAAGCGTTATTTAATAATAGTCCTAAAATTTCGGCAAGTATGATTTATGCTTATGCTGCAATTAAATCAGGAATTCCATTTATCAATGGTGCTCCTAATCTTTCATGTGATGCTCCTGCATTAGTTGATTTGGCAAATAAAATGAACGTCCCTATTGCAGGAAAAGATTATAAAACTGGGCAAACTTTAATGAAAACTATTTTATCTCCTGGTTTTAAAGCAAGATTATTAGGCATTAATGGTTGGTTTTCTACAAATATATTAGGCAATAGAGATGGAGAAGTTTTAGATAATCCAGATTCATTTAAAACAAAAGAAGTTTCAAAGCTAAGTGTGTTAGATAATATTCTTGAACCAGAAAAATATCCAGAATTATATAAAGATTTATACCATAAAGTTAGAATAAATTATTATCCACCAAGAGGTGATGATAAAGAAGGTTGGGATAATATTGATATTTTTGGATGGTTAGGTTATAAAATGCAGATAAAGGTTGACTTCTTGTGTAAAGATTCTATCCTTGCTGCTCCTCTTGTTCTTGACTTGGTATTATTTATGGATTTAGCTCAAAGAGCAGAGATGAAAGGTATTCAAGAATGGTTATCATTCTATTTTAAGTCTCCACAAACAGCCGAGGGACTTTCTCCAATGCATGATATCTTTTTACAAAAAGTAAAACTTGAAAATACACTTCGTCACTTAATGGACGAAACTCTTATTACTCATTTAGGTTTAGATTATTACGAAGAAGAACAATAAATGAAAATATATAAATACATAGCAACAGGGTTGGGAACAGGCTACAGTCCAATAGCGCCAGGCACAGTCGGGTCGATATTAGGCTTAATCATAACATTTTTAGTTAGTTTAATATTTAATAATTTAAATTTTTCTCAATCCCTTATTCTTACACTCAATTCTGTTGCTATTATTTTTGTTATGCTAATTGGCGTACTGTCAATAAATAAAGTACATAAAGTATGGATACATGACTCTCCTAAAATTGTAATTGATGAAATTGTTGGCGTTTGGATTGCTGTTTTTGCAATCCCTTTTAAATGGCAATACTACTTCTGTGGATTAGTCCTTTTTAGATTTTTTGACATAGTAAAGCCTTTATTTATAAAACGTATAGATAGGATGAAAGGAGATTGGAGTGTAATGTTGGATGATGTTCTTGCTGGAATATATGCAAATATTTTATTACAAATATTAATCTATTCTTTCCCAAATATTTTATAGCATGATATTAAAACAACCAATACTAGGTTCATTTGTAAAAGCGCAAGTGGTTGCAGGAATAGCAACATTAACGGACTTTATAGTGTTAATTACTTTTACAGAAGTATTCAAAATTTGGTATCTTTTTTCTACTTTTTTTGGAGCTTTAACAGGTGGAATTGTAGGTTTTTTATTAGGTAAATATTGGGCTTTTATGCCTGAAGATAAAACAATAATAAAGCAAGCTTATAAATATATTTTTACATGTTTTTCAAGCATATTATTAAACGTTATAGGAGTATATTTACTAGTTGACATAGCTAATATCCAATATGTAATATCAAAGATTATTGTATCAATATTTGTTGGAATAGGTTTTAATTTTTTTATGCACAAATATTTTGTTTTTAAATAGTAATTATGAATTTGAATTGTTTTACATATAGAATAATAACTTTTTTCTCAATATTATTTTTTACCTTATCTGCTGGATATTCTCAAAATATGACTCGCATAAAAGGCAAGGTAGTTGACGCGGAAACTAAAGAACCTCTCCCTTTTGTAAATATTTTTGTTAGTAGAAATTTAGGCACAATAACTGATTATAAAGGCGAATACAGCATAGAAACAAAATGGGCTACAAACAAAATAGAGGCTTCATTTATAGGATATAAACCTCAAACTAAAAACATAATTTTAAATAAAAGTCAGGTTATAAATTTTTTATTAGAATCATCTAATATTAATCTTAACGAAATTAAAGTTGTTGCAGACAAACAAAGGTACAGAAATAAAGATAATCCTGCTGTTGAAATTATAAGAAAAGTAATAGAAAATAAAAATAAAAATAGAAAAGAAAGTCTTGATTTTTACGAATATGATAAATACGAAAAAGTAGAATTTGATTTAAATAATATTACAGAGGAGTTTAAAAACAAAAGTTATTTAAAGAAATTTCAATTTGTATTTGATTACGTTGATACTTCTAAAGTAAACGGCAAACCATTTTTGCCTGTCTTTTTAAAAGAAACAAGCTCTAAGGTTTTCTATAGGAAGTTTCCTAAAACAGAAAAAGAATATGTTATCGGTACTAACATGGTTGGGCTAAAAGATTATGTTGACAATGAAGGAATATCATCAATTATTGATAATATATATCAGGAAATTAATATTTATGACAATAATATTCCTTTATTAACTAATCAATTTATAAGCCCTATTTCAGATATAGCTCCAATCATTTACAAATTTCATATATGGGATACCACAAACATAAATGGTCATGAGTGCATAAGATTAGTTTTTCAGCCAAGAAATAAAGCAGATTTGGCATTTAAAGGAAATTTGTATGTAACTAATGATGACAGATGCGCTGTTATTAAAATAGAGATGGATATTATGGATGAAATTAATTTAAATTTTGTTAATGATCTGAAAATTACTCAAGAGTTTGATTTTATAAACGAACAATGTTGGATGCTTACCAGTCATAAAATAGAGGTTGATTTCAATTTTGGGAAAAAAGGAATAGGAATGTTTGGAAAGAAAAGCGTTACATATCGAAATTATTTATTTAATCAAGAAAAAACATCTGATGTTTATGCGGGTATAGATAATGTTATTCTGCAAGATGGTCATGATAAAAAAGACAAAAACTTTTGGGATACAGCAAGACCCTCAAAATTGTCAAAAAATGAAGAAGGAGTTTTTGAAATGATTGATAGTATTCAAAATGTTCCTGCTTTTAAAAATACAATGGATATTATTATGTTATTACTAGCAGGTTATAAAAGTTTTGGACCTATTGACATTGGTCCTCTAAATGCTTTTTATAGTTTTAATGATGTTGAAGGGTTTCGTATGCGTTTAGGTGGGCGAACAAATAAAAAATTCAGTAAGCGAATAATGCTTGAAGGATATGGTTTGTATGGATTTAAAGATGAAATATTTAAGTATTCTGCTGGTAGTACAATTGCTTTAAATGATAAAGCTTATGATGAAAAACCAAGACACACAATAAGAGCTATGTATCAATACGAAACAAACTTCCCTGGCATGGAAATGCAATATGTAAATGAAGATAACTTTTTATTATCATTTAAAAGAGGCGTATCTGATAAACTTTTATATTATAGATTAGCAGAAATAGAGCACTATCGTGATTGGGGAAATGGAGTTTCTTCTTCGGTAACTGTAAAAAATAATCAACAGATGCCAGGAGGAACTTTATATTTTGATTATGATAATTATTCTAAAAGTAAGATAACGTCAAGTGAAGTAGTTGCTCGATTGCGTTTTGCCCCTAATGAAAAGTTTTATCAAGCTACTGATTATAAAATTCCTATTATAACAAAATACCCTGTTTTTCAACTAACATACAACAAAGGGTTTAAAGATGTTTTTAATAGTGATTATGGCTATGACAAATTATCTGTTAATATTTTTAAACGTTTTTATACTGCCCCATTTGGATTTAGTAATTGGGAACTTGAAGCTGGTCAATTATTCGGAAATGTACCTTTCCCTTTATTATACGTTCATAGAGCAAACCAAACTTATTCTTATCAGGTCAGCTCTTACAACTTGATGAATTTTTTGGAATTTGTTAGCGATAGATATGTAAGTTTAAATGTAGAACAATATTTCAATGGATTTTTCTTTAATAAAATACCATTATTTAAACGATTGAAATTTCGTGAAGTTATATCTTTTAAAGGAATATATGGCGGTGTTAGTGATGGGAATAATCCTTCTAAAACAGATGGATTAATGAAATTTCCTACAGATAATTATGGGAAGACTAGTACGTTTACTCTTCAGGAGAAACCTTATGTTGAAGTGAGTGCTGGAATTGCAAACATTTTCAAGTTATTTAGAGTTGACTTAGTTCGTAGGTTAACTTATTTAGATAATCCTAATGTATCAGAATTAGGAGTTAGAGTTAGATTTAAATTAGATTTTTAATACGCATAAATATGAAAGCATTACAAAAAAAATTAACTCAGTTTAATGTTCCTCAAAATCTTACAAAGATTGGAATGTATCCTTTTTATCAAATTATAGGTGAAGGAGGATTAAGTACTGAAGTTTTCATAAAAGGAAACAAAAAAATTATGTTTGGTTCAAACAGTTATTTAGGCTTAACAAACCACCCTGACATTATTTATGCGGCTCAAAATGCCCTGAAAAATTATGGAACGGGAGCATCTGGCTCCAGATTAATGAATGGAAATTTTGATTTGCATGAAGAACTAGAGGATAAATTAGCAAAATATGTAAACAAACCTGCTGTTGCAGTTTTTAGTACAGGTTTTCAAGCAAACCTTGGGGCTATATCTTGTTTAATGGGGCGTAATGATTACATCGTAATTGATGAAACAAATCATGCTTCAATTATTGAAGGTTGTCGTTTATCTTTTGCTAAAACTTTAAAGTATAAGCACAACGATATGCAATCATTAGAAAAAGTTCTTCAAAATACTGATAGCAGCCAAATAACTCTTATTATTGTTGATGGTATTTTTAGTATGGAAGGGGATATTGCTCGACTAGATAAGATTGCCGAATTAGCAGAAAAATATTCTGCATCTATAATGGTTGACGATGCCCACGCTATTGGTGTTATTGGCGAAAATGGGTCTGGAACCGCTTCTCACTTCAATCTTACAGATAAGGTTGATATTATAATGGGAACATTTAGCAAATCATTAGCTTCGTTGGGTGGTTTTATTGCAAGTGATGAAGAAACTATTAACTTTATTAAGCATAAAGCGCGTTCTTTATTATTTAGCGCTAGCATTCCTCCTGCCTCTGCTGCTACTGTTATTGCTGCTCTTGATGTTATTCATAAAGAACCTGAAAGAATTGATAATTTATGGGAAAATACAAAATATGCAAAGAAATGTTTTGACCAGGAAGGATTTCGCACAGGAAATAGCGAAACTCCAATTATTCCAATAAAGATAGGTAATGACCTTAATACTTTCAAATACTTTAATATTTTATTTAATAATGGAATATATATAAATCCTATTGTTCATCCAGCTGTTGAGGCAAATGATTCAATGCTTAGATTTTCATTAATGGCTACACATACAAGAGAACAAATAGATTTTGCTATTGAAAATATTGTTAAATGCAGAAAAATAATAGAAAATAATAGTATAGCATCTTAAATATATAATAAAATATGGCTAACCTCAAAATCAAAGAAGTTGTTAATAGATCAGAGATGCGTCAATTTGTATGTTTCCCTGATGAGCTTTACGTTAATAATCAATATAGAGTAACTCCTTTGCATATTTATGAAAAAACAATATTAAATAAAAAAGAAAATCCTGCATTCGAACATTGTGAAGCAAAATATTGGCTCGCATATAGAGACAATAAAATTGTAGGTCGTATTGCTGGGTTTATTAATTGGAAGCATATTGAAATATGGAAAGAAAATTATGGACGCTTTGGTTGGATTGATTTTATTGACGATATAGATGTAGCCAAAGCTCTTCTTGATACTGCTGAAGAATGGGCTAAGTCAAAAGGGATGATAGCAATCCATGGACCTCTTGGATTTTCTGATATGGATATGGAAGGAATGCTTGTTGATGGATTTAACGAACTTGGTACTCAAGCTGTAATATACAATCATCCATATTACCCTATAATTCTGGAAAAATTGGGTTATTCAAAAGATGTTGACTGGATACAGAAAGAAATAATAGTGCCTGATGAAGTACCAGCGAAATTAGAAAAATTTGCAAAAATAGTAGCAGATAGATACCAATTACGTCCTTTAAAAGTAAAAAAAGCTAAAGAACTTATTCCTTATGCTAAAAGTATGTTCTTCACTTTAAATGAATCTTTCAAAAACTTATATGGTTTTGTGCCATTAACAGACACACAAATTGACTATTATATAAAACAATATTTCTCAATAATAAAGCCCGAGTACGTGTGTTTTGTTCTTGACAAAAATTCTGAAGTTGTTGGGTTTGGCATTTCTATGCCTTCATTATCTAAAGCATTAATTAAAGCAAAAGGACGACTATTTCCTTTTGGATTTATAAGCATTCTAAAAGCTATTTACGGCAAGAATGACATGATTGATATGTACCTTAATGGTGTAAGACCTGATTACCAAAGAAAAGGGGTTCATGCAATATACTATACTGAATTAATAAAAGCATATATTAAAAATGGCATAAAGTTAGCTATAACAAATCCTCAATTAGAAAATAATATAAAAGCCTTACAACTTTGGGATGATTTTAAATGCAGAGACCATATCCGAAGAAGGGCTTACGTTAAACATTTTTAGTATGAAGAAAATTTTAATTACAGGAGCAAGTGGTTTTATTGGGAGTTTTCTTGTTGAGGAAGCTTTATCTCAAGGATATATTGTTTATGCAGGGATAAGAAGGTCTAGTAGTAAAGATTATCTAACAAACACAGATATTAATTTTATTGAATTAAATTTTTCAAATAAAAATGTTCTAAAAGAAAAGCTAACATATTACAAAAACGAAATTGGGCAATTTGATTACATAATACATAATGCTGGTATAACAAAATCAAATAATAAAAGGGACTTTGAAAAGGTTAATTATCAAAATACTAAAAACTTCATTGAGGCTTTAATTGAAACAAATACAACTCCTGAAAAGTTTATATACATTAGTAGCCTCGCAGCCTATGGACCAGGAAACGAACAAACAATGCTCCCTGTAACAGAAACCGACACCCCTAACCCAATTACATTATACGGGAAAAGTAAGCTTAATGCAGAACTGTTTATTAAATCCTTAAATAATTTCCCTTACCTGATATTTAGACCTACTGGTGTTTATGGCCCACGTGAAAAAGATTATTTTGTAATGTACAAAATGATAAATCAGCACATGGAAACATACATTGGCACTCCTTATCAAAACATTACCTTCATATATGTGAAAGATTTAGTACATCTTATTATTAATGCAACAATGTCTAGCATCACTCAAAAGTCATACTTTGTTACTGATGGAAATAAATACACAACTAAAGAATTCTCTGAAATAGTAAAACAAAAACTTAACAAACGAACTATTCAACTTGTATTCCCAAAACAAATAGTAAAACCTATAGCTTATTTCTTGGAAAACATATTTGCTATTATTGGCAAAACTCCTACTTTAAACTCCGAAAAATACAAAGAAATAAGTTGCAAAAATTGGTTGTGTGATAGTAATGCAATTGTTAATGACTTCGGATTTAAAGCAAAATATGATTTAAAAAAAGGAATTGAAGAAACTATTGAATGGTGTAAAACTAATAAGTGGCTATAAATATGAACTTGCTAAGTATCGTTTTGGCATTTTGTTTTGGAATGATGACGGGAGGGGATTCTGAAAAATACCCTATCCCTACAAAAACTAAAGAACAATTATTCTATATACAACGAAATCATAACCGAAATACAATAATATACGATGCAAACTTCGATAAAAATGGAAACTTAATTAAAAACAATCCTATTAATGTATATTGGATTCGATACGAAGAACAATCTCAAAAAATGGAACTGCGTACAATCGAAAAAATATGGGCTTATGGTGTTAAATGTTCTAAAATAGAGAATGCCCAAAACCAATACCATGTTAAACTTGTTGCAGATGAAGATAGAAAACTTACTCTAAAACAAAACAACCCTTTCAATGCATCAATTTACACTATAATTGCTCAAAAATACTCCCAACTAAACCACATCTATATATTTGCTGACAATTCTGGATTTTGGCCCAAAGTAAAATACATAGAATTATTTGGAAAAGATGTGGCAAGTGGGAAAAACAACTATGAAAAGATAATAATTAACAAATAAAAAATAAATGAATTTTCAAAGATTCTCCAAACAAAACATAATAACTAATTCTTTAATAATCACAGCATATCTATTATGGAATTTTGCTATTGGAGGCATACGCACTGATCATATATTTCTTATTGGGTTATTCTTAACATGCTTTTACTTGACTAACGGCACTCGCAAGTTTATTATTGGGTTTTCTATATTTATAATTTACTGGATTATTTATGAAGCAATGCGCATTGTCCCAAACTATGAGGTATCAACCGTACATATTCGTGAGCCTTATGAAATTGAGAAATATTTATTCGGCATTACTATAAACAATAACATTTTTACTCCTAATGAATACTTTAACAATAATCATTCGCATTTATTAGATATTCTTTCTGGAATATTTTATATTAATTGGGTCCCTATTCCTCTTGCTTTTGGCATTTATCTATTCTTTAAAGACAAATTATTATTTACTAAGTTTGCTTTAGTATTCTTTATTACAAACATAATTGGTTTTATAATTTACTACATATACCCCGCTGCTCCTCCTTGGTATGTTGACTTATACGGATTTGACTTGCATCTTGGAGTGAAAGGGAATACCGCTGGATTAGCTCGATTTGATGACTTAATAGGCATCCCTATATTTGCAAATATTTATAATAAGAACGCAAACGTATTAGCAGCTATGCCTTCTCTTCATTCTTCTTACCCCGTTATAGTTCTATTTTATAGCATAAAGAAAAACGTAAACAAATGGATAATAAACCTATTTGGTGTTTTTATGATTGGGATATGGTTTTCTGCCGTTTACTCTTCTCACCACTACATTATTGATGTTTTTATGGGCGCTATTATTGCTGTATTTACTATTGCATCTTTTGAAAAACTTTGTAAATACAAAATATTTAACAATTACATCAAACTCTTTGTTCAAAAGATTTGAGCCTTATGGCAAAGATAAAGTATATATTAATTATTACTCCTTTCATTGTATTCACAATGAGCTGTGAAAAACCATTTGACTTTAGCCCTTATGACACTCCTTCTTCTAAAAGTAAAGAATTAAACGCAAACAATATCAAACAGATTTCTAAAATAAGTACATCTAATAAAAATAATATTTGTTTTGCCATAATATCTGATTCCCATATTGAATATGATTTGCTTAAAAAATCAATAAAACAAATCAATAATGACAAGCAAATCCAATTTGTTATTCATTTGGGAGATATAACAACTAACGGGCTTCAAAATGAGTTTGAATGGGCTAACAAACAATTGGAACAATTGGAAGTCCCATATATTGTTGTTATTGGAAATCATGATTACTTATCTAATGGAAGTATTGTTTATCAAAAAATATTTGGAGCACATTCTTTTAGTTTCATTACAAACAATACAAAATTTGTAATTTTTGATAATGTGGTGTGGGAAAATAATAATTCTTATCCCAATTTTGATTGGTTAAACAACAATCTATCTGACAACAATAAGTATAACCAAATTTTTGTTTTTTCTCATATTCCTCCTTTTTCTGACCAGTTTGATGATTATTGTAGAAACAAATATTACAACATTATGCAAGCAAATAATGTTAGCTGTTCTTTTCATGGTCATATACATTGTTATTCTTTTGAAAAACACCAAGAAAATAATAAAACATGGTATTTTACTGCTGATGATATTACCTCAAAAAATTATTATAAAGTTACCTTTTGCGACACAACTTTTAATATACAAGCAATGTCTTTTTAATATGAAAAAAATTATATTTTACATCATTATTATATTAATCTTTCCTATTAGCATAAATGCACAGAAAACGTTAATGGAAAAAATACAACCAAATCATATTAAAATCCAATTTGCTGGAAATATTGGAGTAATTTCTTCAGGTATAGGTTATAATTATTTATCTGACAAAGCTCAATTTGATATCCTTTATGGTTTTATCCCTAAATCTCTTGGTGGTGCGAATATCCACACAATATCAAATAAGAACTCAATATTGCTCTTTAAGCAAAATATAGGAAAATATTTAGTTCTATCTCGTTCTGTTGGAGTATCTGTCAATAGAGCTTTCACTAAAAATACTTTTACATATTTACCTAATCATTATCCAGAAAATTATTATTCTCCTAATGCAATTCACCTTGCTCCATTCATTTCATATAATTTTATCTACAGTAATCAACTAAAAGAAGGATTAAACCAATTTAATATTTTCTTTGAAATAAGCACTCTTGATACTTATTTGTATAACTATATACGAAGTTCTACTGTAAATTTTAATGAAATATGGAACTTAGCTATAGGAAGTATTATTAAATTAACTTTTAACAACCAATAAAAACCTAAAGGATATTACAAATTAGATTTTTTAGCAAAATGCCGAAATAAACACAATATATAAACATCTACAATACACCATATAGAGCACATATTTAATACATTAATCTTCACAATTGTACTGAGACTTGAACCTTAAGCAAGTGAAGGTAATTGCTATAAAAAATATTGAACCAGTCTTGTCAATCATGTTTTTGAAAATAGTTAAACCACCACATGCTGTTATACCTTTATTTATAAATTTTATTTCCATATAGCAACAAATTTACTATGGGAACACTCAACCAATACAATTACGATGATGGGAAAACAAAAAAAACAATTAAGCTTGAAAAGGACAATTTAGAAAATATTTCAAGAATAGATTTATCAATTGGTTTACGATGGAATAAATAAAATTGATAATGGATAATAATGAATTTTAAAAAAGTCAGTCTAGGATATGTATATTCAATAAAAAAAGCTGGCAGGAATAATTCCGCCAGCTTTTTTATAGAGAAGAGTAATTGCAAAGTAACTAGAATATTTTTGCAATTTTCATCGCATTGCTTTGAGCAAAAACGAAGTGGTTAGTGTTTACCTCTTGAGAGAATTCAACCCCAATGCAATTAATCACAGCAACATCCACAGATATTACAGGCGAGCCTGCAAGCAAAGCAATAATGTCAATGTCGGTAATTACTTCTTGGTTTACAGGCATATAAGCAGAGTATTGCACTGCTCTAAGCTCATTAAGGGCTCCATCAACTGCTTGATACTTCTTTAATTCGGAGTCATAATGATAATTTGAAATTACCGTTATAGCATTCACGAAACGGAAGTGGGTAGCATTTTGAGGAATTTTTAGCAGATTAGCAGGGTTGAAAGCTTCGATAGTAATAGTCGAACTATTACGCCCAACGCTTTCTTCCACATTATAGTTTCCGCCAAATATAGAGCTGAAAGGAGAGTTTTCAACGAATTCAAACTCATTTAGCAAATCATTATTGCCAACCACATCAATAGTTCTTTCGCCTCTAACGCCAGTTCCTTTAAGGTTGATTTGCTTTATTTGTTTTGTTAAGCGGTTGAATGTCCTTTTGTCTGACATTGTCCCAATAAGATTACTCAATCCTATTCGAAATGCCTTTACCATTGAATTACATCCTCCAAACTCCATATAGTTTTCCCGGGTTCTTGCAAAAGCGGGATCACTTAGTATTCTTTCTTTGTTTAGAGAAGTAGCTCTCTTTGCTAAGAATTTTCCATACCTTTCGTAAAAGGTTACTCCACCTATTGTACCGTTTAAGGTGAAGATTGATCTTTGAATAGCCATGATTTTAAGTTTTTAAATTATTAAATTTGTTAATTTGGTTTGTATTGCAATACGATTACAAAATTACCTCAGCAGGATAGGATTTTGCAATTACGGTAATTTACTGGTAACGATTGGTAATTGAGTAAAATCAAGGGATTCAGCGATAAATTATGAAAAAACATATTTATAAGCTATTGGTTTTTAGTACTTTAAAGCGATAAAAAATATTTTTAAAAGTTTATTTTTTTCTTATTGATTATGAGTGTTTTATGAGCAAAAAAAATTTGATTTTGTCGTACAGTTGTTTTTTTAGGAGTAAAATGCCATGTTTTTGACAAAATTTGGGTGTTTTTTAATAATAAAAGGTGTTTTTTTGATGTTTTTGATGTTTTTATTGCAAAAATGAGCATGTTTTTGACAAAATTTGGGTGTTTTTCGGTAGTTTTAAGAAAAATTCTTAGAGTATTTGCTAAAGCCAAAATTGTGGAACATTTTATTATTACATAATGAAACACTGATGACGCGGATGCTTTGCAATGCGGATTATACGGATTTTTTTAAGATGTCGCCTCTTTGAGGCTCTAATGGGGAGGTGGGGTGTCTGTGTCCACGAGCTTACGCAGGTGGCTACTAAGATGTCGCCTCTTTGAGGCTTTCAAATATATGAAATACGGATTTTAATATTACCGTGGGCAATCCTCATACCTAAACGCTATCATAATACCCACAATAATTAAATATACTAAACACCGTAGGTGTGAAATTATTGTAGCAAAACAAATAACCCAAACACATTAAACACCGTAGGTGTGGCATTATCCCTTTATACAACAATCTAAATTAAAAAGTTGATAACAATTTGGTATCAATTCTCATTTATTTTGGAGCAACATTTTGTTATTGCATAATGGAACACGAATGCTTTGCAACGCGGATTAACACGGATTTTTTTAGATATCACCTCTTTGAGGCTTTCAAATATATATGGGACAGGGATTTAAATATTAACGTCCGCAGAACTGCAATGCCACGGACTTTGAAAAAATATGGGTGTTTTTATTTTGTTCACCTCAAAGATAATAATTTGAGTAAATATTACCCTTTTTTTATCGTTTAGGATGCTATTGATTATAAAACAATTTTACAACACTTGTTTAATTAAACTCATTATGTATTCAAGATTATTGTCGTTTTCGATTTGAATTTGATAATGCCCATTGCCTCTGTGACCAATGTTTGAAACATCTTTAGCAATATTCTTGGGGTCGTCTAATTCGCCTTTGCGAGCATTGATACATATTTTTAATGATTTTTTCTGTATTTCAATATCGGAAATATTGCTATCTTTTTTAAATGCTACATAATATTTTTGTGGTTTTATTTCAATGCCATCGCTAAGATTAAGGACTGCATTTTTAAATTTCTCGTATAATTCTGCAATTTCTTCCGATGCTTTTTCAATGTGTTCCTGTTCGGTGTAAACTTTTATTTCTTCGGAAATGCTTTTAAGTGCCTTATTCTGTTGGGTTATTGGTTTAATGCTTTCGGCTGATTGGGATTTTTTTATTGGATTTATTAGAATCATATCATTTTCGTATTGCTTTATTTCCCATAATTCTATTGCAATATCTTTGAAATTAGTTGCCTGTATTTGGTTTTCGGTAAAACTTGGCGAAACAAAAGCAACACGGGTTTGCGACCAATCGACATCCTCACGTTTCATTGATTTTTTTAAACTTTCGTTGTATTCAATAATAAAATCGGCTTTGTTTTCGAGCATTAAACTAAGGTAGGTAAATCCTTGGTCTATTACGCTTATATTTTTATCACGTTTGTACTCTATAATAATAAATGCCGATGATTGAGTATCAAAAGCCAATGTATCTATGCGTTTGTTTTTTATGACACATTCGGACTTAACAAACTCTAGACCCATAATGGATTGAATATTATTTTCAAAAATCTTTTGAATGTCTTTTTCAAGTTTAAAAGGTTTTTCTTTAATCTCTTTTAGATTGCCTAATTTATTTTGGAATAAAGTCATATTTATTGTTGAATTTTTAAATCTGGAAAATGTTCAATCTTG
>Ga0209417_1003340_pt1 | contig 21793 bp, 29 predicted proteins | sample RifGroF2_FD_184002 | JGI IMG/M metagenome (GOLD analysis project Ga0209417, IMG submission 184002) | Groundwater microbial communities from Rifle, Colorado, USA - Groundwater F2 (SPAdes) (version 2) | ecosystem: Environmental > Aquatic > Deep subsurface > Groundwater | place: Rifle, Colorado... | reverse complement strand
GCACGATAGTTTCATCAGGTCTGCCTCTTTCGTCATTTTCAGGGAAAAGAATTTTCCAGCAATGTTTCAAGTCCTTAATGAAGGTTTCTTTGCTTTTAGGGGTATTGTAGATTTGGTGCATCCTACTCATGATGCAGTCAATATCGTCACGCTCACATTTAGGGAGGTCTTTCTTAGTGGAATTACAGATGAATTTGAAAGACTGCATGACCCGGATTCTTCTGATATAAGAGAGGTCTTTTGCTTCAAAGTGCCGAAATAACTTTTCAAAATAGGCTAAATTCGCGCTATTCAAACAAGGGTATTTGGTTAGTTTGCCTTGTTTTGGGTTCAGTATATGTTCCTTTGCCATGAAGTATTTGTTCTTACTTCCATAGATATCATCTTCTGCCATTTTTATCACCCGGAGGTAGTTCCCTTTTTTAAACTTTGCATAGCGCATGTTCTTAGAATAAGTATGCGCCAGCCGTGCATACATAGGTAAGAAAGATGCGCTTCCGCTAATTTCATAATATTTTCGAGCAAGTATAAATATTTTTGTGTTGTCGGGAATATAAATGCTTTGCTTTAGAAAGGGTGGGTTTAGCGGATAATGCCTTCAATCAATGATTCAATTTTCATCATTGCAAGATTTACTTCTTCCCGGATTGTCAGAATCTCGCCGCTGATTTCACTGATAATCTCGCCATTTTTCATGACTAAGCTCATGCTGTCGTCAATGTCTTTAAACATCACCTGTATCCGTTCAACATCAGAGAGAAGGCGGATAACTTTTTCCTTAGCATCATCTGATTTTATGTAGGATTTATTTTTTGCCAGCTCATCAAATTCCTGTGTCATAGAATTTAAAGCTGTCAGGCGAATTTTTATTCCATGAATGGCATATTCATTTTTATAAAGGTTGTTTGCGATTGCAGTGTTGTTGATAGAGAGGTCTTGAGAAAGTCCGTAGCCTTGCGAAATTCTTTTCAAGGCAAAATCCGTTATTCCGTTTAATTTCTGCATAAGTAAAAATAAAAAAAATATAAATATAAACTTTGCACTGAATCATCACTGCTTGAATCCGTATAGGACTCTGTAGTAGTCATCCCTGTAAGATTCCAGAAAATGAGTCATCTTCTGGTTAATCTCTTTAACATCGCCAGCAATCCCATTGATTACTTTTTCCAGTGATTCCTTAGCCATTATTAACCCCGCCAGACAAGACTTTGTCCATGTAGTTGACATGAACGATGTCGGTTCTTATTGTCCTCATAATCAGCCATTTCTTGTCTTTAGAAAGAGATATCTTTCTTGTGAGGATTGGCTGTCTGTCCTCATACGTTCTTTCTTCTTTTGTTTTTGCCATTTGTTTTTCTCCATCACCACTTTTTCTATTAAAGAGTGATAGCGGGGGCATATATAGCTTTTACACTGCTTAATCACTTAACCAGATAGTATCAAATAGAAATAATCCGCTTGACCAGTTCACCTTTCTTAGGAAGTGTGAACTGGGTATCGAAGCCCCGCATGTCTATTACATCCTTTCACCGCAACCTCGACGGGATATTGCCCTTATTGAATTCTTTAGAATTCACACATTTATGAAGATATAAGATTCACATTCAGCCCGCCCGCGAAAACATTCAGTAAATTTTATATATCATCGTCGCTATTCGCTCCGTATGGAATTCTTTAGATGGTTCATTTTACCTAAGAAAGATGAACCCAAGAAAAAAGCCTATGCTTGGGCGATTCGGGAAGACAAGGTTTTGTTAGAAGGCGAAGTCCACACTTTGCGAAGGTTTGCCCACGTTCTCATGACGCACGGCATGAAAGCGAAGACATTTTATCTTGTCAGGGACTGGTTTACGATTGAGCTTGGACTGAATGCCGGCCTTCGGGTTGAAGAGATGGCAGAGCTTAAGACCGAAGACCTTTTTATTGTTAATCACCACTCCTCAGTTTTTGTGAATCATGGCAAGGGTGACAGGAAACGAACCGTAAAAATCAGCCGGGAATTCAGAGACACATGCAAGTTATTCCTTAAACTCAGGCAAGATTTTTGTCTTAGCAATGCGGCGGGTAATGCGCTTCTTTCTTCCGATACTGGCAAATTCATCACAAAAAGGGCGTTGCAGAAACAATTCAAGACCTGCATTAAAAAAGCAAACCTTCCAGAGCATTATTCTATTCATTGTCTGCGCCATACATACGCCACGTTTCTATTGCGGGCAAGCGGCAACTTAAAGCTTGTCCAAAAGCAACTTGGACATTCATCAATAAAAACCACTGAAGTCTATATCAGCTTAATAGAGAAAGACACAGATGAGGCATTAAACAAGCTTTACAAAAAATGACGAGAGGAGAGTTAAATCTTTTCAGGGGACAAAATTCTTACCATAAACAATACGGCATTGAGAATCGGGAGGACATTATGAGTTGTTTTAAATTATTGCTCGTCGGGCTATTTTTATCGGTTGGATTCTTTGGAAACGCTTCTGCTGATGATAAGGGAATAACCCCTTTGCCACTTGCACAAAAAGTCATTGAGTATGTTATGAAGAATCCTGACAGAAAAGATAATAATGTGGGTGCTAATGGTGTATTTAGAGTTGATTATTGGAAAAAATATATTATTGATGATAAAGCATTCTATGTGATAATCAAAGACGGGTATAGTTATGGAGAAGAAGGATGCACTAAAAAATACAATGGAAAATTTGATTCAGGAGATATGCTTACTATTGAAGTAAAATCTGGAATGAATACTGAAAAAAGATTTGACGATATAAATGGCGATGGATATAAATATAACCCAGACAAGGTAACAAGTGATTGGGCAGAAATATCTGGGATGGAAAGAAAGATTAGTTGTGATATGACAAAAGAAGAAATAAGCGCTGTCCAGAAAGAAGAAAACAAGACCTTAGAGCTAATTATTGCAGAGATTGAAAAAGAGCAAAATAGTAATTCCTCGAAGAAGTAAGCAGGCAGTTTATAGTCCTGCCCAAGACTTTGCTTTAACAATACCAGAAAGTGCCTTTCTCAGTTTCGTGGTATCCGTCAAAGCCCAAATCCCTGCCTATGCTTTCATAGTCGAGATAGCCTTTGATGTTATCTGAAAGGTTTCCAAAACATCCTTCCTCGACTAATTCTTCCGCCACTTCTTTAAGTGTCATTTCGGGATAGAAGATTACATCTTCATACTGCTTGATTGCTTCCTCGCGGTTGCATCCGATTACTTCGAGCAGGTAAGTCACCTTTTCCTGTTCGTGCTCATCTAAATCTTGCAGTTGCCTTGCAAAATCATTCAGCTCTTGAATATTTTCATATTCACCGATACTGAATGGAGCTTCGTAATCTGTGATGAAAAATTCTTCATCACTGCCGAGGACATCTTTGATGGCCTGTTTTAAGTCATCATCTTCCATCGGCAAATCAATCCATTTCCCAAACAATTCTCCCGAGTTGTAGCGGGCAAGGTTTGTAAGGTAAATCCTTACTTTGCACATATAGCTCCTTTCTTACACCCGGCACGAAGGGCATTCGCAGAGCGAATAGCCGCAACAGGGGCATAACACACAGCCTTCTGTGTGATGAAGCTGGCTTCCGCATTCTGGACAAAATTCCATTGAAAACCTCCTTAGATTTTTGCAAAAAGAAATGAGAAGTATTCGCTCATTTCTTCAAGCAAGTCCTGTCCCTTGTCACTATCGAATTCAATGAATTCGATTCCCATGTCACTGCTGATTTTCCGAAATTGCCTTAAACGCTTATCAATGGTTATTCCATTGAACGTCGGCAATTCAAACGGCTTGTTTTCGTCCATAAAGTCACCTCCTTTCTTAGGTTATTGGTGCTTTGTGCGGGTTGTTTATGGACGAGAGAATGGGAGGGAGGTATTTAAGAATTACACTTGATTACCACTTGAGTAGGAAGGGGAGCAATTAAGCTCCCTTAAAACAACAGCTTTCGCATCTTGAAGGGTCTTTGCAGGCTTTGCAGATTTCTTCTGCGTTAAGATGCTTTGATAGTTCCTCAAAGCACCATTCAATTGCAGATGTCATCGGCTTTTTCAAAAACCATGCAATCCTTCGAAGAGTGCAACTGCTCTCATGGCTTAATTCTGGTGTGTAAGCCATAACTACTCCTTTTTTGATGTTGGTTAGTAGTTTTTGTTTCTCAAACGAAGGAGGAAAGGCGAGGTATAAAAGGGTTACACTGGCGGGGAAAGGGGGTCATATTCTGTCCTATTCGGTCAGATTGACGTAACTCCAATCATCGGTTATACTTTTTACCTATTCCTTGAATACTTTTAATCAATAACGGAGAGATATATGAAGAGAATAATGTTTTTAGTTTTTTGGATTTTGCTTTTGGCGGAGAGTGCATTCGCCGAGACAGGATATATTGCAAAGAATTTGTCGCAGTTTATTGACGAATATTTCGGCGCAAGTGGAAGTTATGTCAGTGATATTAATGATAACGGTGATATCACTGGTTACTACACGTCTTCAAGTGGAAGTTTGTCTATTCGCGGTTTTGTGTCTAGAGACAATACTTTTTTAGATATAGGGCAAATAGGTCGAACGCTTGAAATGGCTGTTATGCCAGAACAAATTAATAATAACGGCTGGGTGATGGGAATGGATTTTTCTAACAATTGGGCTGTTGCGGATACTTTTATATATGATGGCAATAGTATCAAACTTATCGAAAATAATGATTATGCACTAAGTAATGGTGAAGGTCTTAATGATAATAATGAGATTGTTGGCACGGAAATTAGCTATGGGCCTCACCTCGACCATGCATTTAAATATGATTCAAATGGTTATGAGGATTTAGGTGGGTTAGGGAGAACGCACGCTGTTCTTAGAGACATAAACAATAATGGTGAAGCTGTTGGACAAACTCTTGGAAGTGGATTCAATGACCCAATTTCAATAATTTATAAGAATGGTGAAACTCAACAAATCCCTGTCGAGAATCCTGTTGCCATTAATGATAATGGACAAGTTGTAGGTTATAAGAATGGAAACGCAGTTCTTTATGAAAATGGCTCTCTGACGGATATCGGCCATCTTGGAAATCTTGATTCGATGCAACCATTAGATATGAACAATGGAGGTGCAATTGTTGGAGGCTCCAATATCGGTGCGTTTGTTTATAAAGATGGAACCCTTAATAACCTTAATGATTTAATAATTAATAAATCTGATATTGGCGGGCCTCTTGTATCTCCTCTAAGTGCTACTGCGATTAACAATAAAGGCGAAATAATTGTGCAACGTGACAGAGTTTCGACCTTGCTTACACCGGTTGAAATGCCTGAACAAAAAGCTCGTTCGATAGTAAATCCTGAAATACCTGTGAATTTAAATTTAATCCCAGGAATTAGAAATTTATCGAAAAATAATACTTCGTCTATGTTTGACTTAACAAGTATTCAACCTGAGAAGCCTACTTTTTTGATAGCACATGGTTTCAATGATAAAGTTGATGACGGTGGTTGGGTTAAAGAAATGGCAAAGGAAATTAATGACAGATTGGGTGATAATGCGAATGACATAAATGTTCTGGCTTATGATTGGAGAGGGCCAGCAAGCGCACTTGTAAGATGGTATGAAAGTGAAGATTATGGCATTCCAGATAAAGAAACATATACTGGATTAGGCACGGTCTTAAAAGAAGCGAAAGACCAAAGTGAATTCGTCGCTCTGTATTTTGAATCTAATAATTTCACTGACCAAATTCATTTAATTGGTCATAGCGCCGGAGGAACATTAGTAAAAGAGACCGCTAATATATTAAATCAACATGGAATAGTGCTCAAGCAAGTTACTTTGCTTGATGCGCCTAATTATGTAAATTCTTCTACTTCTTTAGTATGGACGCCTCATGATTTGAGTTCTGTTGAGTGGGCAGATAATTATCCAAGCACTTGGCAACTTGGTGCTGATGCAAACCCTGCTTATACAGTTAGACTGGAACCACATTCCGCAGTTATTACTACAGTGAATAATCCTGATATAGAAATCTACTTAAAGGAAAGCCAAATAGTTAATAGGTTGAAACAAGACACTCTAGATACTATCACATATATTGATAAAGACGGCAATCAAACTACTGCTGAAATAAATACATACCGGACTACAACATTAACCGAAAAACATGGCTATCCAATCGAATATTATAAGAATACGATTAAAGACGCGACCAGCGAGGATGGGTTCTATTGGTCAGCTTTAAACGATGGATGGAATTCCGATGTTCGTGCCAATTTAATCGGGAAAAAAGATACTGAGGTGACAATTTGGCCAGAAATTATTACTACAAAGATTGACACTTTACAAGAGGAGCAATTTGATTCAATTGATGGATGGAATAGAGACGGCAACGTATTCCTTTTAGATGGAAATGCTCACCTAATGGAAAATTCTCCCGCTTTTTTGTTTACGGATTTATTTATTCCAAATGATGCTGAAGCAATGTCTTTTGATTTTAGGTTCTTAAATACTGGTGACGGGGACTACTTCGCATTAAATTTTAATGAAGACTTGCTCTTTTGGTATGATGGCCGTTGGTTTGAGGGTGATGATTACTTAAATTCTGGGTTAATTGATTTGAGAAATTACGCCGGACAAAACGGAGTTTTAACTTTTTCTCTGAACAGTTTTGGAGAAAAAAATGCTCATATCGAAATCGATAAATTTGCCATGTATGATATTAATTATTTTAAAGAAGGCAATACTGCTAATGCAGTACCTGAGCCTTCAACAATGTTCCTTTTTTCATTAGGAGGATTATTTTCTTTTCTTCATAAGAGAAGAAAATTTATTAAAAAGTAATCTGAGTAAAATAACGCTTCCTAAAATAGCATATATAAAAAAGACAGAAATTGATATGCTGCCTATATATACTAACCCCATGAAACCTTCTATCCCTTTCGGGATTAAAATAATTCCTATCAGAAGGCTACTGACGATTCCAACTATTAACGGGAATAAGAATCCTCTAGCCCATTGATTATGAAGAAGAAAATACAAAGATGGTGGGAGGAGTGTAATCAATAGGAATCCATATATTGCATAGGGAATACATGCTGAAAAGTTACCACAAAAATTAAATATAAGGGTATTGTTGAAAAGAGTATCGCTATTTATAAAAATAACGGAATGCAGGAGCACGATTAGTATGATTAATACGAAGAAGATACTTTGATTGCTTTTTATCTTTTTCATCTTGGTTTCTGTTTAATAATCAATCTATAAAAACCTTCCGTTTTTCCTCTTGAAGCCCCCTAATATATTACCCCTTATGTGCATTATGTCGTTTGCGAAGTGCATTATGTCTTTCTAAATGCAAAATGAACGCCTTTTACAATATGCACATTGTCAGTCACATAATGCACAATGTCACCGGATGTTTTTATAAGGTCTGCTTAGGTACTTGATAAGGACAGGTGATTTTAAGAATTTCTTTTGCTTAATATTTGAAGCAAATTCATCTCTTCGGATTAGTAGGACAGGCTTATCTGCAACAACATGCCTTTTACCTTCATGCAGTAAATCAATTCTTTTTGCTCCTGCCAGTTTGTAAAGTGTTCTTCTTAGGCTTACGGGGTTGGCGTTTATATGGCAGGCAATATCAGAAGCTGACGCCCAATCTGTAAGCTGGGGGAGAAGCGTAAGGATTTCTTTTACTCTTTGAGCTTCATTCTTATCAATATGTATAAAACTGATTGATTCACTATCCTCATAAAAAACTATTCTGAGTTTTGGCTGTTCCATTTTTTCATTTTCTCTTTTAACTGAATATCATTAACCCTGCCATGAATGAAAGGCGGCTTGATTTTAATTAAGCAGTTTCTCACCCGGCCTTTGACTTTTGTAATAGCTTCGCCAAGTTTTAATAAATCAAGAAACACAATCTCGTCATGCTTAAGAAAAAGGCTGTTCGCTGTTGCCTCGATGTCTTTTTTTGTCTGGCAGGCAAAATGTACCTGCACTTTTGCATTAGCGAGGACATAATTCGGAAGCTCAGAAGTTTCCTGCGCTATCGCTATCAATCCCAGACCAAACTTTCTTCCTTCCCGGAATATTGTCTTAATCACGTCGCTGTTTACTTCTTTTTCAATACTGCTTTTAGGAAGCATGTTCGGAAACTCTTCAAGAAAGATTGCAGTTCGTATCTCGTCCCTTTGGGCTTCACCCTTAGACAGAACGCAGAGCATTAAATAAGTCAGAAACAATTCCTGAAACAAGACCCTTAAATGTTCGGGTGTCTCTATGTCCATCTCAAGAATGGTTATGCCTTTTCTTTCAATAATCTGTTCTGAAATGTCAAGAGGCTCGCGAGAGCCGAATAATCGTTTGATTGACTCTCTCGTTAAATCCTTTAACACTCTTTCGGCGGATTGTTTCCACAGAAGCTCTCTTGCTTTAGCGAATTTATTTTTGATTCTTTTTCTAAGGTCATCAGCATTCGGCAATAGTTTTAAAATTCCAGACTGAAAATCATTCATGAGCTTTTCAGCTTCATTCTCGATAAAATCCTCGACTCCTTGTCCTGCTAATAATGATTTCTGTAATGGTTTACTGGATACGATTCCAAGCCAGCTGGAAAACTTTATACCCGGAGGAGGAGAGAAGAACATATTCCAAGACAAAGGAGCAATATCATCCCTGCCGATTGTGAAAATTCTTATGTCATTGATGAACGGATATTCTTCTTCTGGCAGTGAGAGAAAGTTTCTCCAAGTCCTGTCCCAATCGAAGACAAGACAGTTTACTTTTTTACTCGCCAGCTCTTTTAACAGGTTATAGGCAAGGGTTGTCTTACCCATACCAGAGAGGCCAGTCACAATAATATGGTTCTTAATGTCGGTATAATCGAGATATAGCGGGCATATGGTTCGGGGGTTATGGTCGGGATAAGTGCCGTAACAAATATCAGCCAAGTAAATCTGGCCTTTACCGTAGCATTCTTCTTTTGTTGACGGCGGCAGGATTATTTTATTGTTCAGGAGATTGTCATTTACTAATTTGCTTGCTGATATGCTTATTATCTTTTCCAGTCTTGCTTTTCTTTTTATGTCGCTAATTTGATAGATAAGCTTAAACTGCTCAATCTTTTGCTTACCCCAGACAGGCTCAAGCCTGACAAGAAGCTTATCAATTTGTAATATAGGATTCATCTTTCATCATGCTCTTTTCCTGTTTTGAATTTTGATAGCTGTGAAAAAGTGTGATGAAGTATCGCATCTCATCCTTTAAATCCTTCCAGCACTGCCTTTTCTCATCAATCAACTGCTGATAAACATTCGATAACTGTGATGTTAATGCGCTCTTAAGCCTGCTTACGTTGGGATAGCGGGGGAAAGGCACCTGCGCGTCAACCGCAATCATTTCGTTTCTTGTGGACTGCCAGCTGTTCTGCAACAGATAACTGATGTCACTGCTCAACCTGATTCTGTATGCGATTGATAATGCCGAGGTCTTCAATTTATCGAGGGTTTCTTTTGAATCCTGATTAACGATTTTCTCAATGGTTGATTCTTCCTCCGCTTGTTTGACTAAAGGGGAGAGCTGTTTTTTATGATAGCTGTAGCTTAGATATGCCTTATCCAGCATGTCCTGATAAAGGGACATCGGCTGTCTTTCGTAGGTTTTGAATATCATCTTGCTTTCACCATCTGATAATAGGTGCAGGCTTGCTTAAATACTTAGCACTGAATGAGTAATGACAGCGGCAGGGTAAAATCAGTTTTGAAGTGCGTTAATATATGGTAAAATCAACAAAATATGTTACTTCAAAAATTAAACATTTTTTTTAATCAGTTGTCGTTCCTAAAACATAGCCCGGATGTAAGAACCGTTTCGGTAAGGCACGAAGAAATAATTGATTCTTTGAGCGGTTTTTTAATTAGAGAAAAACTGCGCATTCTGGCGGGAGGATATAAGGGACAGTATTATGTAATGATAGCTGAGGGTGCTTTAGGAAAAAGTTTATTTGGAATGAATCAGCAAGTTGTGAATATTAAGATTCAACCTGAAAATAAGTGTACTTCTAAAATTGAGTTGTTTTTTTGTTTTAAGGAATCATTTAGGTGGGGGCTTTTTATAACACTCATCGTATTATTATTGGGATTTCTTTCTTTTGCTTTTGATGCCAAATTAGGTTTTGGTTATTGTTATAATTTCTTTATGATTTCTGGGATTATTCTGTTGTGGGTTAACATTAATAACCGCAGTTTCGTCAATAGATTTTATGAGGAAATCTTAAGAATAACACCGAGAGTTAATGTCATAGAAAAAGGTCAATATATTCCGGATTTTCCTTTATTTGTCCCAATCTTTTTTTTGTTTCTTGCAATATTCTTATTCTCATATACTCCCAAAATAGTTAATTTAACATTGATGTTATCCAGCCTCCCGTACATTCTTTTTGCAATACTTGCAATATTAATTTTATCAGTAACATTATCTTTAACGGGAATTAAAGGTTTTAGTAAAGTGACATTTATTATTCCGCATTTATGCATTGCGGTATTTTTAATAATTTATTGTATGCCATCTTTTCTGTCGGTGTCGTTTTGGCATGTGGCGTTAGTGCAGAAACCGAAAGCAGGTGTTGTTATAGGTGTTATTTTGTTGATGTATCTTGCGTTAGTAGTAGTAATGATAGTAAATCTAATTTCAATAAGTAAAAAAAGTTCGTCTTATGATAATAGATATAATTTAGATTTGTTCATCAGGGAATCGATACCGCACAGAAGCATTTTTGAGTTTTTATTTGTCATTTTTTGGGCAGGATGTGCTTTTGTCGTGATAAAAATGGCGATTTTTGCTTTTTATTGTTTGAAATTTTTCGCCGTGGGCAATGCAACATTCTTCCTTCAAATTTTTGCCTATGACCTTGAACATAATTTTAATACATGGGGCCTTCGTATTATTTTCGGTCTTTATGGTTCTATTTTTATTTTAATTATCATGCCTTTCTTCATTAAAAGATTTCAGTTTTATAAGCAGATTCTTTTTCTTCGTAATACCTCAAGCGTGCCAAAGTATTTGAGTGAGTTGATTGAAGGTCTTTGTGCATACGCGAAAGTGAAAAGACCGCTGTTATTAACTGCTGGCGAAGAATTTAATACACAGTATATATATGGAATTGGTTCTATTCTCTGGATACCAAACGGACTTTTAAAAAGACTTAAGACGGAATGCCTGCAAGCTGTCTTAGCGCATGAAATGTATCACATTAAAAAACATAATTTTATATTTTCTTTTTTATGCGAACTTTCTGAATGGACATTCTTTGGAAAAGGATTTTTAGTTTTTGCTTTAGACACGAGGAAGATTGAATTTGATGCAGATGTTTTTGCTGTAAAATATTTGGAGGAGCATAATTTGTCAAAAAAAGAGTTAATTAATGCTTTGGCGATAATCAGAGAAGAAAGCCAAGGAAATATTTCTACAGGCTTGAAATTTGTAGCGCAATCTCAAAAGAAAAAACCAACTACAAATAATTTCTTAGGAAAACTAAAAATACTAATTGAATTTTATTACGGCGACGATATTTTGCCTTATCTGCGACCAAGCACTAAAGAAAGACAAGAAAGAATTAATCAATTATGACAGTTAAAGATATTGCGAAACAGTTTATATTAGCAATCTATGGTGAGGAAGAAAGTTATTTTGAGACAGTCTGGGAACATTTTTCCTTACACTACGATGAATTGAGGAATAGGGAAAAACAATATTCTGAAATTTCTGGGGGAGGGCTTGGGATAGGCGGAACTGATTTTAGCCCAGTAGCTAATGCAATGTTTATTTTTATGGATGCCGAGAAGAGTCTTGTGTCAACACAGTTACATTTGCCGGAAGAAATAATTTCTTTCGTTCAGAAAAAGGCTTCGCAACATGGACAAGAATATTTTGTAAAGCTACTAGAAAAATTTGCTAGGGAGCAGGGCATTTCCGTAGCTGAGAATAAACCTGAAATTGTTTCTCCTTGCGCCATAATTTGGACAAAAGATACAGATATTAAAGGTAGAAAAATAACTAAAGAAGAGTTTGATAAAATAATAAAAAAGAAGAGACAATTTAAAACTTTCATAGTTGATGAAGGAGAATTTGAGCAAGGGCATGTTGGGATGGTGTTTTTAGATGGCAAATTGTGGGCAAAGATTGAAGACGAGATTTGTAATGAAAAAAGAGAGGGTTATTTGTCTGCGTTATTTTATAGGATTCTCATCCACACATTAAAGAATCGGTATAGAGCTGGAAGCGCCGCATTACTTTTTGAAAAATGCTGGAAAGAACCTATTCGCGCGAGAAATTTAAAAAAGCTCGTAAAAGATGAAAAGAATGAACAGCAAGGTAAATGTAGAAAAGCTTTCGCGATATTGAATAAGCTTTTAAGAAAAGAAATTGGTGTTGAAATAACCGCATCTAGAGATGGTATATACTGCATGACTAAAAAAATTGATTATTGCGTGCTTGAAAAGATAGTACCTTAATAGTAATTCAGCTGGGGCGTGAATGCTTTAGTCTATTGTTAATTCTTCTTGTAATCTCTAAGATTTTTATAGAAGTTCTCCACCGCATATTCCCTTTATAATATTCAAAAAGCTCTAAAGCTCTAATAACTTCATCCGTATTTTTATTTTGGATTGAATCCCAATGGTCATTTAAGAAAGTAAAACCATATTTTTTATATAGTTTGTCGCCGAATTGAAAAACTTCATCTTTCCAGGAAGGATAATTCTTTTTTATCAATTTAATTAATCGTTTCGTATCTCGTATAGCAAGAGTGACATCCCGTATATAGCGCAGTTCATATTTCCGTATCTCCATATTTGTCTGAAATAAATATTCCCAGAAAGTTACTTCGTCGTTAATGAATTCCGTAAGAATAAATTTGTATTTCGCAGTATCTAACTTTCCGTCACAGTAGCATTCTTCTTTCTTAAGAAGCTTTAAAGGTTTTTTATCGAGTTTTTCCCTCAATTGCTTAATCACCGCTAAATCCCACTTTGTTAATTTGTCTTCTTCTATTGCGGAGAGCCTTTTAAGCTCTTCAAGTTTTCTAGATTCTCTTTGTAGGTAGATGAGTTGTTTTCTTAATTTAATAACAGGTGCATAGTCAATAGGAGGTAGTTCTGAAATTCCGCCTCCGGGTTGCCAATATTCTTCTTTAAGCTTCCGCAGTAATTCTTCCTCTTCCGCAAGTATGCTCTGCAATTCCTCGCAGTAAGTAACCTTTCTAAAAAATCTAGTAAAGATATTCGTCATATCTCTTTTCAAGCTCTGCCAAGTTATAAATTTTTTGATTTTTGTTTAGGTAACTCTCGGTAACAGGCGGGAACAATGACGTAACTCGTCGGGTATGTTTTCTTGGTTTAAGATTCCATTAGATGAATGAAAAATTCATCAGCAGAAAGAAAACCAAGAAAACAATATGAACCCCACAGAGCAAAAACAATTTGAAGGTTCTCCGCGAAGACGGGGAAGCTCTGTGTCCAAAGAGGACAAGGAAGTTCTCTTGGCTTGCTGGGTTTTAAGGAAGGCTGGGTTTTCTGACAGGAGTATCAGCAGGCTTAAGTTTCCAAAGTCACACCATACGATTGACAGTTATTTCTTTGATGCCGATGAAATGATTTCAGAGGGCAAGCTCGAAATGCCTTTTGAAAAGATACGCGATAAAAGGCCTATTTTATGTTCCGAAGGAGAGCTTGAGCGTATCAATAGCAAAATTTCAGCTAATCCCTGCGGTGGCGGCAAAAGAAAGGCCCCGGTTAACTATGACTCAGGCCTTAACCAATGGGACGAGTAAGAAATTGCCCAGAAGAATTCTCATAAGTGCTTTGGTGTCAATATGAATATGCAGGTTAGTTGCCCGATTTGCCAGATAGTGAGGACAAGTGAAGCCCAAAAACAACAACCAAAAAAGGAGGAAAAAATGCCACAACAAACCCAACCCCCAATCTGTAATTGTGAATTTTCGTATGGTGAAGACCTCGAAATTCACGGCGCAACAATGAGCCAAGACCTTTGCAAGCTTGCGGAGACCCTTGCAAACAATGTCTTAATTCCTGTCTCTTTGAAAAGAGGCGAGGAAGTAGGCAAAACTGCAATTCATCGGGAATTGAAAAACATCATTATCCGGCTCGATGAATGCCAGAAGGCAACACTTCTCCATCATTTCATTTACACGATTGTCATGAATTATATGGAGAAAAAAGAAGGCGACAGGAGAGTTTAAACAGGCAATTTACTATTTTAAAACATCAACCAACTAAACCAAGGAGGAAGAAATGAACTTCGGAATGAAATCAATGGGAATGGGAAGAGCGTCATGGCCATCATGCGGTAAAAGCATGAAGTCATTCGGCATGCCTAAGAGCATGTTTCCGCGCCAACCACGAGGAGGGTCATGGCCTTTATGCGGCGGACAACGTCATGGCTTGAATTATATTCGCCCGTATAGTTATCGTCCGCGCAGGAAGTCATATTCCAATTCGTATGTTCCTAAACTTAACTATGGATGGAAAGGAACGCATATATGAGCAATGAACAGGCAGGAATCATTTATTTAATCATGGCTTTTATCTGTTTCTTTCGAGGGAGGTTTTTTGGGCTGGGTGAACTTCCGGGAGACCTGAATATCGAGACCCAGTATTTAAAAATCCTTGTCCCGATAACCTCGACGGTTATTTTAAGTTTTCTGTTTTCTTTTTTGAGGAATTTCAGATGAAAGGAAGGAGATTAAGATGTTTTTTGATTCTGAACATGAAAAAAGCTTGGAGCTTCTAATAGACGCTTACGGATTACCGATTGACGACTCAAGCAATTGGTGGGTTAAGCATCCTAAGCGAGCTATCGAAGAAATTTTCTTAATGGAAGAAAACACCAATTCTTTATTTCGTGTTCGCGGAAATCAGCTTGTCTGGGAAGAGTCGATAAAAACTAATTTCGGACAAACATATAGGATTTCCATCGAGAGCCAGCCTGAGCATCCGTTTTCAATCCCAAAAGTGTTTGTGTTAATGCCGCATATTACAGGGAATATCCACCGCTACAACGACGGAAGCCTGTGCCTTTTCCATCCAGATGATTATTTTTCCGAAATGACAATCCTCGATATACGGAATAAGGCAGTGGCATGGTGCTTTTGTCATGACGCACATGAGCAAACTGGCGAGTGGCCTGCCGCGGAACGGCCACATTAAATTAAAACGAAAGGAGCAAGCTATGGCAATGGACTTAAACAAAATTCGGGAGAAGTTAAAAAACAGAACACCCTTGGGCGTAACAAGAGACGGGCAGTTGCAAGAGCAAGACCCGCGTAATGACGGCACAAGGGAAGAACGCCGGGGGCAGACAACCCTTAAGCCTGAGCGGTTCTTTAAGATTGGAGGAGCGAAATGAAGAAATTCTTTTTCAGCATTGAAGCAATCATGACGGTCTTAAATGAATGTTACGGCATGAAAGGCTCACAAGAAACAGGAGGCATTTTCATCGGGCCAAGTGCTGAGGACAATATTATCACTCATGCAATTCCGTCGAGCATTTATGCTGAAAGAGGTTTTGCAACGTATTACCAGTCAGATGAAGATGTGAAAATACTCAATAAGAAAATTAAGCAGTTTTTTACAAAAGGGGAGGACTTCAAGGGTTACTGGCACAAACATCCGTCAGGAATAATCGAGTTAAGCAACGGGGATATCAATACCTGTTTTGGGATATTGAATAATCCTGCTTATAAAATCAATAACAATCTATTGATGACTGTTATCTCGGAGGGGCGTGGAAACATGCCCCTTCATTCCTACCTTGTCAGTTTGCGTAATGATGGCATTGATATCGAGGATGTTTCAATGGTCATCCTTCCCCAGTCGTGCATTCGCTCAATCTGGTTAAATCCAACTACCACAATAAAGAAAGGATAATCCTATGAAGGCAATAATCTTTGAGGATGTTATTAAAAAAATCAGTTCAGCAAAAGAATCCGACATTTATGGATTCAAAAATAACGAGACAATCTTCATCTGTTCGCATGACGAGAAATCTTCGTTAAAGAAAATCGGCGTTTATTCTAATAAGCCTAAAGAAAATGAAGAAGGGCTTTGGCTTACCATTAAAGATGGAAAGCCCGAATGTTTTATCGGCAGTGAAAATATTCCATGTGAAGTCATTAATTACAAGACTGATTTCCAGAAAAGAAATCACGGCATCATTGACCCTTCGGTATTGCAGGAAAGAACAGTGACTATCATCGGCCTTGGCTCTGGCGGCTCTGCAATAGCCTTAGACTTGGCAAGAGCAGGGGTTGAGAAATTCATCTTGATTGAGCATGACACTGTCGAGCTATCAAATATCTGCCGCTCTGCTTATGACCTTGCAGATATCGGCAAGAAGAAGACAGACGCTCTACTCGAGAAAATGCTCAGGATAAACCCTTTTCTCAAGGTTGATGTTTATTCAAATAATCTCTTCGATATTGAAAAGAATACACTGCAAAAAATTATTGATGAATCCGACCTGATTATTGATGCAACAGACTCAGTAAAAACAAAACAGCTCATTAACGGAATTGCATATCACGAAAAGCCTGTAATTTATCCTGCCGTATATTCCGAAGGAATAGGCGGGGATATCCTTTTCACGATACCGGGACTTACCCCATGTTATGAGTGTGTCTTTTCTCAAATAATTCCACAGATGCAAGAGCTTAGAAGAAGTGAATGGGATTACGCAACAGGAACAACCAAGCCCATGTCTTCTTTGATTTCTGACATACAAGTTGTTGTCGCAAGGACAGTGAAGCTCGCGTTAGCAATTCTTACAGCAGACCAGCCCAATTCCTTTATTGAAAAAATCACCGAACAGGACTGCTCAATCCTTTTTATATCGAACCAGAAAGGCACTTTCTTTGAAGATGACACTTTCTCGGAATTTTGGGGCAAGACTGAAATCAACCCGCACTGCTCATGCCAAACATTAAAGTGAGAGGAGGCAATAGATGAGACTGCAAGAAGGACGCGATAAACAAATCCTGCATTATGTTTCACTTTTTGGATTTTTGACAAGCTTACAGCTTTCAACCCTTCATAAGACAAACATAAAAGTTATGCAGAGGAGGCTTAGAAAGATGGTTTTCGATGAATACCTTAAAAAGATTCCTCTGCCGACGACGACAATGGGAGCCTGCCCTTACATATACTTTCTTGGGAGCAGGTCTGAACAGTTATTAAAAATCAAATCAGGGAGGCCGAGACTGAACGCCTCCCTGAGCCACATGATTAGAAATGTGGACTTAATGATTCAGGCAATGCTATCAGCAGAACAAGAGGGATTGACTTGCGAAATACTTCCCGAGCACATCATGCGCTCTGAAAACTTAAACCTTATTCCTGACGGCGCGTTTACTCTTTCCAGAAACGGGAAGAAAGCCTTGTTCATGCTTGAGTCTGACGGGGGAACAATGGTCTTGAAGAGTGATTCAATGTACAGCGACATTGAAAATAAATTTTTGAAATATATCGAGATGTTTTCCGGGAACAGTGTTGGGTATTACAGCAAATGTTTCTCATACGAATTCAACCGCTTCCGGCTTCTTTATATTTGCGAAGACAAAGCGAGGCTGAAAAACATTCTACAAATGGCTGAAAACATGGGAATGAATTTTATTTTCATAACAACGCAGTCTTTATTCATGGCGCAGGGGCTTAACTTCCCAATCTGGGACAGCCCATCGTTTGGTAAAGACAGAAAAAAATTAATCGAGTAAAGGATAACGGCATGAGTACACCAATCTTTCCATTTTATATGCATGTAATTGACGACATTTTAAAAAAGCAGTCGCTTGATGCTGTATTGAAACATGACCTGAATTCTACTTCCGGGATTATTCATCCTGAGCCTGTTTCTTTGAAGCGTGAAGGCGAAATTCATATGATGGATAATCCGAAATGCCTTTTTATATGGCCTTCTGGCGAAGATGCAGAAAGCTATTATCAAAAGTTTGACCAACTGCTTGAGACTGCATATGGAATAGAGAAAGAAGGAGTTTTTGAAATCTCCGGGAACAAAGGAAATATTGTATTTTCATTCACCGCAGGGCAGAAGGACATCAATCTTATTGAGTCAGCAGTTAAGAATTTTCTTCCGAACTCAATTTCTCAGGTCGATTCTTGCGAAAATGTAAAAGTCGAAAACTTAAAAGCGTTTTCCTTTATTCCTGCAAAGCCGTTTTATTTCTCATTATCTGATTACCTGAATTTTACAATCTCGCCAATCAATTCCATAGCGCGGCTTTTTTCAAAAATAAAAAATGATGATATAGGCATTTATCAGATAAGTTTTATGCCGCTTCCTGCTGTATATCATGACTATATTAAAAGCGCGGTTGACATTTCATGGGGCGCAATGCTTCCGACGGATTCCAAAATCCCGCCAAGCCTTTCTCAGGGAACAATGGCAAAGCGGCTTGAGTATAAATCGCTTGAGTTTGGAAGCTGTTTTTCAGTCTTAATAAAAATATTTGTCCCTCCCTACATAAAGGATGAAGAAGTTGTCGCCTGCATGTCGCATTACACATACGGCGCAGAAAAATTAAACTGCATCCTGCCAAATAATTTCAGTCCGAGTCAGATTGAAGGGATGGTTAACAGAAAAGAAAATTACCAGAATGGATTTGTTGTTAATTCCCATGAATTTGCCGCGTTCTGCCATGTTCTTTTTGAGCTATTACCAAAAAACAAGACAGAGAAAAATATCCAGACAGCTCCGGCAGGAGGTGTGCCAGATAAACTTTCTAAATATCCGGGGGTTCTTCTGGGCGAATGGAAGTGTGGGAAGAAAAGAATTCCTGTTTTTCTTCCAAGTGTGTTCTCGATAGGCCACTGCCATATACAAGGCGCGTCAAGATGCGGAAAGTCATCACTTTTATGCCATATGGCTATTGATGCTTATAGGAGAGGGATGTCCTGCATTGTCCTTGATTTTCATGGCGACCTTGTTAAGTCTATCAGCCGTTATGTAACTGAGGATATGTTCAAGGACACAACCATCATTGATTTTGGCAGAGACGAGATTCCTGTCCTTTCTCTTAAATATAATTTCGACTTACATAATCCGTCGAGAATTGCAGACAACTTGACGATGAGCATGAAGGATTCAGGGAACAGCGAGAACAAGTGGTTTGGGCCGAGAATGCTTTTGATTTTATATATCCTGTTTTACATCATGTCAGTAACCGACCTTCAGATGACAGACCTGCATTTGCTTCTCGGCAGGACAACCGAAGCGGAGAATTTAAGGCAGAAAATAAAAGCGAAAGTAAATCATCCGATTGTTATTAATTTCCTTAATGACTTTGTAAAAAGCAACACTGCTGAGAGCACAGCACCAGTAATAACCCGGCTTTCTCATCTTCTTTTAGACTCACGTTCATTCGCGTTCTTTTCGACTAAAGACCACAAGATTTCTATTCAAGACATTTTGAATAAACCGCCGAAACTGTGCCTTGTTAATCTTTCGATTGGCGAACTTGGACAGCATCGGTCGTCAATTCTAAGCGGCATACTCGTAGGCATGATTATCAATAACATGCTTTCGCGGTCAACTGTGCCGTATGAAAAAAGAAATGAAGTCCTTCTGATAAAAGATGAATTTCAAAACAGTCCGATTGACCCGAGTCCAATAATTTCTGGCGCCGCAAAATATGGGCTGAATCTTGTCCTCGCTAATCAACACTTTTCGCAGGTTGAGCATCATGTGAGAGACGCTCTTTCCACTTGCGGGACACGCCTCATGATGAAGCAACAGCAGAGGGATGCGGATGTTCTTGATTCTGATTTTGCGATTCCTGCGTCAGAGTTTGTGAATATTTCACAGTTTCACGGCTTTCTTAAGTGCGATGACGAGACAGTAAAAATCGAAACAGCGCGGCTTTCTGCGCCCAAGAATGATTTGAGTGAAAAGCTCATGAAGCATTGCATTGAAAGGGATTATGTGACGGGGGTTAAGAATAACACCGAGAAGAAAATATTTACTTTAGACCAAATTTAACCGGAGGTGGCTATGACAATCTTGCAGGAAATTATTGAATACCTTCACCCAGATGTTGTTTTACAAATTTGCGATATCCCCAATGATAACGCGCGGGCAAGTTTTTCTATCCCGAATGTGACAGTCAGGAATTATGCCGAGTTTCAGGCGTTGATTCTAAATTATATCAAGCACCATCACAAAGGTATTTTCGGCCAGCCTTGCAATGACCTTGTTGCCTTGAAATGGGCGCAGGACTCTTTAGGAGATTTGGAAAGGATTGCCTATCTTGGATTATCCGGGGCGGAAGGGGGCGTAGCAACTTTACTAAGCAAGATTAGCGATTATTTCAAGCAGACCATACGAAAGAATTTTTTCGACATGATAATCAATGACCTCATTGACCCTCTTGACCCTGAGGCAAAAATCCGGCTCATGGCTGAATTCAAGGAACACTTGAGTAATTTTGCCCCAGCTTATTTCAATTATGTTTCTCCGGAAGCAATGGCGGCTGATTATCGCTCAATTATTTATCGTTACATGGAAGGTATTGGAAGATTTAGAAATTTATACAGGTATTATTGATTATGAGAAAATCATGGGCAAAATCAACTGGGATAAAATTAGCGTTGTTTTTATCAAGGCTGATTCGGAGAATCCGAATCAGATGAATCCCTGTTTGCATTTAAGCCCGGAAGAAAGAAGAGAAGAGATTGTCGAGATTTGTTCAAAGATATGGAGAAGGCATTGCGGGAAAATAAACGAAGAATTAAAAGAAGGCAAGTAGTATAATTGTTATAAATTATTGTTTAAATTTTGGAGAATAAATATGGAAAAAAATAGTTGGAGCGTAGAAGACCTTAGACAAAAATATGCACAAAAAACTCAAGATACTGAATTAAAATCTCGATTGGAAGAGTATGTTAATTCTTTGGCATGGAAACAGTGGAAATCAGCGTATCATGTTGAAACGGCAAATAATCTTTGGGAAGGCTTGTTCAATTCAGGCATCGTTGATTTTGGAAGTGGTAAGTGCCAAAAAGTTTGGTTTTCCAGTTCAGCTGAAATAGAATCAATGATACAGGTAGTGCATTCGATGGGAGACATATTCGCGCAGATTGCAAATGTGATTGTGCTTTTCCCTAAACCGATTGATGAAGATTGTGTATCTCTGGCATCTCTAATTAATACAATTCGTCAAAAAAATATTGCCGGGGATGTTCTCGCGGAACTTCTTAAGATTAAAGATAGTAATGAATTTCAATATTTTGAAGGATTTTGTAACGTGATAAAACACAGAAAACTTATTGATACAGATTATCGTTTCCAAGGGATTGAAGATGGCAAGCCACAAACAAATCATGGAATAAGGTTTAAAAATTTCGAATATAAAGGGAAAAAGTTTGATACAACTTTTTCTAAGACAATCGAAGAAGATTATAGGTTGAAAATTTATGATTTGATATGCGATGCTGGAATAAAATTAAATAATTTTCTGGTTTAACTCATCCATTATTTAGATATATTCATTTTCCATTTTTTTAATCAATCCCTTAAATTCTCTAATTTGCAAATTTCTTTCTTTAATAATCGCAATATCCCGAAGCTTTCTTTCAGTAAAAAAATTATGCTCCTTGCTGTCCTTGATTGAGAGAAGGTATTGCTTGATGCTTTCATCCAGATTAAGGAGATTAAGCATCTGGCAGACCCTAGCGCGGCTTACTCCGAATCTTGCGCCCACTTGAGCATTTGAG
>Ga0209417_1003335_pt1 | contig 21827 bp, 38 predicted proteins | sample RifGroF2_FD_184002 | JGI IMG/M metagenome (GOLD analysis project Ga0209417, IMG submission 184002) | Groundwater microbial communities from Rifle, Colorado, USA - Groundwater F2 (SPAdes) (version 2) | ecosystem: Environmental > Aquatic > Deep subsurface > Groundwater | place: Rifle, Colorado... | reverse complement strand
CTCACCTTCGTTATCCGGACAATTGTGAGGGGGTGTAAGGTATGAACCCTTATAAACAAAGAGAGTGTGAGTGAGATAATTGAAAAAAAGTTTTAAAAAGTTGTGGAATGGTTGGAGATTTTGAACGCGGTTTGGTGGGCGATCGTGAAAATGCAGGTTTGAATCCAAAAATTTAAAAAAGCCGCAAACGGGTTAAATTTAACGCAAGGTTTGAAACCTTACACGCAAGGTTTGACACCTGGTCACGACCTCAAATCAATTTGAAACTCTCTTTATCGAGCTCGGAAACACATCAAAAAGATGTGCGAACATCGCCCGCCAAAACTTGATATCAAAGCGCTCATTTTGCTCGAACCCCATGGCCCTGATAAGTTCATTGTGGCAAATAAGATCAAGGACTCTCAATACCGGCGGCTCTCCCCCTTCTATTTCAAGACGGTTCGATTCTGCTTTGATTATTTGAGCAGGCGTGAGGTTTGGATCAATCAGATCTTTTTCAATGATTATGAACTGGCGGGCCAGATCGTGATGAAGGCGAGAGTTGCCTTTGGTATCGAACACTAAATTAATGGCAGAGAAAAAAGCTGTAATCCCTGCAAGGTATACAGATAAACTAGTGAAATTCTGGGATAGTGCGGCAATGATAGTTCCTGAACCACTTATTGCCGTCAGCCCATCAGTGCACTTGCTTACTCGATCGAAGAATTGTCTCCTTCGGTTGTGATATCTGATAGACCGACGGACCCCAAATAAAAGACAATGAGCCCTATCCTTTTCATCCTCAGTCAAGAGATTATTTTTTGTCTCCATCTGACGGCCTTGGCCTCCTTGGCGGTGGGGCGGTATCGTTTACAGGGGTTATTATCGTACGATCTTCTCTATTGATAGATTTGTTGAAATCGCGGCCTTCGTTGATTCTATCACGTTTTTCGATATTCCCGCCAGACTTATCTTTCTTGCCATCATTGCTCATTCGTTTTCTCCCCAAAAGGTTATTTTCTGGTCTTTATTTTCTCTTTTTTACTCCGGGACCAGGACGCGGCTGAAGAAGATGACCTGGCCGATGATGTGCAGGTCGGTCATGGCGGCTTCGTATGGTTCGTATTCTGTTCTGTTGTCTGAGATTACAAGAATTTTTTCACCTGGCCGGAAGACCAGGCGCTTGATCATGATTGTTTGATCGTAGCGGATCGCGTAGACCTTCCCTTCTGAAATTTCCCGCCTGCCGGTATCGACCATGACGGTATCGTGCTCCTGGATGGTCGGGTGCATGGACTCGCCGATCACGCGCATGAGCACCAGGTCCTTGGCGCTCGATGTCACCCTGTGCAGCCAGTCTTTCCTAAAAGCGTAATATCCCCTGACTCCTTCGGACTCAACAAACGCGCCACCTCCAGCGGATAGCTTTGGTTCTACCATTGGAACAAGATCAAAGTCTGAGGGCTGAGGAGAATAAGGATTTGTCCCTTCTTTCAAGTGTTTTGGTTCTTTGCCAAGTAATAGCCAGTTAGCGTTTATATTGTACTTTTCGCACAGAGAGGAAAGAAATTCACCGTCAGGGACAGTTCCTCCAGCTTCATATCTTGGAAGGGTGTTTCGGTGGATATTAAACAAACTGCAAAATTCGCCAACGCTTGTGCTTCCGCGCACCTCTTTAATCCTATCCCCTATACTCATATCCCACCGTATAGCTTTTGTTGAAGGTCCTGCGCAACGTCCTGCGCACTAAGTATGATGCGACTCTAAACTATAAGTAATTGATATGTCATATTATAAGGGCATATCATCAAACAAAGTGCAAAACATCAACGTCCTGCACCATAATTAATTTGACGTGCACTATTTATGGGGCTATATATGCACTATGGCAGAGCGACAATTGACACGCAAAATGAGAATACCAAGGAATAGGGCAATGGGTCAATATCCGGTTTTTTACTTAAACCAGATATTGGTCAGGATGTTGGTCGGATAGTGAAAAGGAATTGTATGAGTGAGCGACGTCCGTCTTCAGAAATTTGGATCAAGCGTTTGCCTCAAAATGAAGGCAAAAAAGCAGGCGATTTTTGCACCCTGAAAATAGAACTTTTCCCCGCACGTTTTTGGGCTTTGAAGTGGGAGCCCAGCAGCACTCTGTTTTATCGTCAACCATCGATACAAAGCGAGAAGCGGAGTGAATACTGGCTCACCAGGTTCCGGGTGCGAGTCAACGGGAAGTGGCTGGGCGACCGGGCCAAGTACGTCACCTATACCAAAGAGCAGATATTAGAGAGGTACTTTAGATGAGTAAGAAAATGCTGATGGTTGACAGGTTTGGGGTCAGACTGATGAAGGGGAACGGCAACGGGCGGCTGACCATGGCCACCTTTGAAAAGTGGCTCAACGTCGACCAGGGGCAATACACCCCTCCTCTGTCAGCCCTGACAGTGATCTGCGAGGTTGGGAATACCGTCGAGCCGCTGCAGATCTTCGCGCGCGCCCTGGGCGCGCAGGTGATAGACGAGCCGAAAATAAAACGGCTGATGTGGGCAGAAGCCTATCATGATGCACGTAAGGCCAGGAATAAAATGAAGAAACTTGAGGAAGAGCTATGAAAGCTAAACGGAAGAAACGAGTGCGGATAGACCGACGAGAGGCGCGGGCCTGGATGGTTATACAGGGACTGAGGCCGCTGGATATCCAGAAAGACCTCGGCTTTCGCTATCATTCCCCGGTGGTGGAAACCCTCCTGGGAGACCGCGACAACAGGCAGGTTTTGGCCTGGCTGCGCGATCATGGGTGTCCGGTTAATTATCTCAAATTACCTAAAGATATGGAGGAAGAACAAGCATGAACGATCTGGCCATCCACGATATTCCCGATCCATTGTCAGAACGGGAGAAAAAGGTTTTCACCGAGCTTGAATCCGAGATTGAACAGAACCTCAGAGGGTTTAAACGGGTCGGTTATGCACTTTCGGTCATCCGCGATCAACGGTTGTATCGGATTGATTACGATACCTTCGAGGAGTATTGCCGGGAAGCATGGGACCTCGGACGGCCGCAGGCATATCGGTTGATCGACAGTTATAACGTGGTGGAGAATTTGTCTCCAATTGGAGACAAAATGTCTCCCATGGGAGACAAAGACGAAGTGATCGTTTTTGAAATTCTGCCGGAAAATGAGGCTCAGGCCCGGCCATTGGCCAGCCTGAGCCAAGATCAGCAGATAGCGGTCTGGCAGATGGTGATCGACATCGCCAAGGAAACAGGATGCAAGATCACCGCCGAGCTGGTGCAGCGGTGTGTCAGTTCGTATCAGAATAAAAAACTCAGTGATCTAATTAAAAAGACCAGGAAGTACGGGGAGCGATCAGCAAAGGTCATCCCGGAAGAGGTGCAGGTGGTCTTTCATTCCCTTCTCACGCTGGTACAGCGCAATTACGACAGCCAATGGCAGGAGGTGGGGAAGAAAGAGTTCGCCGCGGCCTTACGGGAAATTCTGCAGGCAATTGAAGAGTAGCATCAACCGAGAACGCAGAGGCCGTCATGATTCGAACCGCCACCGTAACCGAGATCAGCATAGCTATCAGGCAACATGAAACAACCGTCCGGCGTACCCTCAAACGCCACGGCACCAGATATATGTGGAAGAAAGGCCCAGGCGGCAACGAGAAACATTACTTCACAACCAGCATGCCGGAGAATTACCGGCTTGTCCTGGCGGCCTTTGACGCAGTTCCGGAAACCGAGACGCCGGCAGGGGAAGACGCCCAGGCCGGCGCCGAAGCGGCCAGGACGATGCTGACGGAGCGGGCGGTGGAGAGTGAGCGCGAGCAGATCGCCAAGGAGGATGGCATGGCTACCTTCGCGCGGCTGCCGGAGCATCGCCGACTGGAAGCGCATGCACGGTTTTCCCTGCTGCAGACCTGCGATGCCTTCGTCAAAGCGGCAGGCTTCGAACTCAAGCGCTACGCCCTGCGAAGCAAGACAGGTGATCAGGCCTTTGTCGAGGCCTACAATGACGGCAGGGTCGCCATATCAGACGACATTAAACGGATTGTCGGTGAACGGACGAGCTATTCAACCATCAAGCGCATCGCCGATTCCTATTACAAATTCGGGATCGCCGGGCTGGCCTTCAACTATCACAATCCGAAGCGCGGCAGCACGGCGCTCACCGATGCCCAGCAAGACGAAGTTATCAAGATCATGTGCCGTAATCCCCAGACCAGTTCACACAATATCCTCCGGGCTCTGCAGGGAAAATTCGGCATGGACGTGCCATCGACCAGCGTTGTCGGTCGTTTCCGGCAGCGATGGACCACTGAGAACAACGAGCTGTGGATGTTCTATACCAACCCCGACGAGTGGAAGAATAAGCGGATGTTCGCCTTCGGCTCGGCCAGTGACCATGTCGAGCGACTGAATCAACTCTGGGAAGCGGATTCGACGCCGGCGGATCTGATGCTGGTTGACGGCCGCCATTCCCTGATCGGCATGATCGATGTCTACAGCAGGCGTCTGCGGTTGTTCGTTTCCAAGACCTCCAGGGCGACATCCGTCGTCGCCCTGATCCGGCAATGCCTGATCGACTGGGGTGTGCCGGAAGTTATCAAGACCGATAATGGCAAGGACTATGTGTCCGACCATGTCGTCCGGGTTATGCATGGTCTGCGGATCGAGCAGAAGCTGTGCACCCCTTTCCAGGGCTGGGAAAAACCACATATCGAGCGGACCTTCAGAACCTTCCTGCACGGTCTGGTCGAGCTGATGCCGAACTATATTGGCCACAATGTCGCCGAACGTAAGGCGATCGAAGCCCGCCGCAGTTTTGCCGAGCGGGTGATGAACAAGGACAGCGAGCCGATCGCGGTCAACATGACATCCGCGGAGCTGCAGAAATTCTGCACCGAATGGACGAACTTCGTCTATCAGCACGATGCGCACGGCGGCCTGAACGGTAAGAAGCCGATCGATATGGTGCGCGGCTGGCGGGAGCCGATCCGTCGGATCAACGAGCTGCGGGCACTCGATATGCTGTTGATGCCTGCGCCAACGGATGGCGGAAAGCGCGTCATCGGCAAGAAGGGCGTGCAGGTCGACCGGAGATATTACCAGTCTGCGGAATTCGCCGGCCATGTCGGCGAGACGGTGTTTGTCCTGCTTGATCCGGCAGACCTCGGCACCGCCTTTATCTATCTGGTGAACGATCATGACGAGCGGACATTCCTCTGCCCGGCGATCGATCCGGAATGGGTGGGCATCGATCCGGCAGGATTCGCCAATGCCGCCCGGAAACACCAGGATAAATTCATGCGCGAGGAACGCAAGAAGCTGACCAAGATCAGCAAGTCAGAGGGCCAGCGCGAGGCCTATGAGGATTATATGCAGCTGCGCAAGGACCAGGTTGGCAAGGTCGTGGAGTTCCCCCGCCTCGCTTGTGAATATACCACCCCTGCCCTGGATGAAGCAGCGAAGGCGGTACTGGCCCAGGCGGAACTGGCCGAGGATGATCGGCAGTTCGACCAGCGGTTGAAGGCTATCGAGGAAGAAGTGACGGAGAATGAAAAGCGGGTGATGAACAAGGAAGAAAAGATCGTCCTGCTGCGCTCAGACTCCGAGACATACGACCAGATCCGCATTCAGACCAAGGGCCGCAAACGCCTGCTCACTCAGCAGGAACATGACTGGCTGACGGAATACTATGAGACCAATGCCGGCAGTATGTACCGGGATCTGGAAGGCGATTTGAGAGACAAGATCGGCGTGGCTATCGGCTCGCTGGTTGAACTGTAAGACGATGCCAAACAATGAGGAATACGCGATGAAAAATCACCACAATTCTAGCCTGTTTTGCTTGTTTATCATTTCCTGTCTTCTTGCTGCGACGGTGATGATCGCTGTCAACCGTGATGAGATCGCAGCTGCTCAGGCAGCCATGCGCAGCCATTACGCCCTCAATCTCGAATTTTAAGGAGATGAGCATGGCTGAAGACAGCAAGGAATTCAACAACTGGCATTGTTTGGCATGCGATAAAACCATGCCGTACGATGAAGTGGTTGCCCATCTGCAAAATGTCCACGGAATCTTCGAAACAAAAGGAACGCAGGAAATGATCAGCCATGCAGATGGTCGAGATTTCTATGACTGGAGATTTAAATGGACAATCGCCGGTTTGATTTTCATGCAACACTCTCGCACCATGCGCTACCGGGCCAATTGGTGGCGATGAAATATTTTACTTTAACAACCAATTAAAAAAGGCCCGGTGCGCAGAACACCGGGCCTCTTCAACAAAAAATCAACACAAGGAGGAATGTACGTGACGAAAGAGACTTTTGCAATAACCAAAAACGTCAGGAGATTTGTTCACGGCGTTGAGGTGGTGCAGACACCCATCAAAGGACGGATCGGGAACATGCTGGCCTTTGGCCCTCCCGGCACCGGCAAGACCGATGTCGGGCAATGGTACGCCAACCGCAACGACGTGCCATATGTACGGGCCAAGGATATCAGCTCGCGGCGCTCTTTGCTGGCCAATATCACGGCCGAGCTGGGCGTTGCCGCAACATTTCGGACAGACGATTTGTTCAACCAGATCGTTGAGCAGCTCATCGAGCGGCCGCGTCCGATCATCATTGACGAGGTTGATTACCTGGTGCGCGGCGGGGCCGTCGAGGTGCTGAGGGATATCAACGACATGACCAATACGCCGATCATCATGATGGGCATGGAGCATGCCGAAAAGAACCTCCGGCGTTTCCGGCATCTGTATGACCGTTTTACCTCGATCATCCGTTTCGAGTTGTTCGATGTCGAGGAGATCCGCGGCCTGGCCGAGGCGATCTGCGGGGCACAGTTGTCTGATTGCGCCCTGCATTTCATCGCCCAGAACGGTCAGGGAAAGCTGCGGACCACTACCACCTGGTTCGCCCGGGCGGAGCAGCTCGCCAAACGCAATAAGCTGGAGCAGGTTTCCGGCAGTCATCTCAAATCCTTTCTTGCCGGGTGAGATTATGACTGTACTCGAACCTGTCGTGCAATATTTGCGGACATATAAAGGGAAAAAAATCAGTCTCGCTCAGGCTATCGATGGCTCTGAACGGCCACGGAAACCGGTCCTGCGGGTGATGGATCGGCTGGTGCGGGAAGGATATCTGGAGGAAATTGAGGATAACCCACAGATGAAGCATTACGGCGTCGGCGGTCCAGATCAGCGGAACCCGACCTGGAGGATTATCTCCAAGCCACTGGCGGCGATCGCCAAGAGAAGGCCGAAACGGCGCACGGTCTGCGACCGGATCTGGCAGCTGATCCGGGCAAGGCGGCGATTCACAAAAAAAGAGATCCAGCGTCTGGCCGATGCCGGGGAAGACAGTGTCGATAAATACATCAAACTTCTCGAAAAGAATGGCTATCTGAGGGTGACCGGTAGGGATGGCAGGCTGAAGGTTTACCTGCTGATCAAGGACTCCGGTCCGATTAGACCGGTCCTTGATTTATTTGAGCTGGTAGCCCAACAGGACATCAAGGAGAATACCGATGACTGACTGGCTGGGAATACTGCAAAAGCATGTCGATCAGAAGGGCTCGCAGGCTGTTATCCGCGAGCTCGACATTTCCGCCACCACTCTTTCCCTGGTTTTGCGCGGCAAATATCAGGCAAGCACGGACCGCATAGAGCAGCGAGTGATGGCAATATACGGGACTGACGGCAAGGTGACCTGTCCGATTCTCGGCCAGATCGAGCCGTCCAAATGTATCGATAATTATCAGCGGGCCCAGACCATCCGGACGCCCGGCAATTCGCAAACGATCAGGCTGTATATGGCCTGCCGAAAATGCACATTCAGATAAGGAGATGATGACCATGAATACTATACAAATGTATAGGCAACGGGACCTTCTGCAATCCATAGCGTCCGACATTGCTGATGTTGAGCAGATCGCCCTTGGATCGTCCCTGCCACTGGAGGGCAAGCAGCAGCTCCTGGGAGAGAAGATCAGGCAGATCAGGCAGACGGCCTGACTTGGGCTTTTTGATGAACAGATTAATGCGGTGATCATGGAAGGCTACAAGGCGGATTGTCTCGATTGCCTTCTGGGATTCCTCAATCTGTCGAATGGCCAAGTAGCCGAGATGGAAGATTCCGGCCAGGCGGAATTGTCCGACACCCAACTGCAGCTGCTGGCCATGGCTGCCACCAGCTACGCCGAGCGGGTTTCCCGGTATCTGCAGCTCAAGTCAGATCTCATCCAGCAGGAGGTCGATAATGGCCGATAACACGATACCGACCGGCTACATGCAGGACCCGCAGGGCCGTCTGGTGCCGGAGACGATGGTCAAAGAGATCGACAAGATGCGCAATGACCTGGTCCTGCAGATCGTCAGCTCGGCTCGGGATGTCAGCGAAGTTTTGGGTGCGTTTAAGACCGCCGCCTTCGCCGATATTCAGAGCTTCTGTGATTTGTCTGCGGAGGAATACAACAAAGATTTGGGCGGTCTGAAGGGCAATATCACCCTGCTCAGTTTCGACGGCCGTTACAAGGTCAGCCGGGCAGTGTCAGAGACCTATGTTTTTGACGAGCGCCTGCAGGTGGCCAAGGCCCTGGTCGATGAGTGCCTGCAGGAATGGTCAGGAGATAGCCGGCCTGAACTGAAGATGCTGATCAACGACGCCTTCCAGGTGGACCGTGCCGGCCAGGTGAACGTCAAGCGGATCATGAGCCTGCGTAAATTCAACATCGATGACGATCGCTGGAAGAAGGCCATGGAGGCGATCAACGACAGCCTGAACGTCCTGGAGAGCAGGGTCTATCTGCGTGTGCATGAGCGGATCGGCCTTGATCAGTGGCGGCAGATTCCTTTGGATATCTCGGGGGTGTGACGATGAAAAGAGACAACGTCGAGTTTGAAATTAACGGTCGATGGGTTGACGGCAACAGTTCAGATCTTCGTTCTGGTAAGGACCGGAGGTGCAGCGATCGCCGAGTCAATGGAGATCGAAGGTGTATTCGCCGACGAAAATCTGCTTCATCGAATATTTCGGGGGTGCGAGCATGCTGAAGATAAAAGAACAACTCAAATACAAGAAGGGCGGAACCAGTAGGAATTGCGGCGGCTGCGACCATTTCGTGAGAAACTTCCAGGTTATGAGCTGCGATGGCAATCCGCTCCACATTGAGCCACGCTGCAAGGTAATCGGCCTTGAGAACAGCATCAAGTATCGGGTCCACGAGAAAAACGTTTGCGATAAGTATTGCAATGAAGAAGGTCTCCGCCGTCTGATTGGCGATAAAGCCTTTGTCAAAATGAAAGAGACCAGCCATGACGCAGCGTAAAGCCATTCGGCGGGCAACCGAGATTGTAGCTGAATGTCCCATTGATGGGACCTGCACCTGCAAGATGGAAGGCACCAAAGAGTGGCAGCGGTGCGGTTATTACAACGGCACCATAGAGGATAGCGATGGCCTGCGGGCCTTCTGCAAATTATCAGGAACAACAACAAGGAGCGAATCATGATCCATGGAAGAGCAGACTATAACAGAATTCAAGACCCTGAAGGAAAGATCGGCGAAGACGAACCTGTATTCCTACTTCGGGCAAGTGATCGATTTGTTCCTGCAGTTGTCCGCATGTGGGCTGAATTGGTGAACGCATCCGGAGACTTTGACTTAGCCGATCATGCGAATGAACACGCCGATGCAATGTATGAGTGGCAGCTCGATAACATCTCGAAGAATCCTGATTGCCCGGCAGAATTTTTAAAAACTCCTGAGTGATTAAGGCGAAACCCCGGCCTGTCCGGGGTCGCCGGTGGGTGGTTCCACCGGCCTGATGATGCCAGCCAATGAGGAATAACGATGCAAGAAGAACACAAGCAGGCCAAGAAAGAGAACGAAAAACCAATTGAGCTGCCCGACTGTATAGCCTATCCGACCGGGAGCACCTGCCCCGTTGAATGGTGCCGCAAGGCGCGGGGTGAATGGTGTAAACGAAATGGCCAGTGGTGCCCTTGGAGGAATCATTGATGAAGTTGATTTGCCCTGCATGCGGCGCGATCGCCAGTGCCGACACCTGGATGAATGATGGCCTGTGCCGCGAGGCTTTGGCCGTGATCGCCACCCTGCCCGCTCCGCTGCCGAAAGCGGTCCTCAGTTATATATCGCTGTTCAGGCCTGGCAAAACCGGGCTTACCTGGAAGAAGGCCCTGCGGCTCAGCGAGGAGATCCGCAGCCTCACGGCCTGCGGCTATGTCAATGTCCAGGGCAAGGTCGATCGCAACTGCCCGCCGCGGATCTGGGCCCAGGCTATGGAGCAGATGGTGGATAACCGCATTTCTCTCATCCTGCCGCTGAAGAATCATAAATACCTGAGCAAGGTGGCCTGGGACATGGCAGACAAGGCGGACTCCCAGGCAGAGCAATCAGCCAGAACCAACCGGGTGACCAGATCCGCCAGCCCCGATCCTATTGCCTCGATCCAGAGTCCGCTCGATGCCTATATCCAGGGACTGCGGGACGATAAACCCACTGACGAAGAAATGGCGGTCTGGAAGAAAGATAGGATGCAAGGATGAGCATCTGCGCTGGCTGCGGTCATGGTGATTTTAGTGAATCCGGAATCTGTTCGGATTGTCGGAATGGCTTGATGCGACAGGGGTTGTCATACCAGGTGCGGCCGCAAATTGTGGGCCCGGAATTAATTGAGGAGGATAGCGTAATGAATCAAGAGAAAAAGGTGCTGCGGCATCTGGAGACCTTCGGCTCGATCGATCCCATTCAGGCCCTGCAGGAATACGGCATCCTGCGGCTGGCTGCCAGGATCAATGATCTGCGCCAGAAACATGACATTGAAACTCACCTGGTCAAGACCGTCAACCGCTTCGGTGAAGATGTTCGCTATGGCCGGTACGTGCTGGCAAGGAAATCATCATGAAAAATACGATTCCAGGAACGGCGGCAGCCGCATGTGAGTGCTGCGGGAGAGAATCAATACTGAGAACCAGCCATGGCAAAATGGTGTGTTTCATGTGTTTGGCCGTTAGGGAGCTCGCCAAGAATACGCCGAAGATATTGGCTGATATCCTCTGTGAGTTCGCGCCCGGGTTGCTCTTGGGCGGCGGTGGCCATGTCGACCAGGGAAGGATGAAGGCGGACGCAACCGAGATCAAGAGACTGCGATCTCAGGTGGAAAGCCTCATCGATTCCCTGCGTGAAGACTATGGCTGCACTGATGCGGAAATCAATGAGCTTATCGGAGTGTGACAATGCCTCCCTCAAAAGCAGCATTGGCAAAGATCCATATCGCCAAGAAGGCACTTGGTCTCACGGATGAAGTGTACCGGGACATGCTCTATCTGCACTTCAAGGTGGAGTCGGCTGCGCAGCTCGATGAGCGGCAGGCCACCGTGCTGCTCAACAAGTTCCGGGCCAAGGGTTGGCAGGCGAAAAGCCGACCGGCAAAGCCGTCAAAATCCAGCCCGGTGTATGCGGACGGCCAGCGGCGCAAGGTGCTGGCCCTGTGGATTACCCTGGCCGATGCCGGGGTGGTGCGCAACCGGAGCGACCTGGCCCTGCAGGCCTACGTCAAACGCCAGATCGGCGTCGATAACTTGAAATGGTGCGATAGCGGGCAGCTCAACCGGCTGATCGAATCATTGAAACAATGGGCAGCGAGAGAGGATGTCGATGTCGAATACCGCTGAGTTTGATCATCTCCCCGATGACCTGGTCCCCAACATTGACGAACTGCCGGGAGATCTGGCGCAGCTCGCCCGGGTAATCGAGGGGATGGTTCCAGGCTATGGCGTGCGGATCGTGCTGCGGATCGTTACCGAATTTCGCGGCACGCATCTGTATTGCCGCAACCTGGATGATCTGAAACGGCAGGCCCGCAATCGGGTCATCATCGAAAGGTACGACAATGGCGAGCGGGTCCAGGACATCGCCCGCTGGGCCAGGTTGAGTGAGCGACAGGTGTGGACCATCCTGGGGAGAGAGCCTGGAGAAGACAAACAGTTACGGCTATTTTGATGAGGGTCCTAATGGATAGCATTCCAATCGAGGCTATAGCCGAGGCCCGCAATGCCTTGGCTGATCAATATATCATACTGAAAACGAATTTAGAGAAACCGAGCGTCATCGCCTTTTTCCACCGGAGGAGGACGGAGGTCAGAGTTTTGAAAATGGAGCAATTCTTATCTGAGTTGGATGCATGGCTGAAGGAGGTAACAGGATGAATATGACTGTGGAACAAGGCGTCAAAGCCTATATGGATTATCACCAAGCAAATTCCAGGCCGAATACGATCAGGGCGTTTTCATACACGCTCGGAAAGTTCGCGGACCTCTTTTCTGGAATCGATATTACCGCGGTGACCGAAAGCGATCTCTCTACGTTTCTGGAGATCTTGACCGACGGGCTGTCATCGGCAACGAAGAATAACCGAGTGTGTCATCTCTCAGCATTTTTCAATTTTGTCAAAGATGTCTTCGACCTCGATTTTACCAATCCGTGCAGCAGAGGGATTATCAAGAAGCTTTATAAAAAGCCGCGCTGCGTGTCTCCCGAGCTGCTTGACAAAGAGGTTGTAGACGAGATCATCTATCGTGCCAACGGGCGTGATCGCCTGATGCTCGAGCTGATGGGCCGTGCTGCGATGAGGGTGGGTGAGGTCCTAAGCATCCGGCCTCGAGACTTGAATATCGAGGTGAGCACAATCTCTATTGAGCAGCCAAAATCAGGGCGGCAAGGAGAGTTTGTTTATGTTCCTCAGAAGATGATGCGGCGCCTGGATGACTATGTTCGCGTCAAAAGAATAGCTGCCGGTGAGAGGATTTTCCCTATCTCGTATTCCACCGCTTTCAGGATGGTCAAGGAACATGGGCAAGCTGTCGGTGTCAGTCTCAGGCCGCACGATTTAAGGCGGCACGCGGCAACCCAGGCCTCCAGGGCAGGCATCCCGCTGGAGATGGTCAGCAAGGTTATTTTGCGGCATGCTGACCTGACGACAACCCAACGCTATCTTGGGCAGGTCAGTGTTGCCGAAGCAAGCAGGATGATAGAATCGCTGCTTGGGTGACACAGCGCAAGTACTGAACTGGTTCAGATGAATTTTGTTGACGGAACGGGCTATCTTCACGAGCTGGAGATGGTCCGTTTCTTTTTTTAATGCGCCCTTAACGGAGGTTTTATGGAAGATAAGCTACGCGTGCCGACAGGAAATATCGGCACCGGCAGCACGTTGCTGCTGGTTGACGAGGAGATAATCACGGCGGCCGATCCGGTGCGCGAGTCCGCGGTGATCAACACGATCATGGCCAGCAGGATCGGCATCGACATCAGCGCCGACAAAAACTGCACGGTGAAGCTCGTTCGTTTGCCGGACGGCGTAACAGCCGGCGCGGTGTCCGATGTTGGCACGGTGACTGCCGGCACTCCGGCCTTCTTTCTCTACAGCAGCCTGCTCTGTCCTGCCGTCAAAATCGTGGTCGAGAACACCGGCGGCGCGGACATGGCCGCCTTTGCCATGCGCGTGCGCGGAGCTGCGTGATGGATGATCTCGCTCCGAAGAAAAACCTGCAACGCCTGAGTGTGCAAGCGATCGAAGAGCTGTTTCCCGAGCTGTACGGCTGGGGCAACGCGGTTGATCTGAACAATGGCGGGCTGCCTCGAGACGGCCTGGCTGGGGCCTGGCTGATCAAAAATAATATGATTGGTATTATCGGCGAATCAAGCATAACCCTGACAACGGGGACGATTGCTGATTTGCCTAATGCTACGTGGGCTTTTCCAAGCAATGCAGTCACCTTGCAAGCCGACACTGACCTTGGAGGGGATGTCTTCTTTGACTCCGCTAATAGCATGGCTCCGATAGTCCGGTCAGGTGCTGAATGGTACGCGTTACTCAATGTAGATTTTGCCTGGATTGGCTTTCATCCAACGAGAGGCGGGGTTGTTATTTACACTGGTGATATGTCAGCACAGGCGGTGAGAGTACAGACCTACCTCGGCAGATATACTACTTCCGTCGAACAAGCAGTAAATCCAGACGATAGTTTAATGTTCAATCCAGATGACTCACCAGCTTACAATCCAGCATGAGGGTAAAATGAAAAAAATATTCGCACCATTAATTATTGCATTGCTGGCCTGTCCGTTCGCAGCAACAGCTACCGACTTCACCGATACGGATCAAGTTTATGGATGGAACGGGTCAGCTCAGATTTGGCAGACGTGGGCTGACCATAAGACGCAGCTACAGGGTGTTTTCTACACTGAAACTGAAATCAATGCTCTGTTGGCAGATAAAGCCGACAAGGAAAATATAGCCTTCAATGCTGCCAGTTACTCCGACCTCACCATAACCGGATCAGAGCAGACAGCCGGGACGTTTGAAACCGGAGTTGTCTACGTAATCACAGCGGTAGGCACCACAGATTTCACCGCAATTGGCGCATCTGCAAATACAATCGGGGTAGAGTTCACGGCCTCGGGAGCAGGGTCAGGGACAGGCACAGCTACTCCACTCAGGCCGATTATCAGCGATACCACGCCGACCACCGATAAACAGAAAATTGCTCCGACATACGAGCAAATGGATGAGGCGCTTGCACTAAAACAGACCATCGCTGGGGCATCATATCCCTCGGCAACCTCCACCACGACAGGAACAGGAAATATCAATATCGACGGTGCGAGTGCCGACCACTATTATTTCAGCAACGGGGCAAGCACAGCCACATATACTCCTGTAATCACATCTCCACCAGCATCAGGTTATGAGCGCGGGATTGTTTTGACGGTAGGCGGCGGTGCGGGTGTTATAACGATGACGTGGATAAATGTTACATGGCTCGTATGGATGCTTTATCCGCAATACCGGAAATGCAATCTGCAAGATCATAGCGGAGGCGCATGATTGATATGAGAAAATTCATCATTGCAATCTCTATACTGCTCTGCTTTGTCTCGTCTTGGGCGTGGGCGTTTTCTCCTTCAGAGATTGCCGAGCTTACTGCGAGTGCGCCTGCTGCACCAACATTTACCGGGCTCCTGTATGTAGATTTCAATGACGAAATTAGCGATGCCCAAATAGACGCCACCCCTACAGGGTGGAACGACGACTATACCACGCTTGTACTTGAGGGGGCGCAGTCGGCGTTTGCAGAGGGCAACGATGCGGCTGACGAGGCAAGAGTGGCAAAATGGCAGTTTGGGCCACAGGCAAGTGGCACTACATATTATAGGGTCGCGTTCAGGATCGCATCATACGCACTGTCCGATCTCGATTTTGCCTTCGGGGTTTATCTATATAACGCTTCGGCAGTATCTGTTTTAGATGGTTTTTTACGAATAGACGCCGACACGACTAATAGGATATCTGTAAAGGGTAAGGCCACCTCGACGACAACGATAGATCCTGCCGATACAACGTTGTTTGGCGCTGGCACTTATTATCTGTTTATCACCTATATCCCGGCCACCTCTATCACATTGTCAATAATGGATAGTAATTTTGCCGCAGTGAGCGGGTGGTCAACCAGTATGGCTATTACTCAAACAGACCAACCGGCTGAAATTGGATTGTATTTATTTCGGCGCGGAGTAGACGTTATATGGGATACCCTGGAGGCCAGAAGTGATACGAATTGGGGTAATTAATCTACTTGCAATAGTGCTGTATGTATTACCTAGTTTGTCTGCAACAACTGACACCATCACACAGTTCGGCGTTGCCTGGACTTTTTCTGGGCAAGTGGAATACGGCCAATTTGTGAATGGTGATTACTGGGTTGTAGACTCTGGAAGTGGGGTTGACATTATAAACATTACGCCAGGGTCCACGGCAGACCCAAGGCCGATGAATGGCAGCATGATAAATCCAGTAGACTCCCAAAGCTATGACGGAACAGGCAATTATACGGCTGGGACAAATGTAGGGATCGGTATCTCCACAGAGACACCATTGACATTAAATGCTGGAGAGTCGCTTGTCTCTGCTATCAGTAACGCCACTCCATTTGTGCCAAATGTCTATACCGGGTACCTAAAAACTGCGGCAGTTTTAACGTGTCTTGCTTCCGCACCACCGGCAGGAACCTTTAGACCAGGGTATAGTGATCCAGACAAAAAACTATTCAACGTGTCACAGATACAAACAAATCTTCTGCGATCACTTTCAGCAACAACTATCCCAAACATCACAACTCAGGCTGGATATTTCTCACGTCCGTGGCTTATGCACATAGCGGGTGATCTTGCCAGTCGATATATTTTGCCTAATGATAATGTGCCAGATAATTACTATTTTCCACAAAAAGTCATCGAAGCGGCCTTAACTCTACATACCAACACCAGCCTAGAGGCTAAAATGCCACTGCTAATCAACTATTTGCAGTTTTGCATTGACGTGTATGGGGTCGTTGCGTCAGGCCAGCCTGGGTGGAACTCACAAGCCGGGTTCGGGTATGGGAAAAAGATGCCAATATTGTTTGCTGGCAGACTTTTTAATGATACGGATATGCTGAGTATTGGTCAAAAATCTGGGGATTACGCAGATGGGTACGGACCAGTTCCGGCAGATTACATCCAGTTCGGGGAGGATAAAATGACCGCCTACATAACTCAGGAGTGGGTTGATTGCACTCAGGGAGTAACTTGTACGTGGAACCCAGACCAAAGCTACAACACAGCCTATCCATATACTTCTGATATGATTGGGATGCCTGAGTGGTTTCAGTATGCCGTTATAGCACCGCAAAAAGGGGACAGCGCGTGGAATGCTGAATACCGTTCGTCTGGTTCGGGGGGTGTGTATTTTGCAGGATCAGCGCTAATTGCATATATGATGAATTTAAAGACACTATGGAATCATGATGTCTTTTTTGATTATACCGACCGCGTAGAAGCAATCGCCGATGGGTTGGACGATGGTTGGGAGGTTCAGCGCGAGGATGTTATTTTTGGGTCGTGGGGGTTTATTGGCGATATGTGGGATAGATACAGAAACGTAGAGTTTGGCTATAAACAAGGCATACTCCGCACATCAGGCAACCTCGCCCCCAGGACAGGCAACGGCCGGATGCGTGATTGATAAGAAATTACTACATGGCAAAATGGAGGAGAGATGAAACGAAAATTAATTATAGCGGCCTGCCTGGCAATCCTCATCGCAGCCGGGTGCTCGTATTTCTCCCGCCCTCCCGCTGAACTGCCTCCTGAGATTATCGAGCAGATGGAATTTTATCGTCAAGCCGCCAAAGATAATCCCGCAGAGTAATCCGAAATTAGAACCTTGCGAGCGCCAACCTTCCCCTTCCCTCAAAAGACACTCCGTAACCACCATGTTCGACGTGGTGGTTACGGGGGAATCCTGCAGCAATAAGCTACTGAAGTAGTTCCTATAACACTCTCACCTTCAATCTCGTATACCTTCCTTCGTACAGTAATACCTCATCTTCTCCATGAGCCGGGGACAGGGTTGATCCCCTGTTTCCGGTTTGTAGAGGTTGAGCACATTGCAAAACCACGAGGGATAAATGGCATACCGGATCACCAACCAATTCAACGAACTTTTCCAGCGGTTCACCTGTGAATTCTTCTGGCCTGACTTCGACTGGAATTGGTTCAAGTGTCAGGCGATCGCCGAGAGCACGCTGAATCCGGAAGCGGTTTCGCCTGCAGGCGCGATCGGTATCATGCAGCTGATGCCCGCCACCTCCGCCGAGATGGCAGCTAAGCTCAATATCCCCGATGACCCATTCAATCCAGAGTTCAGCATTCGTGCCGGCATCTGCTATGACCGGCGCTGCTATGACATCTGGAAGAAGGAAGAGGATCTCGAGCGACTGCGCTTCATGTTCGCCAGCTATAACGCCGGGGCCGGCAACATTATCAAGGCCCAGCGTCTCGCCACCTTCAAGACCAAATGGATAAGCGTCTCGACTCAGCTGCCGAAGATCACCGGCAGGCATGCTGAGGAGACGTTCAATTACGTCAGACGGATCGAGCGGATGTATGGAAATATTTGAACAGGCCCAGGATCTGGACCGCCGGTATTTGGCACAGGCCCTGGAGGAGCAGCAGCGCAACAAACCGCAGGGAGAATCGAGAACCCATTGTTTGAATTGCAAAGAAAAAATTCCTGAGGCGAGGCGTCAGGCGGCAATGGGTTGCGAGTATTGCGTGACATGCGGCGAAAAGTTCGGACCTCAAAGGAGGAGATAGGTGGATGCATCGGTGATCAGTGCTCTCACGGCACTATTTACAGCGATTGATGGATTTCAGGCGATAACGATCTTCGCGATCTTTTTGGTCATCCCGCCGCTGTTCGCTCTCTGGGCGTTCATTAAAATCGCCGCCGCGGTATCGGCCCTTTCCAAAACACTGGTTGCTTTACAGGAAGAGCTGCAGGAGCAGCAAACCGCCAGTGAAAAACACTATCTGGCCTTTGAACGAAAGTACGACAACAACATCATCCTGGTGCAGAACTACGAAAAGCTGGCCGGTGATCTGTCCACTATCATCCACCTCAACACCCAGGCCATCACCAGGCTGGTTGACCGGATCGACTTCAGTCAGATCCAAGCCTCTGTCAAGGGCAAAGGACAAGCATAATGAATCAAAATCTGGCGATGATGAAGGTCAGGCGGATGGAACTGGTTGAGCGGCAGACCAGCCTGCGGATGAAGGCAAAGACACTCTGCCGGACCATTCCTTATCAAATCAACCCGGCACTGATGGAGATCGAGCGGATGCAGATCGCCGAAGCCGCTAACTCTATGGACGAACTGGTGATGACCCAGGCAGAACTGCTGGCGATTGCCAACCAGATCGCCGACCTGGAGGAAGCTCTTGGCAACTAAAGGCGACAAGGCATCTCTTGCCCCCCAGGCGCAGCGGCTCTATGCCGACGGACATACCCTGTCGGCGATCTCCGCCCAGCTGGATGTGAGCATCACCTCGTTGGCCAGGTGGAAGGCTGAGACAATTGCCCCTGGTCAGACCGTAGATGAGTGGGACCGGGCACGATCGCAGAAGCGCGGCAACATCCAGCGGCTGCGGGATCTCTGGGAGGATCAGCTGGTGCATATCGAGAATTGCCCAGCCGAAGAACGGACAGCCCCGAAGATGGACGCCCTGGCCAAGCTGGGTGCACTCCTGGAGCGCTGGGACAAGTTCGAAAAGACGCAGCGGGTAGCCGAGGATGTAGTGAAGGAAGTGACGAAGGCGGGTCTCACTCCCGAGACCGCCAATGAAATCAGGCGGCAGATCCTGGGGATTAACGCATGACAGCCTCTACGCCATACGCCTTTTTGCCGTACCAGCAACGCTGGGCCGCCGACACTTCACCGGTCAAGGTGATGGAAAAGTCGCGGCGGATCGGTCTGTCCTGGTCGGAGGCTGCCGATGACTCGCTGTTCGCCGCCGAGACCGGCGGCGATGACGTTTGGTACATCGGCTACAACAAGGAGATGGCGGAGGAGTTCATCGGCGACTGCGCCGACTGGGTAAAGAAATATCAGCTGGCGGCCGGGGCGGTGGAGGAAGAGATCCTGGCCGACGAGGACAAGGACATCCTTACCTTCCGGATAAAATTCGCCAGCGGCCATAAGATCGTGGCGCTCTCTTCGAGGCCATCCAACCTGCGCGGTAAAGCCGGGCGGGTAGTGATTGATGAAGCTGCCTTTCATGACGATTTAAAAGAGCTGATAAAAGCGGCCATGGCCCTTCTGATGTGGGGCGGCCAGGTGCGGATTATCTCCACGCATAACGGTGACGCCAACCCGTTCAATGAGCTGATCAATGATATACGAGCAGGCAGAACACCCTACTCCCTGCACCGGGTGACCCTGGACGATGCTCTAGAAGACGGCCTGTATCAACGGATCTGCCTCACCCTGGGCCGGGGATGGTCACCTGAGGCAGAAGCGAAGTGGCGGCAGGACCTGATCGACTTCTACGGCGATGCCGGGCAGGAAGAGCTGTTTTGCATTCCCTCACAGGGCGCCGGCACATATCTTACCCGGGCGCTGATCGAGGGCTGCATGTCAGCTGATATCCCGGTCGTCCGCTATGAACAGACGGATGAATTCAACGAACGGGCTGACGTCTGGCGTCAGTCGGTGGTGCAGGCTTGGTGCGAAGAAACTTTGCTTCCGCTGCTGACCGGGCTTGATCCAAATCGGCAGACGGTTCTCGGCGAGGACTTCGCCAGGTCTGGCGATCTCACTATCATGATGCCAGCCCAGGAAACCCAGGCGGCCACCTGGCGGACGATCTTCTCTCTTGAACTGCGCAATATGCCCTTTCGGCAACAGGAGCAGATCCTTTTTTTTATCATCGACCACCTGCCAAGATTCAGGCACGGGGCCTTCGACGCCCGGGGCAACGGTCAGTATCTGGCCGAGGTGGCGATGCAGAAGTACGGAGCCACCAGGGTCAGCCAGGTGATGCTGTCAGAGACCTGGTACCGGGAGAACATGCCGAAGTACAAGGCCGCATTTGAGGACAGGAACTGGCTGCTGCCGAGAATCGCCGATGTTATCGAGGATCACCGGGCATTCAAGATCCTTAAAGGTGTAGCCCGGCTGCCGGAGACCAAGAACACCGGGCAGGACAAGAAGAAACGGCATGGCGATTCGGGTATTGCCGGTGCTCTCTGCTGGTTTGCCACCTGGCAGGAAGGCGAGATGGAATATGACTATCAGAGTGTCACCCGGCGCGAGATAAAAGGTGGGGACGATCATGATTTCTTCCGCGTCATCAAAACAACCGCCGGATTCGGCGCTATTAGCGGGGCATGGTAATGGCGATACTCTACGATCATCGCGGCAATCCGGTCAAAAGCCAGCTGCTCAAGGAGGAGCTTGCGGCACCGACCTTGTCTGGCGTGCGCACCGTTTGGGACAATGCGGTGACCGGCGGGTTGACCCCGTACCGTCTGGCTGCCCTTCTCCAGGGCGCGGCTGCCGGCGATGCGAACGATTACCTGACGCTTGCTGAAGAGATGGAAGAACGCGATCTCCACTACCGCTGTGAGATCGGCAAAAGGCGACTGGCGGTAACGTCGCTGCCGGTGGTGGTCGAGTCGGCAAGTGATGAGACCAAAGACGTCATGCTTGCCGATGAGGTCCGGGCGTTAGTCAAAAAAGCCGGGTTCCGCGGCCTGTTGAAGGATCTGCTTGACGCCCTTGGCAAGGGATACTCGGTGTCGGAAATCATGTGGCAGCGCGGATCGAAATGGATTCCTGACTCCTATGAATGGCGAGATCCCCGCTTCTTTATCTTTGATCGGGAGTCCCGGCGCAAGATACGCCTGCTCGATACAGCCAATCTGGCTGAGGGAGTAGAGCTGGCTCCATACAAATTTCTGGTCCACCTGCCGCATCTGAAGACCGGCCTGCCGATCCGTGGCGGGATAGCCAGGGTGGCGGCCTGGTCTTACCTCTGCAAGAACTATACGCTGAAAGACTGGCTGGCCTTCGCCGAGGTTTTTGGCATGCCACTGCGTCTCGGCAGATACCAGAGCGGCGCCTTGAAAGAGGATATCCAGATCCTCAAGATGGCAGTGGCCAACCTGGGCAGCGATGCGGCGGCGGTGATCCCCGAGTCGATGAGAATCGAATTTATCGAGGGCGGCAAATCCACCGGTGGCGATACCCTCTTCATGCGGCTGGCCGACTGGCTCGATGTCCAGGTCAGCCGGGGCATTCTTGGGCAGTCAGCCACCACCCAGGGGACACCCGGCAAGCTCGGCGGCGACGAGGCGCAATCTGAAGTGCGCTCCGATATTCGTGATGACGACGCTGCCCAGATCTCCGAGACCCTGAACCGCGACC
>Ga0209417_1003327_pt1 | contig 21859 bp, 45 predicted proteins | sample RifGroF2_FD_184002 | JGI IMG/M metagenome (GOLD analysis project Ga0209417, IMG submission 184002) | Groundwater microbial communities from Rifle, Colorado, USA - Groundwater F2 (SPAdes) (version 2) | ecosystem: Environmental > Aquatic > Deep subsurface > Groundwater | place: Rifle, Colorado... | reverse complement strand
GCTGTTGGATCTGTGCGCCTGTGGCTGTGTCGGTTTTACCCTCAGCACCAATCCACGAATCCATGACCGTGGATCTGCGAGAAGACCAGCCTTGAAGGAATTCTATAAGGTTCTGAATAGCGTCAGCCTGAAAGTGTAATGGCGCGAGTTGCGTAGGTGGTTCCTCTCCAAGAGTCCTTGGCAAAATCATCCCAGGCCGCACCTTATTCCCGTGCTTTGCCATAGAACGAATGAATCCGGGGCCACCTTCGTACCCACAATCTGCGGTCAGCTTTGCGTTATCCTCGAACTGAGCTACCAGTTGACTGATTGTGTAGAGAACCTTTTCTTGGCGGTCGAACATACCCAAACCAAGCGGGCCGGGGTATTGCTGGAAATGAGCGCACACGATTGGACGCATACCGGTATTTCGCAGCAATGGCGCTTGGCTTAGTCTGGCCTGTATCCCTTCTTCACAGCGATCCGCACCCTTGTCAGTAAGAATCACACCCCAACTTTCCCGGAGTCGGCCCTTGTATGGAATCTTCCCGTGCCATTCCCAGGCATCAAGCCAGGTCGTGTCATCCATAGGAGAAGCTTCAGGTGAGGCGTCCGCGTCCTGAAGGATCGAAGCATTGTCTTCATTCTCCGTGGACCCGCCTTTAGGCTTCCATTTCTTCTCGAACTCATCACGGTTCAGATCAAACGTGCCGTTTTCGTAGGATTCAATAACCTCGTCATAGGTCATCTCGACCCTATAGCCGATGAACCGCCAAAGATTGATATCGTTGTTTGGAGCCTTGGGATCTATAAGGACGCGATCAGGGGGGATACTCTGAATAATCGGGCATTCGTAAGCAACTTCGTCGGTCTCGTATATCTGTCCTGTCGTGGTCGATTGCTGCCACTTAGGGACGTATTGTTCATGCCAATATACTTTTGCAAAGACGGTTCCAATAAGCGGCCACAAAAGAAGACTCTCATAAGTCCGGGCGTGCAGCTTACCTTGAATGAGCATACGCAGGAGATACTCCTGCATCTTCCGATTGGCAGGGTACTCGTCTTCAGTGTCGAGCTGCGTAGCATCTTGGCTTAGGACCGTGAAAAACTCAGGGCCTCCGAAAATCATCGGGTACGCACGATCCGCGTATTGATCGACCATGTAACCGGGAGAATGCACATATTGGCTCTGCCACACGTCATCAGCAAGCGAGGGGTCGAGGCCGATGCCTATCTTGGAACGGGAATTATCGTCCGCGGTTGTGACCTTACGCGGCCACATGCGCCACTCGTCAAGGCTTAACTCATCCTTCCAAAGCTTGATCCATTTCTCCCATTTGTCCTCATAGCCTTTGACCTCTTGCCTGGAATGCGAAAGCAGCGGGGGTAAGTAGTCCCAAACTGCGTCAATGAAGTCCTGCTCAGGCGCAGGCGGCGGGACATCGACAAATGCGGGGCCTGGATCGGGTTCGGGGGGTGGCATCTGTCCAGGCCCCATGTCCATAAAAGAGGGAGGAGAAGGTTGTTGCTGTTGACCAAGACCGAGAAGGTTTTCGATATATCCAGGATCAGGTGGGGGGATGGGCGAGCTAAAGGGGTCTACCGGGTTCGCAAATCCCGGTTGTTGCATGTCTGGCGGAACACCACTTTGAAAAGGTGGTAAAGGCGTGTGACTCCCTCCCCAGGGTTTGCTTTGTCCTGTGCGTTTCCGCACGTTGCCCCCACCTTATGTGACAATTTTTGTCATGTCAAGAGATAGGTGCAATATTTTTATTGCACCAGGGGGATAGTACGCGTACTGCACCCAAAAGGCAGCGCATTTACCCCAGGTATTATCACTTGACTACGGTGCTTTTGTATTCACGCCAAGCTAGGCTGATGAGACATTTCGAAACATAATCAAGAACTTACTAAAAGTAAGGCCATGTAAAATAATACTTGACGACATCTCGGCAGGGGGGTATGATCAAAACATCCAAGTAGTATTCCATTTTTCAATAGGGCGGTGCGGGTTATGGGTGGTTCGTTTTACCAGCTCATCAAAGACTATCCGCTGTTCCGTGGGAAAACGGACAGCACGATAGCGAAGATGCTTGAGATCCCTCGATCTACCTTTACCACATGGAAACGCCACACCCCCACCCTTGACAAGATCCGCAGATTTGAATCCAGGCAACTAACCATTATCGCGATCAAATTTCTCGGGGGGCCGTAAATGATACCGTGGAAATTCATTAAGACCCCTTATGATTTGCGAAACATCGCAATACAGAACCGAAACAAGCCACCAGATTCATCGCGAGATTCCGAAGAGGACCGGGGTCACGCTGGTTATCTGACTGTGGGACAAGCCTCTGAAATATTAAGTCTATCTCATCACAGTGTCTATAAGTTGTGTCGAAAAGGCGAACTAGACTATCGCCGGGTTGAGGTGGATATCAACTCCACAAGGTGGTTTGTCACCGCTGAATCGGTAGAGAAGTTCAAGTCTCGTAAGCCGACTTGATTTGCATGGACTCCTTCCTGAATCCCGAGCCGGGTCGGCGTGCTCCCAAGTGAGCCCGGTATTTTTCAGCCTTATAAGAAAGGAGTAGCCAATGCCTGAGACAATAGACTTCAAAATATCCGAGATCCCCGAGCTTGACGAGACGGGCATGGAAGCGCTCGAAGAAGTGTTCGCCCATATCAAGGTGATACCATCGGATAAGCCCAGAAAGATAGTGCTGACGATCTCAATTGACCCTGAGACATACCGCATTTGCACCAACATTGAAACAAGGCTCCCTAAAGCAGCGCCCAAACAATGGCAGCTGACGACATTCCAGGGCATCCGTGAGAACGGCACACTCCGCATCGAGAAGCCAGCGCAGGCCGGCTTGTTTGAGGGGGTAAAGACTAATGTGTGATTTCATCTCCTGGATCGAGAAGGACGGCAAGCTTTATTACCTTACCACTGAGGATATTGAATCCAAACGTGGTAAGGAATACCGGGATTATAACCCAAACGCCGATGATATTAAGGGGCATGGCGCAATCCGATGGTTCTACAATCTTAAAGGCGGAAAAGAAAAGGAATGCACGGACTTTACTACCCCAAAAGGTTTTCCCAGGGAAATTCAAAAAGCAATCATCCAAGGCAAGTTTCGTCGGTCGTTTGGTCCGGTGCCAGCGGGTTTACTAATAGCCCCCTTGTATGCTGACTACGAAGCGAAAAGAGCCCCCTTGGATGCTGACTACAAAGCGAAAAGAGACGCCTTGTATGCTGACTACAAAGCGAAAAGAGCCCCCTTGTATGCTGACTACGAAGCGAAAATAGCCCCCTTGTATGCTAACTACAAAGCGAAAATAGCCCCCTTGTATGCTGACTACGAAGCGAAAAGAGCCCCCTTGTATGCTGACTACGAAGCGAAAAGAGCCCCCTTGTATGCTAACTACGAAGCGAAAAGAGCCCCCTTGTATGCTGACTACGAAGCGAAAAGAGACGCCTTGGATTTAAGAACTTGGCTTTTAGTATTAGAGCCCAAAAACAGGTCAAAAGCGTGGCAATGACCCCATACGAGACAGCAATATGTATATCCGGTCAACACAACTAGAAATGGGCTTGATGTGCGGGTTGAAATACCAGTTTGCCGTGATCGAAAAGATATTCAGACCGGATTGGATCAACATGAAGCAGGGCACATGCGTTCACCGGTCGAGCGAACAGGATGCTAGAAACAAGATCACTGAAGGTGAATGGCTGTCTTTGGATGACGTTCAAATGATTGCAGCACAGGCACTCAGCGACGAATGGGAAAAGGGGGTCATGCTCAAGCCAGACGAAAAAACCGTGGGTGAAGCGAACCTACGAGGGCAAGCTGAAGACCGGGTTGTGGCTTTAGCAGCATGTCATCACATTGATGTTGCCCCTAGTTTAGACCCTGAATATGTGGAACGCGAATGGGAAGTGTCAACGAGGGACAAGCGAGTCGTCATCGCAGGCCGCATGGACATTCAGGAGTCAAAGGCCAAGAGAAATCGCATTCACGATGTCAAAACCAGTAAAACTAAACCGGCTAAAAACGTGGAGCACTTGTCACCACAAATGACAATCTATTCTATGGCCTCCAGGGTTCTTGACGGCGTTACCGCTCCGATCACTATGGATTATCTTGTGGGGACGAAAACAAAGACCTATTGGGAGCCTCGGGAAACGACCCGTAATGAGGATGATTGGACCCCGGTGCTTTGGAGAATTGAACAGTTTTCCAAGATGGTTGAAGCCGGTATTTTTTTGCCTGCCCCGTTGATCTCCTGGTGGTGCGATCCCTTCCAATGTCAATATTGGGACATTTGCCCGTCAGTGAACAATAAAAGGAGTTACTTCGTATGATGGATCTTACTAAGTCAGCGATGAATACTGGAGCGGTTACAGAGTTTCAACCCGACGCCGCCGTTGCCACAGTCCAAGCGGAACTTCAAGCGATGCTCATGTGGGCTGTCAAGTTTCCTAGGAACGAAGAGAAGGCTATCGCTGAAATCACAGAGCGATGTAAGACATTTGCCTTTGCTGATTCAGCAATCTATGAACTGAAACGAGAGAATAAACGAACCGGCGAAATCAAGTTTATCCGGGGTATCGGCATAGCTGGAGCCAGAGAAGTGCAGCGCCGGTTTAAAAACATCCGATTATCCACTGACCTAATCAGTGAGACGGAAGATGGGATGCTCCTGCTTGTAGCGTCCTACGACCTTGAGAACAATATCAAAGTGCCAGAGCCCGTTTTTGTCTCTAAAACGATAGAGCGCTCTTATGTGAAGGATGGCGATATCGTCCTCCGCGAACGGCTGAACGCTAAAGGACAGAAGCTTTATGTCGTGCGGCCTACTGACGAAGAGATGCGAGTCAAGATCCTTGCCACTGGGAACAAGGCTGTTCGTAACGTACTATTGGCCTGTGTGCCGTCAGACGCGCAAGAAACATGGATTGAACAGTGCCTTGAGACAAAAATGGTTGAGGCCAAAAAGCAGGCAGGGACAAAAGACGGTAAAGATAAATTGCTCCGCAGTTTTGATACGGTGGGCGTCACACGGAAACAGCTCGAAGAATATCTAGGACATGACATGGGTGGGTTAACACCTGAAGAGTGGAGTCATCTTAGGGGGGTATTCCGATCTTTAAGGGATGAGGGCCTTTCATGGAATGACATTCTCGACCGCAAAGAAACCGACAAGGCTGAACCGGAACGGGGGACAATAGACATGGCCGACCTGAAGCCTAGCGCTCCCAAATCCGAGGACCCGCCCCTTGATGTCGCGCCCGTCAAAACCATCTCGGACGTGTGGAACGAATACATCTACGATCTTGAGCAGAATCACAAACTCACGAAAGACGGAACGATCTCGGCAATAGTTTTCCTTGGTGAAGAATACGGGACCACGGACCTGAAGAAGCTTGCGGAGATCGTTGACGCCCCAACCTTCCAGCTTTTCACGGCGCGTTGTACCACAAGGCTTGAGGAAGACGAGTGGATAAAATGAAAGACATCCCCACAAACATAGTCGCTTACATCCATGAGTGCATCCGTGTAGCTGAGACAGCCCTTGAGCAAATTGACAAGGAACTACGCAGATTAACACGCACATCTGGGTGGGGCAAAGCCTACAACGAGACACGTCTTTGGCGCTCTGACTTTGAGATGCGAAAAGCCCGGTTGCTGAAGATGCTGGAGGAAAAATGAGAGCACTACAAAAACCAGGAGACGGCATCGACAACGCTCTATTATCCCGCGCTTTCAACAAGATCCACGAGGGGCTTTCTGTTGTTCGGACACATCTTGAGAGTGAAGGCGACGAGGAAGACATAAAGATCCTTGACGGAGTTGAGTTCGAGTTGTTGCGCCGGGTTCGTAAGATTCGGGCAAAATACTACATTGATTTCTGAGAGGGTGAAATGAGAGTCATTGGTTTTCATGCGGAGAACATAAAGAAGCTCAAGGTCGTGGATATCGACCCTGACAGAACGATGAATCAACTCACCGGTGCCAATGCTACAGGGAAAACCTCTGTGTTGGACACCATAGCCATGACACTGAGCGGAGACGTGCTCAAAACTATAAGTGAGCCCTTGCGCCACGGGACTGAGAAGGGTGTCGGGCAGGTCATTCTCGGAGATCCCGAGCCGCCCTTGACTGTCACTCGCACATTCACGGCAAACGATAAATCATACCTGAAGGTCGAAAGCGAAGACGGTGCCCGGTACCCGTCCCCACAGAAGATGCTTGACGCCATGATCGGCAAGTTGACGTTCGATCCGCTGGCATTTTCTTCCCTGAAAAACAAGGAACAGCTCGGCACCTTATTGGAACTCGTGCAGATCCCCATCGACTTGGAGCAGTGGGCTGTTGACCGGAAACGGATATTTGACGAACGCACCACGGTCAATCGAAATGCTACAGAGGTTCAAGGGCAGATCAAAGGATTCCCCGAACTCCCAGAAGACTTACCAGCCGAAGAGGTATCAGCGGCAACGATCTTACAGGAGCAGCGGGCCGCTCAAGCAGTAATAGACGAAAACAACGTTGAACGTGGCAGGTTGGGACAATTCAAGGACGCTCATGGATATCATGTGTGTACAGTCCAGGGGCTTGAGGAAGATATAAAAACGCTTGAAGCAAGATTGGTCGATGCCAGGAATCGCCTCAAAGCCGCACAAGAAGAGGTTGATGTCGCTAGAACGGTTTACTATGAACAAGTCAGTTTAACAGAGGCCTTAAAAGACCCCGATCTTTCCGTCTTCGATCAGCGCATCACGGAAGTTGAGAGCACAAACCGGATGGTGCGAGCCAAAGCACAGAAAGCCGAGCTTGAATCAAAACTGGCACTCATTCAGCGGCGCAGCAAGCTTTTGACTGAACGTCTCACGGCCAAAGACGCGGAAAAGGTCGATGCCCTCAAGGCAGTGAAGATGCCGATTGAAGGCCTGACGTTCGATGATAACGGCCTCTTCTATAACAGCGTGCCTTTCAATCAGTGTTCATCCGGCGAACGGCTAAAGGTGTCAACGGCAATGGGTATGGCCTTGAATCCGAAACTCAAAGTCATGTTCATCCGTGACGGTTCCTTGCTCGACACGAAGCATCGGGCAATCCTTCATCAAATGGCACTTGACAACGATTATCAGCTTTGGATGGAAGTCACAGACGATACGGGCAAGGTCGGCATTTACTTCGAGGACGGGGAAATAGTCGAACCAAAACAGTCTTAACGCCATGGCGTCCTCGCGCATCAACACCCAACCACGGAGGCTTGAAGCAACCCCCTCAAAGCCGGGGACGCCAATTTAAAGGAGATGAGAATGAATCTCAAATGCACGAAATGCGGGAGTATGAAGTTTAAGAAAAGTATAGCGAGCCAGGTTATGTCGTACCCTCCACCAGATACAAAGGAGTACACCTGTTACGAGTGCGGTCAAGTCGTCAAGACCAAGACCCTCATCCCCGAATACCAGACCGTGGTTCTCCACCCGAACGAAAAGGTGGTGGAGTGATGGGCTACAAGATAGCGTTCGATCCAAGTATCGCACATATTGGGTATTGCATTTTTGAGGGTGGAACTGTGGTGGATATTGGGACATTAAATAGGCCAGAGAAGCACCGGACATATCATGCCAAATTGGAATGGGTTGCATCTGTAGTTCACGACCTCTGCTGTGACGTGCTTCTACCTTTGGGGTCAACCATAGAAAAAGTTGTGATTGAAGATTTTCAGGCTCACACAAAACACCCCACTAAATCTTTATTGAAACTAGCGGCAGCTCAGGGGGTGATTTTCGCTATGGCGTCATGGAACGCGCAGTCAGTTTTTTTCTTGAATAAAGGGAAAGCTAAAAAAGAAGAGGCTCAACTACTCGCAAAGCACGCAGGGCTCAAGTGCGATGAACATGGAGCTGACGCTTATCATCTCGGAATACTAGCGGGGTTCGACCACCGATAATGGCACGCAAAGAGAAAAAGCTGCCCCCCGGCGAAGACAAGCTTGTCGCAATTGAGCAGGGCGGGAAAAAACAAGAAGAGACTCCACCTGAGCCCCGCAAGCCCCTGCGCCTTGTACAAGAGCTTCAAAAGCTGACCATCCGGCCAAAAAGCGGGGGGCTTTGTAATCTGGTATTCGACAAGGATCACAAACCCCAAAAGATACTCGTTGCCAAATTCGTAAAGCATTACAAGCTTGCAGAGCGTGGTTATCGCAAATGGGTTGAAGGTGGAAAGAAAGGCCCTCGCACATGGCGGGCTTTGTGGTTCATCGTTTTAAAGATGCGGCAACTCGGGTCAACCACGCTGTTCATGGCTATCCTTTATGTCTTGACTCGGCATCACCCTGAAACGGTCGGTCAGCTTGTAGCGCACCTCGATAATGTGGCAAAACGCCAGTGGAACATGATGAAACGGTTCTACAAGTACGACAAGAGCCGTATATCACTCGAAGGGGACAAACCAACAAAAGACGGGCTCGTTTATGATGACGAGCACGGGTCAGAATGTTACGCAATTACCTCTGGCGGCTCGCACGTAGGCCACGGCGATACCACTCAGTTTAGCGTGTTGACTGAATTCTCACGGTGGCGTAAACCCGAAGAAACTCTTGACGGTATTGACAACTCGATACCCTCACCAGAGGAAACTTGGCTTTCAATTAGGATCACGGAGTCAACCGCTAATGGCATGGCGAACCTTTTTAAGGTCCGTTGGGATCAAGCCAAATCCGGCGAAGTGGAAGACATCCCGATCTTTATCGGATGGAAAGACGACCGCACGAAGCGCATGGAGATCGCGCCCAATGAGCGGTTTGTGTTGGATGACGTAGAGGCCGAGTTCGCTAAGACGTATGGCCTCGACCTTGAGCAAATGAAATGGGCGAGATGGTGTCGGATAAACAAATGCCGGAAGTCTTGGGATAAATTCAACGAGCAATACCCGATATCCGAGGAAGTAGCGTGGATGTTTTCCGGCTTCCCGGTGTTCGATCAGGTCAAGATTCAGAGGCAAATGCAGTCAGTCAGAAAGCCGGTGTTCGAGGGCGATATCATTATAGACCCGGACAGCGCCGACTTTCAACCCAAGCTTGTGGAACAGGTCAATGGCCCGCTAACAATCTACGAGATGCCTATCCCTGGTAAAAACTACAGCTTCGGATGGGATACAGCGGACGGGCGAAAACAAGATTACACCGTGGGAAAGGGGTTACGAGATGACACCGACGCCGAAGTCGCCACCTACAGATCCAACACTCTCTACCCAACTAATGCTGGGATTAAAGCGGTATTATTGGGCATTTTCTACAACTATGCTTTTGTGGGTATTGAGAGAACTCCTTCGGGCAGCACGGCGCTTTCGATTTGTGAATTCGGCCTTAAATTTGACGAGAACCGAGGCTATCCTGAAGTGCCTGCGTACCCGAAACTTTACTACGAAACCATAAAAGATAAGAAGACTCAAGAAACTACGACCGTCTTGGGATTCACGACCTCGCAAAAGTCAAAGAAACACATTATCGGTAAGCTCTCAGAGGCAGTCGGAGAGGACATTATAAAGGTTAACAGCATGACCACACTCATTCAGATGCAGGGATTTGTCAACGATCCAGACGCAATCGGCAAAAAGAAATGGATGCAAAAAAACAAAGACCCCCTGACTGAGCTTCCAAATGACGACGATATTATGGCTTTGGCAATCGCCTTCGAGATGCGGAACACGGATGCACGGAACAATTACTTCGATTCAAGTGTGGAGTTGGTAGCATGAAAGCAGAGCGAGTCTTCTGCCAGGAGACACTAAAGGTCGCTGAGTTAGCCGGAGAGTTCATCCGGTTCGACATGGGCATCGGGTGGCTCGATCCAAAAGGCGATGACCGATTCGCAAAACATTGGCTCGCCGTAGTGGGGCAGCATAAAGACGGCTATTACTTGGTTGCTGGTGAGGCTTATGGTTCCCTCGCTGATATTGCCGAGGCCGCTGTGAATTTCAAGGATCGTTTTCTTGTGGAGCGGACATGGTTAGACTCAACTGCGCAGGCAAGCGCATCATATTTGGAAGAATGGGACGGGCTCACGCAATACAAACCAAACGGCGAGGATTTGAGGGGTAAAGTGAAATACTTACACAAACCCGACCACTGGCCGCATTACCGCAACCGGGAGACTGTCACCACGCTACACAAAACCCCCGCTGTTTTCAGTAATGATCTCCAAGGCTGCGTTGACCTCGTGAGGAAACTCCAGAAAGACAAGCTGCTGAAACTCCGCAAGGTCTGCCCCGAGGCTGTGTGGGTAGTCGGCTCAAGCCTGGAGGAAATGTTGAGGCACCCGTTAATGAAAGCATTCGCTTTGCCGATTGCAATCATGGAGACTGAGCGGGTGTATAGCGTAGAAGATAAGCCCGAAAAACCGAAAGAGCGGTATCGGCGTTTGGAGAAGAGACAATGATCGCGCGGGCAGTCTTTAGATTCGTTTACTTCGGCCTTGTGGCTCCAGCGCTGCTGATAATGCTCTATTGGATTCAAGGCTTACATTACTGGTTTTTCATAAACCCTTCTCGCTCCAGAGATCGGTTAGACTAAGGACTTCAACCGTTTGTGTATTTTTCGGTAAGACATTAACCAACCGCAAGGGCCTGCGGACAAAGGCCCAATCTATCCCCTGGCGGCGAGGAGCACGATCAATATGGAATCTGGAAGCTATGCTAGTTGTCGCTCAAGTGAACATATTTGGTTCCGGGGTTCAACTCCCCGGCAGGGGTGCCCAACGGCCTCTCGCGCTTCTAGCGCTGACGCATATATCAACAGGAGCAGACTTGACGATTCTTTAGGGCTTCGAATGGACGCAGGGCCGAGAAGTGATACGCTCGGCCCAACCCCAACGAGGGAAAAGGGGGTGATTACATGGTCTAATCCGGTCCCCTGAGCGGACAGGGTAAACAAACCGCACAGAAACTAGCCTAAAATATTAGGGCTGATCTATTAGTTCGGGTCAGCCCATTTTTCAGGAGTGTGGACATGGCAAGTTGGGATATTCGCAATCACCTTAAATCGTTTCCACATGCTGCGATGATGGTACATGAGGAACGGCTTTATGGTTGCTGGTTCATCGGGAACAATTACAAGCGTGTAAATGGGTATCACGGGGAATATCCCCCGACTTATGTCAAGCGTGTGAAATCACTTTTTCCAAATCAAAAAGAATGCCTGCATGTTTTTTCTGGCTCTGTCACCGAAGACGCCACTTTCGATATCAACCCGGAGTCAAAGGCCACATGGAACGGGAACGCCGAGCATTTAGGGCTTATTGTTGCGCCAGACAAATTCGACTTCATCCTCGCAGATCCGCCATACACCTTAAAAGATGCCGACATTTACGGCTACAAAATGCCTCGCAAGAATATCGTCATGCAGGAGATCCGAAAAATCATCACAAATAACGGCGTCCTTGTCTGGCTCGACCTAAGACGCCCGATGTACCGCAAAAGTGAATGGAAACTCACAGGCACTATCGGCCTTGACTGCGGGACTAACCGCCTTTTTAGAGGCGTATTCATTTTTGAGCCGAGGTAATATGGCAATCATAGACCTTGTTGGAATGTGGTGGAAAGAAGGGAAGAACGGGGACTATCTGTCTGGTGCGAAACTTTCCCGGAAGGAACTGATAGCCAAGATTGAGGAAGCTGTGGAGCCTGACGGTTTTGTGGTCTTGGCTGTATTCTCAACCATAAAGAAGACTGAGAAATCCCCTGACAAGAAGCTTTCCATGATGATTCCCAACCAGGGCGAGCAGCGACAACCCGAGAGACAAAGAGAACCTGAGCCTGAACGTAAAACCGAACCTGACTATTACCCTCCGCCTCCGGAGGACGACATCCCTTTTTAATGGAGCATAAATGAGTATGCAACCGAAGCAGCTACACCCCGTCCATCACGATATTTTAGACAGAATCGGGGACGCTTGTAAGCAGACAGCACAACAACAAAGTCTAAACCAGTTCCTGTGCGGGCTGCACCGTATCCGGCTGATGATCAACGATCTCCACGATGACATCGTGAAAGGAAGAGAAGGTGAGGGATGACACCAAAAGAAGCTTTATCACACGCCCGAACATTGGTTGCTGATTATGGGTTCAATTGTAAACAATGCTCAGAGATGATGGTGATTTTCTCTAATCTCGTCAACCAGCCCCGCACCGTGGCCGAGATCAGGGAGGAGGTGGAGAGAATGATCGAGAACGTCCAGAGGGATCTGCGTCTGCCAGTTATAGACCGAGAAGGGTGGACGACCGACGGGGCAATCATGCGCGAACTCAAAGGGCTTCTCGAATTCATAGACGGGGAGGGGAAATGAAACCAGAGACTGATGAGCGCACATACGCGATTGTAAAACCCTGTGGATGTCTATCTGCCGCTGCGGTTGTAAAGCATAACGACAAAAAAATAGCCAAAGAGATTTCAAAATGGGTTGCTGCTGGCGAAAATGTACAACAAGTTACTGTTGATTTCGTGCGACAAAGCAAATGGCGCTGTGAGAAGTGTAGCAAACCGGAGGCCCCATGAAAGCCATCATCGCTGGAACTATCATCGTGCAGCTTGTCCTCTTCGCCCTGGTCCTGGATTACGTGGCACGGCACGAGCACCCCGTTGTCACGATTGAGCCGTCAAAGATATGCGACTGCTCACAGGAGCTTCTCGATGTGAATAAAGACCTCGATGTCTACAAGCGCATCGCCCAGGACATGCACCAGCTCGGGCAGACAATGTTCAGCGGGCTCGCCCTTGTGAACAACTGGATCAAGGCCGACCGCGCGCACGAGGACGAGCAGGCCGCGGAGATCGCGAAGCTAAGGGACGAGCAGGCCGCTATCAGAAAGACCGCCGACGAAGCGCTTCGCAGGTCAAAACAGTGGGGGTGTAGATGATACGCGAGCTGCTCATTTTGTTAGGGCTAATAAGCTTCGCCTCTTATGTGTCTTACCGGGTAATTGTGAAGCGCAAAAGAGAGAAAGAGGCATGGGATGACCTTATGTCTCACAAACAAATGTGGAAGCGTGAAGATCATACCGGATTCTCTGTGCTTTACAGCTATAACGGCAAATGGATTTTACAAGAACATGATCCTTTCGCACACAAGTATGATTATAAGCTTTTATCCGATGAGCAGGCGCGGGTTTATAAAATCGAGGCTTGGTAGTTGGCCGAAATCAAGCGAGAGAAACGGAGGTGCTGGTGAAAGCGCAAATGGCTTATATCTGTGAGCATTGCGGAACTATGTCTTTACACGCACCATACATAAAGGGGCATGAAAAGCGATGTTATGGGAACCCTGTCAGGCGGGCGTGCCGTGGGTGTAAATATTGGGTCAAAAACCAGCCCTGTTATGGGAAGCCTCCAGAAATGGAAGATCCGCCCAAGCTTCAGTTTTGCTCAAACCCTGAGCAGAATTATGCCGCGCAATGGGAATACATAGACGGCCACGGAAAAGTCCCTGTGGCTGAGTGTTGCCAAGAAAACTGCGCAGGATTTTTATGGAGAGGTGCTGGTGATGACGAATCCAGAGGTGATTAGTTTTTTAGAGCAAATAGAGCGCTGGAATGTTTCCCCTTCTGAGAAACATAACGAAGCCCTTGTTTATGCCATAACTATGCTTGAGCGTGTCGAGAAAGTTTTAAACCAGAACCGATTCAAACTTCACGAGATCGCTTTCATTCTGAGAGGCGAGGAATTCTGATGAAAATCGAATGCAGCGATGAGGAACAGCGAGCTATCAATTCACTGAAACGAGTAGCTAAGAAATGGCCTAAAACACTCTGGTTATTTTCTGCTTCTGGCACTCTTTGGGTTATGAAGCGCGGGTTAGAAGGGGAACGCGTAAAGAATCGGGATGGCGGTGTAGATAAAGATTACATCATTGAGAGCATTGATATCCCTAACGATGGAGGTGATTGGTGAAAATTGAATGCGGAGCAAGCACAGGAGCACGTAACAAGGCAGCTCAAAAGCTGCTGGAGGAGTTGAGGGGATGAGTAAAGGCGAGACGGAGACTTTTCGAGAAGTATATTTATTTGAAATGACCATCATGGTATTGGTGGCGCTTAAAGGATCTGGGTTACGATTGGGTGGGTGGTCAGCCAAATATCTCCCTCTTGTAAACGCTGTTGTTGAGTTGGCTGTCGTTTTAACTGAGGCAGGAAAATCTGTCCCTATATAGAGAGAGAGGAAGGATTATAACTGGATTAAGGCCGACCGCGCGCACGAGGACGAGCAGGCCGCGGAGATAGCGAAGCTAAGGGACGAGTTGGCCGCAGTGAAGAAAGAGAAACGGAGGTGCTGGTGACTAAACAAACTCGAACCTGTGGAAACTGTGTCCACGTGTCCTACATCGGGCCTAACGATGATCACGCTTGCCGCAGGTTCCCCCCTGTTGTTGTCTTAGAAAGCGCAACTCTTTGGAAGAGTCCAAACTGGGATCACGAGGAGATAGATTTTCGCCACACAGGAAAACTTCCCATTGTAACAAGCGGGGAAAAAGCCTGTGGGGAGTGGAAGGAAAAACCCGGAGGTTCTGGTGATAGTTAAAACACTCTCGATAAAACTCCCTTGGGCTGAAATGATCATGAACGGACAGAAGCGTATCGAGTTCCGAACATGGAAAACATCTTATCGAGGTCCGCTGTTGATCGTTGCATCAAAAAAACCGAACATCCCGGCACCAGGGAGCGGAAACACGACACTGCCTGGAAAATCTCTCTGTATTGTGGATATCGTTGCGTGTAGAGAAACAATATTTGGTGATTATAGTGAACCCGGATATCCACAAGGCGGTTGGCCTCGTCCTTGGTATTCCTGGATATTCTCCTCTCGCTACATAGTTAATCGAATCCCAATCAAGGGGAGATTGGGGATTTATAACTACAACATTTTGGACGATTCAATTATTGCCGCTTGGGAAGAGGCGACAAAATATTTCATGAATCCACCATTTTAGGAGGTGCTGGTGATGACAAATCCAGAGGCGATTGAAATACTGAAAAAGAAACGTAATGATGATGCCTTTAAGGGTTGGAATTGGAGCCATTTAACAGAACCACCCAAAAACTTTGAGGCCCTAGACCACGCAATCATGATGCTTGAGAGGGTGGATCTCCTTCTGTTTGAAAGAGACAATGGTCAATTCATAGACATAGACGAGGCTTGCCATTATCTCCGCACCGGCGAGGGGTTAGAATGAAACCACCCAAGCCCATAAAGCCGAAATGCCCTGAGTGTGGGGAGGAATTAAAAATTCAATATCCTCCGTTGGAGCCTAATGCATTCCTTTATTGTGTGTTCTGTCAATCTGAATTCAAAATCAAGGCGTGGTGGCCCGTGCCGGGGGAGAAGATAAAATGAGAACTGACGGTATAGAGTGTTGGAATAAAGACTGTGTTCACCGTGACGAACTTTTTCAATTCTCGTGTAGGGCGCATGACGACTGGATTGTAAGTTGTCAAAAATTCATGAAGCGCACACCCGAACACGAAGCTGTGGCGAAGACGTTGAAAGGATTCTGCGATCAATACCGGTCCAAAATTAATTTGATCCGTAAGTTTGATGCAAAATCGGATACATTTTTGGCTGCGATGTCCATTGCCAACACTTACATGATCGTTATCAACGACCTTGCCCACAACTGGATAAACCGCCGAAAGGAGAAGTGATGAAAAAACAGCAAAGGATAATTGTAATAACTGCTTTTTTAGGGACACCCGCAATGACACCCTGGAGTGCCATTACGATTCCCCCGGTTTTGACGATGATGATGGTGTTTGGCCTAAAGTTAGGTGGTTCCAGTGGTGTGGTAAATTCGTAAAAGGAAAGGATGATGATGAATGAAAAGACTACTTACGACGGCCCTCGTTGGCCTGTTACTGCTAGCGACATCTATGTGTTTGGCTCAGAACGGAATGTCCCTTGGAGTAAGCCATATCAACCAGACCCTATCCGGAGAGAAGCTTCCGAACCTCGTCACCCAAGACGTTTCGTTAGCCTTGAGCGCCCCCGACGCCTTCGCAGAGTATCGCGTCCAGCTACACGGGGACGAGATATTCCGGCAGCAGATAAAGGCCGGGATACAGTGGAAGAACCTCCGACCGTTTTACAGTTTCGACCTGATTGGGGGAACACGATTCAATGGCGGTGGAATCACTTTTTCTCAGGCCGGTACTGGTAAAATTATGACCCTATCTGCGCTCTATCGTGAAGGTGGCTACGGCTTCTCTGGTAAACTCGGCATCACGAACCCGTTCGTCACCGCAGCTATCGGCTACTCTTGGGATAAGTATGGGGATTTAGTAATCATGGGCCCGAGCGCCGAGATCGGAGTGAGGTGGTAGATGGAGACAAGCGAGATAGAACTTTTTAGAGAGGGGAGTCTTTTTGATATGGCTATGTGTTTAATTTCACTTTCAAGCACTCCTGATATTTCTTTGGGTGAGTGGTCAGTAAAACACATTCATATCTGTAATGCCGTCATTGATATAACTGTCGCTTTACTTAAAGCCGATAAGGTGGTCCCAACATGGAGATATAAGAATGAACGCTAAGAAAATCAAAGAAGCTGTCGCCGCTGCGAAGGTGTTTGTGGCACGAGCGGCTTGTTTGTTACATTCAGAACCTCTAAATGATAACTCCTTTCACTACTATGGATCAAAGCACTCTGCTGCTGTCAAGCGTGCAAGTATGGATCTAACCCGAGCCCTTGCGGAAATGAGGAGGCCAGGATGACCGAACCTGAGGTTGGTGTTGCTCTCGCTTTACATCACATGCGAAACGAACAAGCGTCCTCTTTTAGTAAAGTTGTACGCTTGTCTTATGACCTTGCAATCCGCGCCCTCGAAGAGATGAGGGATCGGGAGAAAACCCCCGCTTGGCCGGGAGCTGCCGAAGGAGGAACCATGATACCGGAATGGGAAGAGTTGAAGGCTTATGTGAAGGTAAAACAAAATTCATACTATGCGGCACGGATTTACGACAAGATGGAAGAGATCGAGCGCCGAACCCTGCCGAAAAGGGTGGCGGAGTTGTTGGACAAGACTAACACTGAACAATTTGGTTGCGATTGTAGGCTTGTGGTCAATCATGGGCGATGGTTATCTCATTTTCAATTAGCAGAAATATTTAAAGTTATCTCTCACTCCATTCTCACGCGCGACCTTTCCGAGCTTGAGAAATGGCAGAAGAAATGAGTATCAAAGGCTTTCTCCCAACATCGTTCATTGATTGGCCGGGGAAAATCGCGGCTGTGATCTTTATCGGTGGGTGCAACTTCCGTTGTGGGTACTGCCACAACCCTGAGCTTGTTCGCAACGAGGGTGATGAATACCCGCTAGATGTAATTATACAGAGCATTGAGCGCCGCAAGGATTTTCTCACCGGGATTGTGATCACCGGAGGGGAACCGACAATCTGGGAAGGTATTTATGACCTGTGTGACAACCTACACTCTTTCAGGCTACCGATCAAATTAGACACAAACGGGAGCAATCCTCCAGTGTTAGCTCGGCTGTCGGAAGGGTATGTCGCCTCGGTAGCTATGGATGTGAAATGTTTACCCGAATACTACCCCATTTGGCATAGTTGTATAACCAGAAGTATCAACATGTTAAATAAATCTATCCCCGTCCAATTCCGCACCACCGCAATCCCCGGCCTCGTGGAGGAACCGGAGATCCGGGAAATTCGTAAACTACTCAAAAAACCTCACACGGTTCAATTCTTTAGTCCGGGTAACTGCCTAGATCCTGAGTTCAATAAAATAACCCCTTTCACTCCTGAAAGAGTGGATGCGATGAGAAGGGAGTTCAACAATGACTGATAAAATCTGTAAGTACTGCCCGGCAGTGTATGACTTTAAAGAACGTGACGAGTTGGGTATTTTACAAATGGAGTGTCGTCTGGACCCGCCACAGGTATATACAGGCCCTTTTCCTGAGATGCCATTTTTCCAGTACCCACCGGTCCACCCCGACTTCTGGTGCTACCGGAGCCGACAAATCATGGAGGAAGAGGACCAAAAGAAACAATGGCTTGAGCAGCGCAAGAAAGACCAGGAGAAACAAATTGAAGAACTGAAGCGCCTTCTATGGACAAAGAAAAGCCCAGATGGGCGTGCTTTAACTGGCGAAGACCTTAAAGGTGTTCAAGAGCTGCTTGACCATTATGAGAGCACACCCGTCGAGACTGACATTGGAGTGCCAGCACATTTTTCACCAATGTATCCGAAATGGTAAATCCATGCGTGATCCGAAAGACACATACGTAAAAATCTACAGGAAAGCCTGGGGGCATCCGTTGTTCAATAACGAGCCTTTCAGTAAAAGAGAGGCTTTCTTTTGGATGATTTCCAAGGCAAACCGTTTCCCTGACGGCCTTATTGGTGTAGGGGATCTGATTATTTCTCGGCGCTATCTTGCTTGTAAGTGGAAATGGAGTGAAGGGAGAGTTCAAAGATACCTACAAAAACTTATTGTTAGTGACATGATCTCAACCAGATTAGTACTGCGATCAGACCTTATCTTAAAGGTAAGTCTCAGCTATGACTTTTTCGATACAGACATCCGATCAGACTTTGCGCCACACCTCACGATAGCTACTATTGTGAATTATTTAGACTATCAAGTTGTGGATAGTTGGAACGGTACAGACCCCGGTACAGACCTGCGAGCAGACCCCGGTACAGACCCCGGTACAGACCCCAGTACCAATAAGAAAGAAAGTATAAAGAAAGAGAAAGAAAGTAAAAGAAAGAAGAACCCCCTACCCCCTAAAAAGTTGGTCGCTTCACATGATCGGGAATTCCTGCAAGAGCAGCTATCAGGAATAAATATCCCCGACTTCGAACGGAAGTACGGTCCTGAAGGACTAGACGTTATCGCCTGTTTCAACGACTTCACTGATTATATCTTGAACGGTACGGCTAAAAACCAGACCCCGAATCAAGCAAACTGGACGGCGTTTTCTAGGGCTTTCCATGATTCATGCAGGTGGGCGATAGAGCATGCCCGGCACTTAAAGGAGCAAAAAACCCCTTCCCTTGCTGAACGAATCGGAGTGAGGTAAATATGACGATACCTGCCACCACAATTTGCGATGAGCTTGACCAGGCATTCAAAGTAACCCCGCCTTTCAAAACCACTCCCGAGAAAGAGGAAATCATAGCGAAGGATCTTCGTGAAATCGCGGGCAATTGGAATGAGGACAGTTTCAAGAAAACCATGTCGATTGTCCGACGCAGGTATAAAACCTTCCCCACGGTCGAGGAGATCGTGGACCTCTACTGGCAGACGACGAAAGAGGACCGTCCGACAACATCCGAGGCTGATGACATCCGGAACGATTGCGAAAAACGGATAGCCGAGGAAAACCGGATCTACTCCAAAATTATAGCTCTACCTCACGACGAGAAAAGGGAAGTGCTTGAAATGGCAGAGGAAGAAATCGAGGCCGCTCTGGATAGGTTGAACTCAACCGACGAGAAATTCTCACAGCTCGCCCAACTCCTACGTCGCCACAAAGAAGAAGCGATTAAGGGCAGGGCAATCCAAATTTTCAGAGAGAACTACTCATGAGCTATCACTCAACCCTCACGTTATGTGAACGAATCCTCGAAGCAATCCACCGTCAAGGCAAAGACGGGATGGAGACATGCCAGATCCAGACGCTTCTCGGGCGAACCAAAGGCCACACGGGGTCGCTGCTTTGTCGCCTTAAAAAAGAAGGCAAGATTTACTCCCCAAGACGAGGACTGTATGTCGCAACTGAAGACACAAGGAGCGGGAAAGAATGAAAAAAAAGAAAGGCCCAATTTGTCCGTATTGTGGTAAACAGCACGAATCTCCATATTGGTGGGCAGATATGGTTGAAAAAGATGGCGGGGGAGTGCAAAAATGTGGGGGATGTAAAAAATGGTTCAATGTGTCTTGTAAAATCTCACATAAATGGACTTCAACCAAAACTGAATTTCAACCAAAAGACCCCTAAAATCCCAGTAGTCAATTCCAGGGTAGTGAGATACCCACAACAAAAGAAAATGGAAATTTGACGGGAAAGATTAAGCCGAGGAAAGGATGTGGAAGTAATATGAAATGTAACTACTGCGGACGAACAGTCAGAGGGGATATGCCGGATCACCTAAAAAAGAATGAGCGCTGCCACAAAAGGCACACTGAATCGTTAAGGGAGAATCTTGCGAGCGTCATCGCCCAACAAAAAAATAGACAACCCCGAGAAGACGACCGCTACTCAGACCTATATGAGGAATAGGAAACACCTATCCGAAAGGAGTTCGAGGAATGAAAACTTTTCTCAAATGGATGCACCTGATCCCTTGTTTCATTGGGGGCGTAGCAACTGCCGCGTTCGTGGCCATTATAGCCCCAGAGGATAAATTCTGGGGAGCCGCAGGGTGGTTAACCGTTTCAATTGTGTCCCTAGCCTGGAGTCATAATATAGAGATGCACAGAAGAGACGACCGGGAACGAGCACTAGACGATAAAATCTCAAAATGGGAAGAGGATGGAAAATGAAAGAACCGACGATCGATGAGGCGATAAGGTTTCTTAAAGAAAAACCCCACATGTGGTGGAAAGATATTGCAAATGACTGCCGCGACCTCACAATCAAAGCTCTCGAAGAAATGAAGGTCCAAAAAAATTACTGCAACTTCTGTGAACTCAGCCCCGCATTCCCAGGCAAAATCAACTTACATCGAGGAGGGGAACAACCCCGCACCTGGCGGGACGTGACCGCAGGGGAACTCTCGGATCATTGTAACCCGAAATATGGGCTAGAAATCCAAACCAACATAGAATTCATCGCCAAACACTTCCTGAAATATGGCAATCATAAACCCAAACCCCTCTCAGACCCTCACGGGTTTTAGGAAAGAAAGGAGGTGATGCCAAGTGGACCAATTAAATACCAATCATCATGTGACCGCGGGTGGAGGGCGGGTTAAGGTCACATGGATAAACGAAGTCATGGTCTGCCTGAGAAAACAAAGCTACTCCAAAAAAGACGCTCAGACCATACTCAATAAATGGACTACCGGAGACATAAAGCGCTGTAGAGGTAAAAAAGTCCACATCTATCAATGCCGCGTCTGTAACAAGTGGCACATCGGAACATGGAAGTAAAAAATGAAAACAGACTTCACTAAAATCATTACCGATTCTTGCGAGAAATCTCCCTTTATGAGGGAAACCCTTAAGCAAGTAATAAAGCAAACCGAGGACTTCCACGCCCTCACAACAACCGACGAGAAATTAGAAATCCTCCTCCAAAATGTCAACGCGCTCATCCTCTGCCTCGCACAACTAACCATTAACGTCGACCCTCTAGCATCTTTTTTCGATAGACTCGACAATAACAAAAAGGATGTAGAAAAATGACAAAAGGGGGCCGCAACATGAAAAAACTCTCGACCCTACAAATCAACGCAGCCAAAAGACACATCCGTAAAATCGAGAAACTCGTAGAGAAATTAATAAATCTCTCTACCCCCCAATCCCCCCAAAATAACCCAAAATCTGTGGATAACTCGCTTCCCAAAATCTATACCGCAGCGGAACTAATGGAGATACCCGACAATCCTTAACCACACACTTTAAAGGTAAGTTCGGATCTCAACCTAAACTAAAAAAATACCAAAACTTCTAAAAAAAAGCTTGACAGTTAAAGTAAAACCATGCTACCTAAGAGATCCAAACACCACCGTGCTGTATTCGTTCATAAGGGAGAGACCCTGATGTTATCTCGGTTATCTACTCCTCAATCCCAAAAAAACACTCCCCCCCTCAATAACTCCACCTCAAAGTTCAGTACG
>Ga0209417_1003320_pt1 | contig 21893 bp, 13 predicted proteins | sample RifGroF2_FD_184002 | JGI IMG/M metagenome (GOLD analysis project Ga0209417, IMG submission 184002) | Groundwater microbial communities from Rifle, Colorado, USA - Groundwater F2 (SPAdes) (version 2) | ecosystem: Environmental > Aquatic > Deep subsurface > Groundwater | place: Rifle, Colorado... | reverse complement strand
CTTCCTCAAGGTCTGACATATCGGCCGCATCCCTGTTGTTGCGCGCGGCGAGAAGGGCCGCTTCGTTTACAAGATTAGCGAGGTCCGCGCCGCTGAAGCCGGGAGTGCCTTTGGCTATTACATCCAGATCAACATCTTTTACAATTTTAATTTTTTTGATATGTACATCAAGTATTTTTCTTCTTCCCTTTATATCGGGCAGGTCGAGTACTATCTGACGGTCAAAGCGGCCCGGACGGAGTAATGCCGGGTCCAGCACGTCAGGCCTGTTTGTGGCGGCAAGTATTATCACGCCTTCCTGAGTTTCGAGTCCGTCCATTTCTACCAGCAGAGCGTTGAGGGTCTGTTCTCTTTCGTCATGGCCTCCGCCTATTCCGGAGAACCTGGAGCGGCCCACCGCGTCAATTTCATCTATGAAAATCAGGCAGGGACAATGTTTTCTGGCCTGGTCGAACATATCCCTGACGCGGCTTGCGCCCACGCCTACAAACATTTCCACGAAGTCCGAGCCGCTTATGGAGAAAAACGGGACATTGGCTTCACCCGCGACGGCTTTTGCCATAAGGGTTTTGCCTGTTCCCGGAGGTCCCATCAGGAGGGCGCCTTTGGGAATTTTCCCGCCGACCATTTTGAATTTGAGAGGGTCTTTCAGGTAGTCGATGATTTCTTTTGTTTCTTCTTTTGCTTCGTCGGCGCCAGCGATATCGTCGAAAACGACTTTATGCTCGTCAGGCAATATGATTCTGGCTTTGCTTTTGCCGAACTGCATGGCGCCTTTGCCGGCCATTCTTATCTGTCTCGAAAAGAGAAAGTACAAGAGTCCCACGATAAGCAGTATCGGGAGTATTGTTACGATAAGACCGCGCCACCATGTGTCTTTGTTTTTTACATCTACGCCGACCCCTTTTGCCTGTCTCAGCATGTTGTCGAGATTTTCAGAATATATTATGCGCGCGGTGTAATAACCTGTTTGGTATTGCAGGTCAGGCTGCTTCTGCATGACGGGGGCCGAGGAAGGAGGCGCGGGGGGAGGGACAGAGGAGGGGAGATTGGATTTTTTGTATTTTCCTTCTACATAGAGCACTCTGTCTGTTTCAGGGGTTATTTCGACTTTTATGATATTTCCAGCTTCGAGCTGTTTTTCAAAAGTTGACTGATCCCATTCGTCAGTTTTTTCTATGGGATGAAATTTGAAAGCGAATAAAATGGCTATTGTAAGAATTACAAGCATCCATATCATCAACGCCATAAAGGGAGGTTTTCTCTGAAAAGGTTCCTGCGGGTTTTTCGGATTATTGTTCATGATAAATATTTTTTATAATTATAGGTTTATGTTAATAAATACAATACCGGAATACCGGAAAAATGAATATAATCTGTGGATGATATAAATCAAGACAGTTAAAAGAAAAGGATTAAGAAAGCGCCAGCGGGGGTTGCCGAGGGCTGTTGCTTCATTATCATATAGACAAGGAAAACCAGAAGAAGTACGATAACCGCGACTAAAGCTACAACTAAGGCGAGAACTATTTTCTGTGTTTTAGTGCCTTTCTTCGCGTCCCTGGCAAAAGGCGAGAAATTATCCATTTTCTTGACAGTCGATATGCCGAGGTCGGTGCCTTCCAGATTAATTCCAGTTTGCGTTCTCATGACTGTCGTAACGGATTTGTCATCGCAGTCATAAAGGATCTCTATGCCGCCGATCTGAAGAATATCGCTGTTCTGGAGTTCCTGTTCAGTGATGGGAACATTATTGACTCTGGTACCGTTAGTGCTGTGATTGTCGCGTATGGTATATGAAACGCTGTTTTTGATGAAATCGCAGTGATATGTGCTGACCGTCGGGTCTTTTATACAGATATCCCGTTCATCGGAACGTCCAACTGTATAAAGATCCTTGGTAAGCTCAAAACTTTTTCCTCTCAACTGTTCGGAGAGTATTATAAGTTTAGGTATTCCAGGCATCTATCCTCCTGATTTCCACTTGCAAAATATCAGTCCATTATATAAAAAAACTCTTCTAATATAGTATAAAGAAAAGAGATGTCAAAACAAAAAACACATATTATTTAAAGTAAAATTAAATTTCAAAAAACAAATGTGCCGATAAGAAACCTTTTTTTTCAGCTCGTCAGAAACAGGCAAACGCTTCCCGAGAGTTTTTTTATCAGGAAGCGCCCCTGTCTTTTTTTACGGAATTTATGCTATGTTTGAAATTGCGTCATTCTGGCTGGCGGCATAATAATAGTTCCAGCTTTCCGAATCAAGCTGGGACAGAATATTGCTGCTTGAACTGCTGTCCGAATCTGAATCTGAATCGTTCAGAAGGCCCATCATCGAAGACCTCAGTTTTTCCATTCCGATCTGAAGTTCAGCCGCACTGACCTGTCCGTCGCCGTCCGTATCGAATTCATCAAATATGGAAGATGAACTTGAGCTCTCGCTGCTTGAGGAACTGGCTTCTTGCGGAGGAGGGGGCGGCATATTTTCCATTCCGCTGGCTATTTCATCGGATGTCAGGCTTCCATCGCTGTCAGTGTCTATATTTGAAAACATGCTTTCAGTCAAACCGGATTCAGCAAGGGAAACTGCGCTGTCCCCGTCCGTATCCTTTTCGCTGATTATATCGGAAGCCATTGACGCGAAATCAGGTACTTCCTGATTCTGTGCCTGAAACGCGGCCATCTGGGATGTAACCTCATTCAATGCCGCGAGCAGCCCCTGAGAATCCTCAAGGGTTTTCGATAATTCCTCGCTGCTTATCTGTCCGTCCCCATCGGTATCCATATTTGTGAATACCTGATTTATAAAATCCGACACTTGATCTGTGGATGTGCTCTCAGTGCTTGTGGCGGCGGTAGAGCTGCTGCTTTCTGCTTTTGCGCTTTTGCCGCCTGAATTGATCTGAGAGTTTAAAAGTTCACTCCACATTTCATTATTGGAACTGATTGAACTTATACTCATTATATTTCTCCTTCAATATTAAAAATCACCAAATTAAACCACTTCAAAAATCTGTTTTTACTTCATTCCTTTCCTGTCTCCTTTACTTTTTAGGTTTATTTGGCCTGACATCCTTACTGCACAGTTTATGCCATGTTATTGCGGATGTTTAATGGTCTCGATGGGTATATTGTTGACTGTTAATTGTTTGTGTTGCAATTTGCGGATAAAAGGTTGCCCTGTGGATAAAGCTGATTTCTGAAAAGTTGTAAATTTTTTGCGCAGTAGGACACAAAGAATTCACAGTTGAGAAAGCTTTTTCCTGAAGTTTTTTTCTGTATTTGCAAGAGGAGAGATTTTTAGATTTTTTTTCTGAACTGTTTCGGGGTTTTCCCAAAATAGCGTTTAAAGACAGTGGCGAAATACTGGCTTGATGAAAAGCCGAGGGCGTGTGATATTTCCGTTATAGAGCCGGAACTGTCTTTCAGGCGTTTTATTGCCTCTTCGAATTTGACCCGGAGGACAAAGTCGGCGGGCGATATACCGTTTTCTCTTTTGAATTTTTTACCGAAAAGCCCTGCGCTTAATTTGAAATGTTCCGCTATTTCCTCAACGCTGAAGTTATGGGAAGGCCTGCTTAGCGCCAGATTTCTGACTCGGACATCAAGACCGTTATAAAGTGGCGGCTTCCCTGGAGGCTTTTCGCTTAAGCTTTCAACGCTTTCGATAAAAATGGACATTATGGCGAGACGAAGTTTCAGAAGGGCGTATGCATCCGGCTTTCGGCCTTCCATATTTTCAATAATTTTTCTGATTTCTTTGAGATGGAAAAGCATTGCGGGGGAGGCTTTCCGCACGGGATTTCCGGCGTCGGCGAGAATTTTTCCCATTGCCTTCAATTCTCTTTCGGACAAGAAACTTCCTTTTGCGGCATTTGCGGCAAAGGGGTCGAATATTATCCAGATGAGATAACACGGAGCGAGGACTCCATGTCCGACAGAAAAAGTATCACCATCCTGCGTCAGGCAGAATTCTCCGCCCCTTAAAGAAAGCTTTCGTCCATCCGTGAATTTCCACAAAAGTTCACCTTCAGCCATAAATGTCAGTTGTATTTTTCTGTGACGGTAAGTCTTTTGGGGACTGGCTTTTTTTATTTTATCAATGCCGAGTTCATCGACAAAGTTCAATTTCAGCGTTTTTGAATTCAGAATAATCATGAAGAGAATACCGTTTGTTCAATTTTGAATACTGCCGGAAATCAAACGCATTACATCTGAGTCTGGAATATAATATACACAGTACAACATAAATGTAAAAGGCAGAAGATTAATGAAAATAGATTTCAGGATAGATTGGGGATACCAGATGCTTTACAGCCGCCGTCATTACCATCCGTTTTACCATTGGGACGGGCATTTGGAATGCAGTGATTTTTCGGAAATGAAACTCAGTATGCGGGAGTACCCGCCCGCCTGGTGGGGACCTTGCCACAGCGCGGTTGAAACCCCTATGGATGAAACTCAATGGAAAAGCACGACGCGCCGGAAAATCGCGGGTATCAGGGTTAAGGCGGAATGTGCTGAAAACGCAAAATTCAAGCTTGTTACGCTTTCCGGAACTTTCGAATTCAGCGCGGCGGATATTATTGAAAAAGGGCATTTCTCATTTCCTGTCGGGCCGAAATATGCCTTCTGCGCGGTAACTGTCTGCCGTACAGGTTATCTCTGGTTCCGTCCTGCTCCGCGAGAAGAGCAGAAAGTATTTGAAGCCGGGGATTTGGCGCTTCCGCAGACTAATTCGCATCGAATGGAGTTGGCCGTTTTAAAACCTTGTAAAAATTTTGATATGCCGCTCTCAATGGCGTTGCCGGATGCGCATAATGCTCTATGTGAGTGTCTCTGTCATATTCAGGCTATGATTCTCAAGGCTGAACTTCCGGACGGGGAGAATCACGCGAAAGCGGAAATCCCGATGGAGCTCCTTGTAAACGGGAAAACTGTTTCAAGTTTTACTCATTATTTCCGCTCTCATGACGGTACAGTGCAGATGCTTGAGGGCGTCTGGGCACGTTTCCCGATGGATGCGGATATAGAGAAAATATCACTGAAAAACTCTAATCCTGATTATCCTCTTTATATAAGCCGTGTTTCTTTTGAAAGCAAAGTTACAAAGCATCTTCAGATGACTCTTCCGCCATGGGCCCTTGCCGGGGAAACCCTTGTCGGAAAAATTTTTGCGTTACATAACGAAACCGTAAAAATACAAACTCCTGACGCTGTCATGAAAATGGATTTATCGCCGGGATGGAACGAATTCGAATTCAGATTGACGGAAGCGGGCCGGAACGTGAAATTGTCCGCGTCGGCTGGGAAACTGGAGGAGGAAGCGTTTATAAAAACGGTTTATGCGTTGAAGGATGAAACGCCTGAACTTATGGTTGGTTATGATATGACTGTCGTGCCGCATGACAAGAATGGTTTCATGGACTGGCTGCTTGATTACACAAGCCGGACAAGGCTGGGCAATACCGTGGTGTTCAGAAACTTCCGCAACGCTCCCTCAGAAGACGATTTCAAGCGCTGGGGTGAATTTTGCCGCAAACACCGCATTTATGCGCAGAGCGTCAATTTTCATCAGAATGATACCTTTCCCAGAGCTGCCGGAGAATACCTCCATAATGCCGGACGCCATGAATATCCAGGTGTGGTATACGCAAAGGACCCGGAGAAAGACTCCGAATCGGCGGACATGAAAGATGCCTATGAACGCTATATCGCTTTTCTGAAAGACGATGTGGACAAAGTAAAAGCCATAGGTTTGAGGCCCGCGTATGGTGACGCTTCAGGCGGGCACAGGCATTGTTATCTTGCCGGGGCTTCTTTTATAAGGACTGAAACAATGGTGCCGCATACTCAGCATATCTGTTCTCTCGCGCGTCCTGCCGCCGAAGCGCTTGGAAAAGGTGACTGGGGTGTGCATATCGCCATCCAGCACGCTGTACAGCTTTATCATGAAGAACATCATCTCGGACAGTATTTTCTTTCGCTTTATCAGCCGTGGATGATGGGCGCTTCTATGATCTACGAGGAAGACAGCCTGTTCCTGCTTTTCAAGGAGGAACGTCAGTGTTGGGATGATGCCCTCACAAAAGGCAAAAGGGACATGACGCGTGAATTTTTCCGTTTCGTGAAAACGCATCCGCGGAAAGCTTCTCCCGTCCGCAATATAGCGTTTCTTGAAGGCCGTTACGCGGCGCCTTTCAACGGTTTTATCTGCGGCACTGAACAGGACCCGCATTATTCAGTCTGGGGCAAATTCGGAAATAACTCTCCTGAGTGGGGGCACGGACAAGCGGAGAAGTGCCGTCATCTGCTGGATGTCCTCATGCCGGGTGCGAGCGTTCAGCCCATGAGACAGCGTTTTGAAAAGCGGCGTTTCTTTTTTTCCGGCACTCCTTACGGGGATTTTGATCAGGTACCGATAGAAGCATCAGACGAGTATTTCAAGCAGTATAAACTGCTCCTGAATTTCGGATGGAACACTATGATTGCGGGTGATTATGAAAAACTTAAAAACTTTGTTCATTCGGGAGGAACGCTTTTCACCGGGATACCGCAGTTCAGCACCCATGTCAGGAGGGATTTTCTGAAAGATATGAAAGAACTTTCGCTTTGGAACAATGGCGACCTTTCCGAATTCTGCGGTGTTAAAATACTTGGCAGAGGCAATCCGTTTAATGGTTTCTGGAATGCCGCGGGAAAAGAAAAGTTCGTTACTCCTGAACTTTCCCGCATTCCGAATGATTCACCTGATGAAGACGGTCCATGCGCTCTTGCCGATATTGAATTTTCAGGTGCTGAAACTGTTGCCTGGGACGCGGATTCGGGAGCTCCCCTGATTGTCCGTAATAAGTTTGGCAAAGGGCAGGTCTATCTTATCTGCGCATGGGCATACCCCGGACATGAGACATTGAGCGAGCTGGTTTCGTCATGGACTGTCATGCTTGCCGAACAACACCGCGGCGACTCTTATGTGGATGACCCGTCAGGAGAAGTTTTCTGGAATTTCAGGGAGGAAAGCCCGGGCGTTTCCAAAGTGATGCTTCTCAACACTGACTGGTCTTCTCCGGGAAATGAAAAGACCGTGACCATACATGCTGGAGAACGAAAACTCATCTGCAAAGTGATTGAGCGGCAGCCTAAAATAATTACAGTATTACCATCTGCGTTCATCGAGGCCCCGGCGGAAATCCATCTGGAAATTCTTTCCGGCAAAGGCAATCAAATAAAAGTAAGAGCGCATGGGGCTGAGAATGCTTATATTCTTATCCATAAAGAAGATAAAATCGAAAAAATCCCTGTCGATTTCAATGAAAAACCTTTCAGTGATTTGAAACAGAGATATTGACCTTAATCCTGCCTGTATCATCCGGCGCCTGATTTTTTAAGATAAGGCGCTGGTAATTTTCTGCTTGAGGGAGTATAATTTATATGTAATTTTTTAAGTCGTTATGGAGGGAATTAAAATGCGTATTTCTGTTCTTGCTATGGTATTGGCGGGAGGAGAAGGAAAAAGGCTTTTTCCGTTAACCGATCAGAGAGCAAAACCAGCGGTGCCGTTCGGCGGAAAATACAGGATAATAGATTTTGTCTTAAGCAATTTTGTAAACAGCGGGATAACAAGTGTTTTCGTGCTGACCCAATTCAAGTCCCAAAGCCTTATGGAGCATATCATCAACGGCTGGAACATATCCAGCACTCATGGCAAGGGACGTTTCATCATACCGGTACCCGCGCAGATGCAGACACAGGACAGGCGCTGGTATTCGGGTACTGCTGATGCCATTTATCAGAACATACATCTTATAGAAGATTTCAATCCCGATATAGTGGCGATATTCGGCGGTGACCATATATACAGGATGGACATAAGCCAGATGATAGATTTCCATATTAAAAAAGGCGCCCTGGCGACAGTCGCCGCCATTCCGGTGCCGATGCATGAGGCAAATCAGTTCGGTATAATTCAGGCGGATAATGATTGGAGGATAATGGATTTTCACGAGAAACCTGAAAACCCCGTCCCTGTGCCTGGTGATCCGACAAACGCCCTCGCTTCAATGGGAAACTACATTTTCAATTCCAAGGAAATTCTTTCCCTGCTCAGAAAAGACTGTACGCTGACTGACAGCTCGCATGATTTCGGAAAAGACATAATACCATCTCTGGTTGACTCTAAACGCCTCTTCGCCTATAATTTTCACTGGAACAAAATTCCCGGTCACCATCACCGTTCGTCTTACTGGCGCGATGTCGGGAATCTGAAGGCTTTCTATGAAGCCAATATGGATTTGCGTTCCGGCGAGCCGGAGTTGGACCTCTATAATAAGCAATGGCCGATATACAATTACCATTTTGGTCTGCCGCCCGCTAAATTCGTTCATAACGAGGAAGTAGGGCGTGACGGCCTTCCCAGAATAGGCAAAGCCGTGAATTCCCTGGTCTGCGACGGCTGTATTATTTCAGGGAGCACTGTTACAAACTCGGTGCTTTTCAATTCAGTCCATGTACACAGTTATTCGACCATACAGAACAGCATACTCCTGAATGATGTTGAAATAAGGGAACATTGCCGTCTGAGAAACGTGATAATTGATAAGCATGTAGATTTGCCGGAAGGCACTGTCATAGGTTATAACCGCAAGGAAGACGAGGAAAAATATTACGTTGTGGACCTTTATGAACATGACGGCTCATGGCTTACGGTAATACCCAAGAACAGGGACAATACCGAAAGACAGCTGGCTAAAGTTTTGGAACCGATAGAATACAAATAATTATTTATGCGGTTTCTTGATTTTTGTTTTGTCAGCGTTTTCTTCGCGGTATATAGATTTGTGTGCCGCAAAAAGACGTATGGCGTCTCTATTCCTGAGAGATTTTAGCTTTTTCTTCAATCATGGAAAGCTGTTTTATAAGAGGCTTTTTAAGAACGCCTGCCGCGTCGAGGCACTTTTCGGCATCCCTGTATTTTCTGACTTTTATGTTTTCCACTGCCAGGAAGATTGTTTTAACTTCCGGCGGCAAATCCGTGAGATGCTTCATTTTTTCACTGTTTGTAAGCTGGTAGATGTCAAGACGTCTTTGTATCAGGGCCGTTTCCATTTTTTCTTCCAGATTGATATAATCTCCCTTGACGATAACCTTGACTGTTTTTTCACCCTCATCCAAGGTTTCTATTTTAATTTCTTTTCCATTAAGTTTTCTGAAACTTTCCATAATGGTTTTGTTTATTGACGCCAGGCCCTCGACTATTTTCCGGACATCATCGGCTTTAAATTCGGAAACATCATAATTTGCCGCCGCCGCTTTGTACTGTCCTTTGATAATCAGAGAAGATATTTCATTTACGAATTCCTGCTTTTTCTCTTCGTACCTGCTTTTTTCCACCGCCCATTCAGATGCTTTGTTTTCAAAATTCTTAGCCAGCTTCATGCGCTCTTCAGCGGTTTCCGCGGCAAAGGACGCGTTGTAAGCGGCGAGAAGATTAATGGCTTTCTGGAAATCCTTTTTTTCGGCAAACTTCATGGCATTTGCGGTGAGATTTTTCATCACGGCTTCAATGGCAGACTGCTTTGCTTTTTTCAAGCTGCTGATTTGTTCATCGGCAAGTTTCCTGTAAGCCGCGTTGTTATATTTCTTTTTAAAGTCTTCAAGCTTCCCAACGGCGCTGTCGAAATTACCTCTGTTTTTCATGGTCTCGCGCCCAAAACTTGAGACAAGCTTCCAAGAGGCGTCCTCCGGTTTTTCCCTGTGCTGCTGAACTTGTGTTTTCTTCTGTACCGGAGCGGGCGCGATGTGTTTTCCCTGCGCTTTGGGCGCGGTTACCGTGCTTTTAGAATTTTCGAGGTTTTCCAGCATATTGCTTATATCATTGGCGTCGCCGAGATTTTTTTCAGGATTGTAATAAATGGCGAAGAGCAGGGTAATCGCCGAAACAATAACAATGCCCATGAAAACGAGAAAATAATTTGAAACAGTGCTGTATTTGATGTTTTCTCTATATGGCGACGGTTTGGGATGCCCATGGCTTTTTTCATGCGCCTTTTCTGAAACCGTCCTGCCGGCATCCGGGGTTTCATGATAAATGAGGCCCTGGATGTCTTCAATTAATTTATCCCAATTGGCGTAACGTTCCTCCCGCTCTTTTTTCAGCATTTTGTCTATTATTTCGGAGCATTGAGGGGAAACAAGGGGATTGATTTGCCATACAGGCGTATGTTTTCCTGAGAGCTGTGCTTCCATAAGCCTGACGGTTGAGTCATCCGTGAAGGGCGGCTTGCCGCAGAGCATTTCATAGAAAACAATTCCCAGGCAGTAGATATCTGAACGGCAGTCCAGATCTTTTCTCCCTCTGACCTGTTCGGGGCTCATGTACATGGGGTTGCCGACTGTAAAGCCGGTAATTGTCATGTTTTTTACGCTTTCCGTCATGATTTTGGCCAAGTCGAATTCTGTAAGCATTGCCTGATTGTCTGATGTGATGAGTATTGTATCAGGGCTTATGTTTCTGTGCAGGACTTTAGCTTTGTGCCATGCATAGTTGAGGGCCTTTGCCAACTCGAATATTATTTTCAGGGACTCCAGTTCATCGAGTCTGTTCCGCTGTTTAAGTGTTTCCTTGAGAAAGCAGCCTTTCTCATAGGCGGTAACAAGGAAATACATCCCGTTGAATTCCCCGGCCTCGTATGCGCTTAATATGTTTGAATGCTGGATTGACGCTATCAGTTTGGTGCTCTGGATGAAGCGTTCAATCTGTTCTTTGGAAATATTACCCCTTTGCGGCAGTATTTTTATAATAATCTTGCGGGAGAGGGAGAGGTGTTTGCCAAGGTACAAGTCTTCCCCCAGGCTTCCCTCTGAAAGTCTGTTCAATACTTCAAATTTCCCGTCTATTACAGTGCCCGGTTTCAGTTCGGGCCTGAGATTCATCATAAAATCAATCTCCCGTTTATGATATGGTAAAATATATTTAATCTTTGGGAATAATCAAAATGATATTCGAATAAATATCTCAGATTAAAGTTTTTAAAGACAAAGAAGACTCCCTGGGAGACCCCTTGATATAGTAAATATGAACAGCTATTGTATCGAAAGATCCTGTTACAGTTCATAAAACTGCCGGATATTTAAAGAATCGAGATTTTTCGTGATCTTTTTCAAAAATAAAAATAAGGCTTCCTCTATTGGAGGGCCTGATAATTCTCCGGGTGATAAGGACTTGAGATCGAATTTGCCCCTTCCTGAAACTCCGCCTTCCGTCTCATGGCAGCGTAATCTTGTCTTTGTATGGATGGCCCAGTTTCTTTCCATAATGGGTTTTTCTTTCGGAATTCCCTTTGTCCCGTATTTTTTTCAGGAGGAGCTTGGCGTCAAGGCTGATGATCTTGCCATGTGGGTAGCGCTTTTCGGAGCGGCTACGCCGCTGACCCTTGCCATATTTTCTCCTGTTTGGGGTGCTCTTGCCGACAGGATGGGCAGACGTCCGATGCTTTTGCGCGCGTATTTCGGAGCGAGCATCATACTTACGCTCATGGGAACGGTGACAAGTCCGATATGGCTTATAATTCTGAGGCTGGGGCAGGGGGTTCTTACCGGAACTGTAACCGCCTCTCAGGCGCTTGTTTCGACACATACGCCGAATCACAGAAGCGGTTTGGCGCTGGGGTCTCTGAACAGCGCGGTTTTTTCCGGTGCTCTCATGGGGGCTTTTGTGGGCGGATGGACGGCGGAGCTGTTCGGTTACCGGATAGCGTTTTATTTTTCGGGTTTTGTGATGCTTATCTCAGCGTCTCTGGTGTTTTTCGGTGTCAAGGAAGTTTTCCACAGGCCGCCGTTGCCTGAAAAATCCGGGGGCATATTTGCCGGGATAAAGCCAAGCGTGGGACAGCTCAAACTTGCGCTTCCCATACTTCTGCTGATGACGGCGGTAATGTTTGCACGGCAGTTTGACGCGTCATTTGTGCCGCTCCTTGTTCAGCAGATACACGGGAAAATCGAAGGCGCGGCCCTTCGTACCGGAATGCTTTTCGCTCTTTGCGGATTGGCCGGTGTCTTTTCCGGGGTTTCTCTCGGATGGCTGGCTGACAGGGTTTCCCCCGGCAAAATAGGCAAATGGTCGGCTTTTTTTGCCGGACTTATGATGCTTCCGCAGGCGTTTGTTTGGAGTATGGGCCTGCTTTTTCCCATACGTTTCCTGATGATTTTCGCGGCTGGAGGCCTTGATCCAGTGCTCCAGATATGGCTTTGCAAGATGACCCCGGCTCAGAGCAGAGGCCTGATTTTCGGATGGTCGGCCACGGCGCGTGCCGTAGGATGGGTATTTGCTCCTTTGGCCGGAGGTCTTGTCGCCGGGGCTTTAGGCATCAGGTATATTTTCCTTATCGGGCCGTTCTTCTATTTTACACTTATATTTCTCATATCCATAACAGTCAAAAAAATAGAAAGCAATTCAGGCGGAAAAGTCCCGCCCGACACTCCAGTACCGCCGGAGATGATAACGGAAAAATCCGCCTGACAGATGGGGCGAAGCCCTGTTTTTCCTGCCCCAGGCGAAGCTGAGGAACTGTACGGAATATCCAGAGAATCTTCACGGCCGTTTACTTTTGAAGCAAGGCTTCGCGGTACTGTTTTATTTCTATATCCAGAACGCTGCGGGTATGTTTGATTTTCCATTGCAGATGAGCGGCGTCTGTCATGTACTCCATGCTTGGTTCCCAGCCGAGGCGCGAATCTCCTTCGACTGCGGGAATTGTATCTTCCGTGTTTTTAATTTCTTTTTCGGCGAGTTTTACCATTTCGTCGAGGAGTCTCAATAGTTTTGAGGGTTTGCTTTCGACGAAGAGCTTCTGGTTGAGTTTCCACCAGTTCTTTATATTGATTACGGTCTGAATGGTGTTCTGCATGAAAATCCCCATACATAACATTCTTTCGGCTTCTTCCTTTTTAGAAGCCGGAGTCAGTGAAACCGCCTTTTTCAGAAACTCGGTCCCTTTTTTCCAGAGAGAAAGCATTTTTTCCAGAGATTTGATTTCCACGTCCACGCGGACGGGGCCGGGGGAATATCTTTTATCTTCAAACGGATGGTACATAGTCTTTACAATTGCGTTTCCGAAGTGCGCGTGTTCGGCGCAGGGCAGGGGTGTTTCGCGCGAACCGAAAGTCTTGCTTATATCCGGATGAAAGACGAAAGGATACGAAGGCCCTATCCTGAAAGGCCCGTACTGATCTTCATTTGTCGGGATGTAGTAATTAATGGCCTCGCTCCATTCTTTCCATGCTTTCAACGCATACTGTGCGCCTTTCGCGCCGAAATCCCTGACGGCTATTTTTTCGAGAATTTCATCGGCATTTACGGATGGAGACCAGTAATTCCACTTTACCATTTCGCTGACGAAAGACGGTATCCAGCCGTAGTGATGGCATTCCATAAGTCCTGTCAGATTCCACTTTTTATTTGCGTCCGCAAGGGCCTTGCAGCGTTTGTTCCATTGCCATGGCACTGGGATGTACGGAACTACTCCGAAATCCCATGTCATGCCGCCGGTATTGCACATCGTGTAAAGACGGATTTTTCTTTTGCTTGCCTCTTTCGCTTCGCTTACGAAATACTCGCCGGGACCGACATAAGAGATAGTATAGTCCACGCATGTATGTACCGCGTTTTCACGCTTTATCTGCTCGAACATTTCAAACGTTACCAGCAGGGAAACATCATCTGGCATGGAGCGTATCAGGTCGAGCCTGTCCTTTTCGGGCGCCCAGCCCCAGTTGTAAGTCCAGAAAACTATATCGGCTGCGGGGCTGTATTTCCGAACACTTTTCTTAATCATATTTATCCATGACGGATAGTCATAACACGGCCACCAGCCTGGACTGGGTTTGCCGGAGGGAATGCCGTCGGATGGTTTTTCCCAATAGAATTTGCCTGTGGTATTTTTTGTATCCTTGCTGGGAAATTCGCAGGATTCTCCGACCATGACAATGCCTTTAGCTCCTGGACATGCCTTGAACAATGCCCCGTAAGTGCTGTCATAATATTCGTCCGCGCCTTTTTCCTCAGGGTGCTTTAAACTCTTGAGATAACTGTAAAAATAAACGTCCAGTCCGAATGACGCGGCGCGTCTTATCAGATCGTTGAAATCAAGATAACCCGCTGTAGTTTTGTCAACGCCTTTGGCGAAGACAAGTATGGCATCCATGCCCGAATGTGCCATAGCGTTAAGGTGCGCGTCGGGAAAACAGTCAATGCCCCAACCCGAATGCGTCATTCGCGGAGAGAAAACGGGACATCTTACACTATCGCATTTTTCCACTATGGGCGCTTCGCGGAAGTTCATTATGTCTTCAAGATAAAACGAACCCTGCGCCGCGCCTCTGTCTTCATTGCCGCATATTATTATATTCGAGGAAGAGACTTTTATCCCGTAGCTTCTCGTGACGGATAATTTGGGACCGAATTCAGGAAGCTCTTTTTTAGTCGCCAATACTATGCAGTTTTTTTCTTCCTTCACGGAAGCGGCTTTTTTTAAGAGCACTGAAACGTTCATGCTCGTGAAAAAATAATCCTGCAAATCCTTAGCCGCGTTGATTATGACGTCAGAGGCCTTTTTACTGATTATTATAGACCATCCGTTTTCAACGGCAATATCATTTTTGCCGGGCGTAACATTATAATCGCGCCTGTCTGCCTTGTGAACCTTATTAAGCCTGTCCCTGAATTCGTAGTTCCGTTCTGTTTTCATAAGTTATATCCGGTGATGGTTATTTACGTTTTGAATAGTTTGTAAATATACTCCATCACCGGCATTTTAACCAGCAATTGTGTTCTTTTAATCAATGGCTTTCAGCATAAGGCGATGGAAGAACCTGAAACTCAGTGAAGGAGTTTTCATCCGCTCCACCCATTTTATCAAGCCATAGATAAAGTTTCCATTTGCCGAGATCAAATACGCTTGTATTGAACCATAGGATATTATCGCCGCCGGATTTAAGAACTGTATTGGGTATCTCGATTGTTTTATTATTTTCCGATACGGCTTTCATGCAAAGCGGATATTGCAGTATATCCGAATCACTTACATTAGCGTGGATGCGCAATTTGAGATCGTCTCCGGAAATTACTTTCATCGGAGGAGCATTTACGTCTACCGATTTTCTTATTTCCGAGATAGGGATTTCAAAAGTGTCGATTTTGCTGTTGTCAGCTGAATTGATCAAAGCCAACTGCCATGTTTGACTTTTTCTTAAAACAGGTACGTTGAAATCAATCCTGAAGCTTTCGTTTACAAACGCTTGTTCCGCGCTGACGCTTCCATCGGGAGGGAATATCTTCAGTGTGTATCTGTTATTTTTAAGAGGAGTATTTCCATCGGTTTAATAATAAAATTTTCGGAAAATGGTTGATTTTTAATAAGATTAGTTATTGTCATAAGTTTATGGCCTGATTTCAATTGCAAGCTTTTTGTATTTTTACTCAAATTCAGTATGTAAACTATTTTTCCTTCATCAGATTCCACTTCTCTTGTTTCTACAGCCCAAGGCAAGCTTCCATCTTTTTCCAGTACTTCTATATCGCGCTTTATATTCAAATCTTTAAAGATTTTGACGAATTCATTAAAGAAATCTGTTATTTTAATATTATCATAAGGTTTCTTAAAAAAAGATATTTTGCCTTTTCCAAATGAGTGTATTCCATCTTTCAGAAAATCAGACGTATCCCGTTTTTTGCCATAATTATCCTGAGACAATGCCTCAGGGCCGGTCACGAAAAGGTATCCGCCATTTTTTACCCACTCAAGAATCTGTGTTAAGGAATCGTTTGAAATTCTTCTTACATGAGGGATTGCCAGAATTTTATATTCGCTTAACTGTTTAATTCGTTTTTCTGTAATGAATCTGACTGGAAAACCGACAAAAAAGCTTCCTTCATAACACTTTTTCAACATAGGAATATAGTAGTCATTACTGTAAATGCTTGGAGAAGGCCAGAATATGGCAATCGGGCTTTTTGCTTGAGGAAAATCTGTTATGTAAGGTGCTAATCTCCTCAAATCCAGAGATGCTCTTGCCGCGGCATCCAATGTTTCCGCTCTGGTACAGATATTGTTGGCTACAACATGAGCGAAGTCTCCATGGGACCACTGCCATATCTGGATAGCTCTTACCCCATGAAGAACCGACTGCCAGAGGCAGGCATATATATAATCGTAGGAATAATAAGAAGGGTCTGCATCTTTGATTATATGAAACTCCCCCTGCCAAAGAGGACGTCCGGGCTTCAGCGACTTATAATAATCGTAAGACAGGATTTCAGAAATGGCGTTCCAGCCATAAGCGTATTCTTCATCCTCAAAAAACATGGAGCCGTCAAAACCGATAATTTCATTGAATACCTCATCTACCAAATCCTCAAAGTTCAACGATACAACTTTATCCACTTGACAGAAAAGACGCCATACCTGCTGATAACTCTGTACCGGTTTATTAGATTCTTTTTTGAAAATAGCTTTTACACTTTTATAATAATCCGTCGTAATATCCTGCATATAGGAACTGTAATCGAAAAGAGGAGGGTAAGGGAATTGCTTGTTCAGTTCAGGTATATTTATATTATTGAATGAAGCACAATCGCTTTCCCATCTTTTATTCAAATTATCTATAGTACCATACTTTTTCTCAAGCCAGACCCTGTATTTTTCCGTACATACCGGACAGGCGCAACGCTTGAAAGCCAAACTAATTTCTCCGGCAATTTTCAGGGAAAGAAGCGCCGCATCTTTTGTGTAAATCGGTACATTTTCTTTTACTATAATTTCTTTTTCTCTCAGTCTCTTATCAATTTCACATGGAGTTGTCAGTCCTTTGTCCATTAATTTGACCATACCTATAATGGAACTTGCGCTACCATGTTCCGCCGCTTTTGCTATGTAAGCCCTTGCTTCTTCTGGAGTACTTCTCCCATAATCGCTGAGATTGAAGCCGTAACGACTGTCTGTATCTATTCGTTCCATAGTGGCTTTAACTATTTCTTCATGGGAAGACATTTTGTCGAATTTGAAGAATCTGAATTCTCCGAAACCAGTGCAAGCTCCGATTAAAACAAGCGGTTGAGTGCCAACATAAAAATTGCCGTTTTTAATGGTAATTTTCCGAGGATCATATGCAGGAACTTGCAATGCTTTTTCCGGGGATTTAAGCAATTCTTCTGTTTCAGTTATTGTTTTCCTGCCTGTATCAAGAAGATATTTTATGTTTTCCTCCGCTCTTTTAAGCATCTTGCAACGGTCTTGATTGCTCATTGGACGCAAAGCATAATCCTGCATAATTTTTTCTCTGGAAAGTTCAAGTTTGATGTAGTCATAAAAGTCTTCCAGCAAAGTAAGCCTTGATTTTTGATATGGAAGTGAAATCTTCTTTTCCTCTGCTGTTGAGAGCAGTTTTCTTAATGCTTCCATATCCTGTTCAATTAGGGAAAGATTTTTTAGGGCTGAAGTATCATTTATGAGATTAATATCTTTTTCTGTCAGTAGTTTAGCATTAATTTTTACAGCGAGATGCAGATTTCCGGGAAGAAGAAGCGGGTCGGCTTTATACTCGAAAGAAATATTGTTAAGCCCTTTAATAAGTTTTATTTCTTTTTCTTGGGAAAATATATTCTTCCCGTCTTTTTCTATCTCAAAGCAAAATCGGACATTCTTTGGTTCGCTATCACTTATAAAAGCGAAAGGAAAACTGAAAACTGGAGTTTGAGAACTTAAAGAACAAAGTTCAGTTCCTTGAGGTGGAAAATATCCTCTTTCTTTATTGGTATTCTTTTGATCATATTGAGAAAAAGCCAGCTTGGCAAACTGGCTGGGGCGTTTATTCCCTGCTATGCCTGGCGTTAATTCCAGCCCTTTTTCCAGTCCGTTGCCGTCATTGTCCATTATTATACAAGAAAATCCGATTAACGGGCAGGAATTCATATCAAAAGGTTTCAGGCTTTCCCATGGAATCATAAGTTCATAGACAGTCTCTTTTTTTTCTTCATTTCGCCGGCCGGCATATTTTATATTTTTCCCTTTGGCACGCTCTTTATTCTTATGATAACAGGTAAGATATGATTTATTGCCGTTCAACAATGCCAAACCGTATTCACAGTCGTCTTCATCATACGATGTATTTTCTTTTGCGTTGACTAAAGTATCAAATGCAAACTGGATGCAATCCCCCTGCCAGATATTGAACCCATCCCACTGGTTGTTATGGATATTGTCTTTGACCCTACAGGCAAAATACAAGTTGTTTTTATCAAAAGCCAGATATATTTTTGCATTCAAATCATCTTCTGTTTCTCTCCATGCGGTGGGTACTATTATTCGTAAATTATCGCCTGAACTGATATCTATAGGCTGTATGTCTTTCCAGTCTTCAAGATATCCATCTATTGAAATTGGGCTTGTAACCGGATTTATCAGATATTGTTTTCCCAAGGTATCCCCTTTCATCGACCCCACATAGATAACCAGAATTATAATTCCCGTAAAAATCTTTAACATGTTGAAAATCCTTTCTGTTGGAATTTTAATTAAATGTTAATATTTCCAGAAATTGTCATTTTTACTCAATGGAATATTTTCAAGCTTTATCATTTTCGCATGTAAATCAGCAAATAAAACATTAATACTTTTAAGATGACGCGCAGATTCTACTAAGTAATTATATCCCGACCAGGATTCATGTACTGCACCTGGTGCCGTATAATCCATGATCATGGATTTTTCGCTTGGTGTACTAGCGTTTATCCAGAAACGTGGGCTTGTTGCTTGACTCATATTGGTGTTGCGCGGTGCAAAAAGATAATTATATCCATAACTCAAAAACCAACTGGAGTATTCACTGCATGGTTGTCCGTTTCTGGCAGGACAATAGAAAACTGTTCCTTTCTTGAAGCCATACTGGTTTAAAAAACCTGGGATACCTGCAAATGTGTCCTTGTTTCCATATGATAAATATGACCAAATTGCTGTATTCCACAGTACAGGATCATATGGAGATGGTAAAACTATGCTGTAGTATGCCGGTGCCCATCCGTTGAAGTCTGACGCATAATTATCCATTGCCAATCCTATTTGTTTCAGATTATTATGACAGACGCTTGCTCTTGTTATTTCTCTGGCTTTGCCAAGGGAAGGAAGAAGCAATGCTGCCAGAATTGCTATAATCGCTATCACAATGAGGAGCTCGACTAAGGTAAAGGCAATTTTCTTTTTTCTTCTCATATTATGTTGACTCCCTTATTATCAGTGAGGGTTTTATTGTTACGTTCTCTTTGATTTTTTTGCCTTCTATCATGTCTGTAAGCATGTCGATGGCCGCTTTGGCGATGAGGTGATTGTTCTGGTCGAAAGTAGTTATTGACGGTATCATGAGAGACGCTATATCAATATTGTCATAACCTATGATTTTCATCTCTCCGGGTATCTTTACTTTCATGCGCATAAGGCATCGGATAATCATCGCGGCCATGATATCGTTTGACGCTATTATCGCATCGGCTTTTTTTGTTTTGACAAGATATTCGAGATGCGGCTGTATTGTTTCCGGCGATAAGGGTTCCGAAAGCGGGACTTTTCTTATGATCGCTTTTTCTGCGGGAATATTGTTAGTCGCCAGTGCGTCCAGAAATCCCGCTTCCCTCTCGTTCATTCCCATGCTCTCATAAGTTCCTTTCACCAGAAGAGCGGCTATATTACGGCGACCTTGTTTTAAAAGATAAGAAACGGCCTGGCGCATTCCAGCTTTTATATCAGCCTGTACATAGTTTAAATTTTTACTTTCAGAGAGTGGTTTCCCTATGAAAACTGTTTTCAGGAGGGAGTTGAATTCTTCCGCGATAAGAGTGGCGTTTTGAGGATAAAGGTGCGCCATGCATATAACGCCGTCCAGACGGTACGCCGCGAAATCCCGGGCATACCCTAAAATGCGTTTTGTGTCATTGTGTGCCTGTCCGACCATGAGCTTAAAGCCCTTTTCCGCGGCATATTGTTCCATAAGGGCGACTTGTGTCATGTGCACCTGCGGAGCGAAACTGTCTATTACAACGCCTATGATGTTGTTTTTCTTGCCGCTGAGCTGACGCGCGGCATTGTTCGGGATGTATTTGAGTTCCGCGGCTATTTTACGGATTTTTTCGGAGGTCTCTTTGCTTACACGGGTATTATCTCCTCCCGTCTTATGGAGGACTTTCGCGACTGTCACCTTTGATACTCCTGCTTTATCGGCTATATCAATCAGTCTTGTCTGTGTCCCGTTTCTTTTCATTTTGCCCCTTTTTGACTTATCGGTAAATCATAAACATATTTTAAGGCATTTTTCGCGGAAAGTCAATAGGGTAAAATAAAAAAATGAAAATTTATTTCAGGCAGGAAAAACAAGGCGGCGGGAAGATTCCGCGCCGCCTGAGAGGAGAAAATGTTTTTTTAGAGTTGTACTGTTTTCATGAATTTCTTTGAAAGTTTTTCGACGCCGGTCTTGGTAACTCTTACGCCGTTTTCCCAGCGGAGGCCGAAATCCTTGTCATAGAAAAACGTGTCCACCTGGAACGTCATGTTTTCCTGCAAGTCGTAAGTCGAGGATGATTCCATCCAGGGACGCTCGACTTCCATCATGCCTATGCCGTGGCAGGGGCCGTAAAGCATGTATTGGGCGAAACCGCTTTTTTTGACGTATTCTTCATATTCCTTGACTACGGCTGCCGCCGGTTTTCCGGCTTTCATCAGCTCCATTGTTTTGAAGTGGGCTTCAAGGCCGAACTCGACAAGTTTCTGCTGGTTTTTCGGAAGTTTCCCTATGGAGAAGGGGAGCCCTACGCTTGAAGAATATCCGCCGACCCTCGCGCCGATATTGAGCTGTATGACTTCGCCTTTTTTTATTTTTTTATGGGTCGGGCGCGAGATGGCGTTGTTAGTGGCGGGGCCGCTGAAACAGTAGAGTGCGTGTCCTTCGTATTCTCCGCCGTGTTTGTATATTTCCCTCTGTGCGATGCCTATCACCTGAAGCTCCGTCATGCCTGGTTTGATTTCGCCAAGAATAGCGTCAACGGCTTTTTCGCTGATTTTGAAAGCTTCTTTCATGAGGGCTATTTCGTTTGCCGACTTGATTACCTTCAAGCTTACCAATGTTTCATCAGCCTTTATCAGTTCAACGCCTGGAAGGTCTTTCTGTAAGGACATGTAAACGGGAAGCGTCATAATCTGATAACCGACGAGGCCCAGTTTTTTGAGTTTCGCCCCGCCCATGGCTTTTTTAGCGACATCTTTATAATTCGCGACAGCTATTCCGGGGTATTGAGGTTCAGCCGATTCCCTGTATTCGACCATCTTCATTATATCTTTGATTTTGCTTCTGCCCTTTGCGTAATTTTCACTTTCTGGGCCTATTATGAGAACGGGATTGCCCTTTGCCGGAACGAATACTCCGCCTGCTTCAAAGGTCGGCCAGTATTCAGTGAGGTATCGCACATAGGCGAAATCGGCTTCATTCGCGTGAACCAGCGCCGCGTCAAGTCCCGCCGCCGCGATGTTCTTCTGGAATTTCTTCATTCTCTCCCTGTATTCACTGTCCGGTACGCAATTCATTTTTCTTCTCCTTGTTTTAGTTTATATTCGGTTTCAAATTTTAACTGTCAGGATATTTCTGAGATTTTCTTTTATCGATTCAGCGAAGGCCCTGCCGTATTCCGGCGATGCTTCTTTTGCGGTTCCGGCATACCACATTTCATTTGTCCAGTAGTTCATGTCGACGGCTTCGGGACATAGGGACATCAGGAGTGATGTTTCAGCTTTTCCCGCATGGTCGCCCGGATATTTTTTATGGTTCTCTTCATTGTGTACAGGATGAAATGTGGTA